>Ga0325403_1006775_pt1 | contig 10933 bp, 8 predicted proteins | sample PopdelMetagenome_19_FD_205665 | JGI IMG/M metagenome (GOLD analysis project Ga0325403, IMG submission 205665) | Populus deltoides microbial communities from Bellville, Georgia, United States - Xylem-PdKOR-R4 | ecosystem: Host-associated > Plants > Phyllosphere > Stem > Wood/Secondary xylem...
TGTAAGGTTTAGTACAATGATTAATCCAAAAGGTAATTGATTTTCTATGAACATACTGTAATGGCATGGAAGGTGCAAATGGGATTTAGTTATGACTGAGCCGATCATATAAATTTATTAAATTACAAAGAAAATAAAAAATATATATGCCCTTATAATCACTTTTTTATATATATATATATATATAAAACCCGTACGTGTGGGTTGTGGTTTGGTGAGTGAGAGAGATTTGATTTATGGAACTAAAAGATAACGCATAAAACGATAAACTTTTGTCAGTCTGTTCAACAAAGATTTCGAATCAAATCATCATTAAGACAAACTTCGTCCTCATCGTAGCAATTATTCCCAGATCCAACCCCATTAGATGGCACTTCTTGAAAACATATGCCTACTTCTTTAACTCAAGTCTTGTCCACATTGTTGAAACGGTAAAAGCAAGAACAAAGTACAGCTATTATGTGGATATCCAAGACAAAATCCTACACAGTAACATCTGCTGTAAATGTAACAGAGCATGTAGTGTCTGTGATTGCGGTGACGACCGGTTTCTGAAGTGTTTTCTATTTTTTAGAAATATATTAAAATATTTTATTTTTATTTTTTAAGATTTAATTTTAATATAAACACATTAAAAATTAATTTAAAATTTTTACAAATACTTTTTTAAAGTAAAAACAAACGCCCTTAACATTCATCCATGCTTAGGAAACACTTGTAATAACAAGCCATCTAGCCCCTAATTAACAGTCAAACACCCACTTCACAATTGGTGCTTCAACTTAGAAGCATGAAGCAGAATCTATTATCTTCCCAGAGTTTAGGGGCATTTCCTAGTCCGGGAGGTGCCAGATATCAAGAAAATAAAGGATGGAGTTCAGAGAGGATTCCACACCCCTCATCAGGCAGCGGCAGGAGGCATATAAGTGCTTTGACTCCGTTTTATAGTGGCAGGGCTTTGCCTTCTAAATGGGAAGATGCAGAGAGGTGGATATGTAGTCCAGTTTTGGGCTATGGTGTTGCTAAAAGTTCTCAGTGCCATCCTCTAAGGCGTGCCAAGTCAAAAAGTGGGCCTATTAATCTGCCTCCTGGGATTGGTTACTATCATAATTGTTCACCGTCAATGGGGGTTCTTGATGGTGGGATTGGGAGGAATTTCATGGTGAATTCTCCGTTTTCAACTGGAGTCTTGATGCCTAATGGGGTTGGTGCTCATTATAGTGGAGGTGGAGGTGGAGGTGGGCAAGGTCATGTGGAACGCTTGGCTAGTGCTCTTAGTCGGTCTGATTTGGCGAGCGAACCTTCATCTTCCAGCTCTCAAGGTATGGCATTAATTGTGCTTTTGTGCATTCGAAAAGTAGATTTTGACAATTTACAATGATAATCATGAATCCATTGAAGGAATGTCACATAATTATCACTACCCCTATCGAACAAGGAACTGAGACATTAAGAATTTACAATAAGCTAGGTCTTCCAAGACCACTGGATTCAGGTTTAAGACCCATATTAATGCTGGTGGTACGATCACACATCGACAAATAACTTTCAGCACTGTATAATTAGTTCTTTGTTGACTCTGGTTAGACCTTGTTGTATTGGTTTTCAAAAGGAAATGTTATGGGCAGCAAACTGCTTCTAGAATATTTGATTTACCTTGTCATCTGAGGTGGTTGTCTATGTTGAAATGAAAATTGGGCTGGGATGAATAATTGCCGTTTTCTAGTTATGACTTACATTTGAGAAGAAAATAATAGGCCAAGATGACCAGGTGGAAATGGTTTCTTGTATCTGTTAAGTGCAAAGAGAAAAAAAAATTGCAGATACAGACAGGCTAAATACTACTGAATAAAAATGCATCTGCCAGATGTCTGGAAATCTAATCAGTTGTCTGTGTATATAGCGATATAGCAAACATGTCATTTGAAAAATTCTTGCCATACATTTTGTCTGAGGAACAGTTATAGGAAAAAACCAATGTGCTTGTTCAGAGGCTATCTTGTACAGAACGTTCTCATGGTTGCTATATTCCTGTGGTGTTGAGATGTTGCATGATTGTCTCCTCACATACTACTTTTCTGATTAAATGTTCAGATGAGAAACCTGAAGGCGTTGATGATGCAAACAACACAGTTGATCGTATCATTTCAAGAAGGGATATGGCAACACAAATGAGCCCTGAGGGTAGCACCCACTCTTCTTGTAGAGGAAGGTCCTCTTCTCCTCCCTCTACAGATCCTGTACTGGAGCCACAAAGTGACCGTCCTGCTAAATTGGAAATCAGGGAAGTACAGGTAGATAAAAGAGCCACCGTGATTAGGTGGTCCAAAAGGCCTGGTTCTCGCAGAATTAAGAGGGGACAGCCAGATGTCGAGGAATTCAATCCAAATGCTGCTGACGCTCACTCTTCATCTTGGGATACTTCAGAGGAAGTATCAGACTTTTCAAAGTACGTTCCATTTGCATCATTTTGTTTCGTATATGGGTGTGGAACATAAATCTTGAAATCACACCACTGCTAGTCCATTCTGGTTTAGAAAGCCTTCCTCTGACTCCCAACATATATTTTGTACAAAAACAAGTGATTACAAAATTAGATTGGCTGCCGGCTTTATTGCCTAGTGAAAATATGTCATGATATGCATGGGATTGTTGGAGATCAGGTGAAGCTGACCATGGAAGCTGTATTTTTTAAGATATCTAAAGAATTTTCCAATCAACATATGCACATTTTTGAGCTTTCGATGGCTGTCATTTTCCCTGAAGCTTGCAGTTAAAGGCAAGCATGTTTTCTTTATCCTATTGTAACTTTTCCAAATACCAACTGTTCTTGATGCAGGTTGCAAAGAGAGGAAGCCAAGATCGCTGCATGGGAGAACTTGCAGAAAGCAAGAGCAGAGGCTGCAATACGAAAACTCGAGGTTATATGATTTGAAGTGGTCAACATAACTTGTCATAAATCATCAAGAATAATTAGGGAACTCTTCAGCACAGATTTTTCATTTAATTTCGTCATATGGTGCTAACTAATCACAACTCGTTCCTTCAGATGAAACTGGAAAAGAAGAGATCATCATCAATGGATAAAATAATGAACAAGCTAAGAATTGCTCAGATGAAAGCTGAAGAAATGAGAAGCTCGATGTCAATCAGGCAGGACCAACAAGTTTCCCAGAAATCCCACAAGATCAAGCTCTTTCATAAGCGTGCTCGTTTGACTTCCTTGGGTAGTTGCTTTACCTGCCATGCTTTTTAAATTTCTAGCACTGTTTCCAGTAGTGATGCATCCCTTTGTGCCAGGAAGCTCTTCCAGGAGTTTCCCAGTTCAAATTTTGTAAACCTCTTGCTATCTTCCTTTTTACAAATGATGTAGAAACTAGAAACTTGCAGACTTTCAAGTTCTTTTATCTGAAATTCCAGAAAGCGGAGTACCAGAGACCTAATATCCCTGTTGGAACCAAGGATGGGATAACATTCTTCAACCTATGTTTAATTAGTCACCCCACACCGGCTATTGGATTTCTTTAAAATCCACCATAATTCAGCTCATAAATTGACGGCAGCAACTTCCGATCATGGGATCTCTATCACACAACTCTAGCCTTTCCTCAACGATTTTGGAAAGGATTCTCGCGTAGGAACCAATTGGACCTTTGATTTACATTTCAAAATTCTAGTCAAACGAGAGAGACAGACAAGGTTTCTTGCAGCAGTTACAACCACAGCCGACAAAATGACTACAAATAATTGAGACTAGGTAGATGGCTTGTATTTTGCCACGGGCTGGATAAATTTTTTACAATGCAAAAAAAATTACCCAAGTGCTGTTATTATATTTTTAAGAACACAAAAAAACCCACGACCTGATATCATCGAAAAAAACTAAAAATAATAATAATTGTTAATTATCAATCCTCATAAATCAAAATGTAGTAAAATGATGAAATCATGAAAAAAAATTAATGAAAAAAAATAATAAAAACAAAGTACCAACAAAACCAAGTGAAGATGTCAAAATCTGCGAGAAGAACCATACGGACAAGATAATCAAATATAAGGCAAAAAAAAAAGATAGTTTAATTTTTTAAAAAAATTAATTTTGAAGAACCAAATAAAAAAAGGATAAAAAAGCGACTTCAAAAGAAACCTAGGTCACCCGAATAAATGAAACTCCCTTTTTAAAACTAACAGCTTCAAATTTGGCTCGGCCCGACAGTTTGACGAAACTAAAAGCATCATATTTGGAAAGTAACTATTTTAAAACGTAGCTTGACCCGACAGTTTGACCCATGACTGAGCCGAGTTTCAAAAGAAATTGGGAGAGAATTGATCAGGTATAAGATTATAAAAAACTCAAGGAAAATCCAGTCAAAACAGGTTGACTATTTCTTCTTTTTTCTTAAAATGGTATTATTTTGATTTTTTTTATATAACAAAAAAACTTGGTTGGTTTAAGTTAACTCGAGTTAACTCACTTGACCCGTGACCCAATCATTGTCCATGATTGACTCCTGGGTACATAGTTTTTAGACTCTGCCTGATACAAGGTCCAGGTTTCGGGTTGCCTGGGTCAAATTTTTTTTTATAATCAAAGCGACATTGTTTTAGTAAAAAAAAAAAAAGTCAACAGATTGCAATCAGAATTTTGATTAGGTCTTGCCGGGTTAACCAGGTCGCTGAGTTACACCAGGTTTTTCCTTTCCCTATTTTTCCTTCAACTCGGGCCGGTTTCAGACCCGGGTTGACCTGTCAGGCCGGGCCAGGTTTCAAAACTATGCCTGGGTAGAGCTTATAAACAATAGGAAGAATCTAGGAGACCAAATCCCAATAATTGAAATGTTGAATGATGAAATAAAAAAAAATTGAAGGATAAAGAAATAACAATTAAGAGAATAAGGACCTAACTTGAAAAAAAATTGAGGACATACAAAAATATTGAATTGAAGGGAAAAATTGAAAACAAACTCAATGATGATAAATGAAAATTTAAAAAAAATGATGAAAAATGACTGAAGTCAACCCAATTCAACCTTTAGAATTTTATAATACGTATCATAAGATTGGATCACAATATAAAAATATAACCTGAAAAAATAACAACGTAAAATTTATAACCAACCAAAATAATTAGGGATAAACTTGAAAAACTAAATTAAAAAAGGAAGTGATTTAAAAAATATAGATTTTAAAAAAAAGAACCAAATTTGACATAAAAATAAAATAAAACAAAATTATAAGGGATGAAATTGAAAAAAAATTTCAATCTAGAAAAGGATAAGAACAACTAAAAATAGCAATACAAAGAATAACAACCATATTTGATATAAAAATAAAATATTAAGGGATGAAATTCAAAGAAATTAATTCAATAAAAAATTCAAGACCAAATACATCACAATTAAGAATGAGAACCATATCTAATATAAAACCCAGGTGCAAAGGGATAAATTTGAAAAAAAAATTGATAAATAATTCAAGACAAGATACATTACAATTAAAAGAATGAGGATTAAATCTGACATAAAAATCAATTGTGAAGGGATGAAATTAAAAAAAAATTAACTCAATAAATGATTGAAGGTCAAATACATTGCAATCAAAAGAATCAGAACTTAATTTAACTTAACAAACAAATAACTAGACCTTCTTGTTTTTTTGCAATGGGCATCACTTTTTTTAGGAGGAGAGAGGGGAAAGAGAGAGGAAGGGAACCCCCCACTGAACTCTTACGCATGCCATCTCAACACACGCACCTTGCCACCATGCGTAGGGTGGCAAGGAGCAGCGATCGCCGCCCTGAAAGACAGCATTCGGTAATGTTTGGAACCGCATGTGCCACCTGATAAGCATAAGCGGCGCCTTATGCCAGCTATTTTTTAATAGAAATAAACACACATACTCAATTACCCCTAACCCCACCTGATATATACAATAAAACCATATTATAATAATAAAAACATCTCTATATGCAACCTTATCTTTTCAAAATCAAAAGATAATCTTGTGTTTTTACTGATTTTTTTTAAAAAAACCAAAGAAACCCCTCAATACATATATTTTTTTCCCTTCCAGAAGCATGACTATAGTAAAATAAATAAATAAGCAAATTAGTATTTATACTATGGTAAAAAAAATAAATGAATTATTTTTATTCTTTCAATGACAAATATAATCCATGAAAAAAAGAATTCTATCCTCAATCATATACTAAGCTAGTTTTTTTTTCTTGCAAGAATAATCTTGTCTTTCACAATAATCTATGTTTTGGTGATCAATAAAATATTGAGCTGATTTAGTTTTTTTTTTTTTAAATGTTAGGAGTTAAAACAATTGTTTTCCAAATGTTAGACCAGCAATGTTAATAATAGTAATAATAATAATAATAATAATAATAATAATAATGACAATAAAGAACAGGATTGTCACAAGGAGAATTCCCATTCTTTACTAAACGGCGCCCAATCCCACATCTTGTGGATTCCTTGCTACATCCTATTCAAGTACTTGCCAGCAGAATTAACATATAAAACAGTTCGGCACTTAATTCAAAAGTTCCGGATTCTCAGTAGCAGGAGAAAATGTCAACAATAAACAACTATACTATTATTTGAACAAACTTCAATCCACAAGATACACAACTAGCTGATGGGCAATCCTAGTTTTCCAGGGCCACAATTCTGTCTAGTAAGGCCTGTACCTCCAATCTGCTCTTGAAGGTCTTGCACTCCCCATACCATAACCCCACTGCAAAAAGAATGTTTCGTAAATTGCTAGCGCTAAAAGAAACTCAGCTATCAAGCATTTTAATTCTTATGGGTATAGAGCACCATAAAAGGATTCAACAATCTTCAGACTTACTTTAGAAGGAACCATATATCCACCCGCATCATCATAATCCAGGGTTCCATACATCCTGCCAAAGTTGCGCATGGGACCACCATAACCCCCAAAAGGTTCAGGAGCGCTCATCATGAAATTTCCACTTGGACCAGCATCATCAATAGGTGTGGCTGAATCTATGGCAACCTGCTCAGGAAATTACAGTCAAAAAGTCATGCTATGCAAGAATTGAAGCCTCAGCTTTCTCCACAGGGACAAATGTCCTTATTACCGAAGGTTTTAAATGCAGGCAAGTGTACATCACATAGTGTTATGCCTAAAGATCAGAATCAAACACCACAACAAACATCCATGTATCAATTATTCAAGAATCATGCTCCAAGATGTAATAAGCAAGACTCTTGATGCGTGCTGTTAGTGATAATTTGTTCTTTCAGGTATTAATAACAATAATTGGTTGACTGGTGTACAAAATACAACAGTCGTGAAATCTAGCTTGCAAATTTCTTATTTCTTTAACATACAAAAACCACTCTTCAGCATCTCACAAATCCAAAAATGTCAGTACCACCTCCAACATAGAGAGCATAAAACCCTTCATTTGACTTATTAAGCATCAGAAATGCTTTCCCAATTCACATATCTTCATTAAAAAACCTTCAGAATATGAGCCCTTTCTGCTTACATCTCTTTTTATTCTGAATGAAAAATCAATTATTAACAAACACTCTAAGTAAAGGGAATGTTCCAAGTAATACCTGATGTCCACAAATCTCATGAGATCTTCGAGACACACGATCTGCAACACCATCTTCAGCAAAGGTTACAAATCCAAAACCTCTATGGCCAGTTCTCTTGGGATCCTGCATCCAATAAGCATGCAAAGGTGGAATAATTGGATGAAATTTGCTCTGAACTGTGCTACAAAAAATATCCTTATCTTACCTTAGGAACATATACATCTATTATGTGGCCAAATCTACCAAAATACTGGCGCAAATCTTCTGTGCTTGCTTCCTGAGGAAGCCTTCCAACAAAGATCTTTTTGCCCATTACTCTAGATGATTCCCCTCCTAATCCAGCAGGGAAAAAAAATACTGCATGATGAAAGAGTACTTGCTAAGTTGCAAAAAATACCAATTTCCATTTGTACTTACTTCCATAGAATGGTCCAGGATGATCATACAAGGTGGGAGCACCAAGAGCTGCATATCTGGTAGCTGCAGAAATATAAGCGTTGTATGCACCATATCCTCCAGGTGCTGTTCTTGCTATAGGCCTAAAGTCATCTTCCTGATAATATAACATTACACTGTTGATATTAACTGCATATCTATTTATTTAAATTTAAAACATTCTTAAAATGTATTGCAAATGAGATATCCTCTGAGACTACAGGTGACAGTAATTGCAAGTAAAAAAAAAATTCCTTTCCACCCACAAGACAAAATCAAGCGTTGTTTGAAGAGAAAAAAGATAGCACTGCTGAAACTTGCCTTAGGCGTTGCTCGATCTACAACTACAGTAGAGCCTCCCAATTCATGAGTTTCAGCCATCAAGCTGTCCACAGAATCTGTGCAACAGACGAGATCCATTTCAGTATTTTGCATTAAAGAAATATTCTTCAACATCAATCACATCTCCACAAAGTGTTAGGAATCATTAAGGACACATTTGCTAGACAAACCACAAAAGATGAAAATCTCCATAAAGTAAACAAGTTCAATAGTTTGACAGGTCACTACACCACATAATCATACAAGTTTCTGGTGTAACATAGTAACAGAATTAAATGCAATGTACAGAGTCTTGATAGTACAAGAAAAAAAAATCCGAAGGCACATTAATACTATGACCTGCACTTGCATATGTGATGAACCCAATTCCCCGATGTGCTTTCGAGCTATGATCCTGCACAACATATTGATTGACAAAAATATAATGTTTCTAACCAGAAGAACAATTGCAAAAATATAATTCTGAAGACACAAAATGGCATGAATCGGAGTGTGGTCATTAGCACACACATATGCACACATGCAGATGCATGTAAATATGTTTGCTACATGCAATAATATATAAAGAGAGGGCTTACTTTTGGCATGTATAGGTCAATTATCTCCCCATATTTCTCAAAGTGACTGCAAAAGGAAAAACATATCATGGCCTGCGTTCAATTCCATATCAAACTTCAGGAATTGTGTTTAGCGTTGAAAGGAAACAAGTACACTGACCACCATCGCACATATTTACCTTCGAAAAGTAGTTTCTGTCACAGATGGTGGAATCCTGGCCACAAATATCCTTGTGGCTTTTTTTGTTGGTGCTCGCATCTCCTCCTGCCAAAACAAAACACAAGACATGTTATCATGTGAGAAAATATGTACCGGTAGAGTGTGCCTATATGACAATCATATATATTATGCAAAACAAAGGGAAATATCTCAAAACTTTTAACTAACAAGCCAATTCATTCGAGATTTTTACAGCCAACCTTTGGAGTAGCCACTTTAATTTCCAGCATTCTTTTACCAAGAAAGTGTTCACCTGATAGTACAGCCTGCAGCCGACAATATTTCAGCACACAGACAATCTTAAGCGGCAAAGAATTGAACAGAAATAAAGTCATATGAAATACCTTAGCATCTTCAGCGGACACAAAAGTCACATATCCAAAACCACGAGATCGACCTGATGACCGCTCCTAAACATGGAAAAGTATAAAAGAACCACTGTCAATAATGAAAATATACTAACTAAATTGTTCACTCTCAGACATTGATAGAAAATAAGCTGGTATGAGAAACAACACTGCATAGTGCACATTGCAGAACAAACTTGAAGAAGTCTCGATGTCCAAATATCATGCTAAGTGTCTATTTTCTTCTCTCCCTTTCTCCCATCTACAGCTTCTAATTGTAGCAAACAATTACTAATGGTATTTGATATTCATTCATGATAAGCTACACCTTAGGAAAACAAGAAGAGCACTAAATACAGATAAAGAGTAATCTATCCAATCCAAAACAGTAGTTTGACCTCAGATACTGTAGAAAGGTTTTAAAATATGCCCACTGGTCCAATGCGATGCCACAAAGTTTGTATAACTAGATTGAAACTAGAAGCTACCCCCACCTTCCTACACTATATTAACAGACAAAACTCTCTCTAGGGATAATGTACATGAACAGATTAGTCTGCACTTCTGTTGTGCATTCTAACACTATGCCAGCCTTAGCATGTTAGCTTGCTAGTGGTACTGATAGAATAGATTAGGGGCTTCTTGCAAGGCTAGGAAAGCCATGTACGATGAAATCCTGGTCCTCCTAAAAGAAATAGGATTTTGCCGAAATATACCCTGTCTTTCCATCTTAGTGGTCCTATGCATAGTCGGTACTAAAGCCCCAATCATGGCTACTAATAAAATAAGACTAGGAACCAAAAACCAGATGAAATAATAGGTATAAAGCAAATTTCCCAATGTTTCCAAATGAGTCCAACTTTGTACATTTCCTACCATAAACTGGATATTTTAGAGAAGCCATCTTTCTTTGGGTTGGAATTCACTCATTATCCAAAATGAAATGCATACAAAAAATTGCTAGTATATAGACACAGCAAAGTCACACAAGGCATGTGGCCCATAAAGTAAAAATCAACAGACAAATTTCCACCCATAGCATCCAGCCATCCAAAAAAATAAAGTTTAGCAAACCTTTTAATACTAGTAGGATTGGATAAAATCGAACTTAAATTACAAACCTTTTAACACTAGTATGATTACATAAATCAGATAAGAGAATGACAAAGCCAGTAATAATTACAGCCCCCAATATAAGATTAGCCACGGATTCAGAAAAGAGAAAGGAAAGGAAAAAAGAAAAGGAAAAGGAAAAGAGAGAAGCATAAGCATACAGCTTGTATATTTGGGTAAAAAGGGGCTAACCTTCATAACAATACAATCCTCTAATTCACCAAACTTGCTCATGTATTCTCTCAGACCCTCGGTATCAATTTCCCATGGAATACCCAGAATCTACATCTCCAATCAGACACATAATAATAATAATAATAATAATAATAATAATAATAA
>Ga0325403_1006777_pt1 | contig 10932 bp, 11 predicted proteins | sample PopdelMetagenome_19_FD_205665 | JGI IMG/M metagenome (GOLD analysis project Ga0325403, IMG submission 205665) | Populus deltoides microbial communities from Bellville, Georgia, United States - Xylem-PdKOR-R4 | ecosystem: Host-associated > Plants > Phyllosphere > Stem > Wood/Secondary xylem...
TTAATTCCCAACCCCTTCATCTTGGGTTTCAATTCCACACTTATACTCACACCTATCAACCACAATATTTATGATATGCATTATATAACAAAATATCATTATGGATGGATAAAAATAAATACATAGACATGAAATATGATTATATGAACTACAAGATTAAATTCATTTAATCAAGGTTAAACATTAATTATACAAATTAAGTTATACAAACATTTTCATTTTTACAAAATACAGGGGTATACTCCCTAGAACCTAGATTACAAGAAGGGAACATAAACTAGGATCTACTCCTGTCGTGCATGCCATGATCTTGAAACAAAATACATATTATTGAAAGGTGCATATTACAATAAATATAACAACACAAATATCTAACAATTTCAACAAGGTAAAATGCATTCATAGTTCATTCGCTTCTCCTTTCTAATTTTTATTAGAATCTCTTCCTTATTCAACTATTAATAATTGTTCCCTTTGCCACTTTCAACCTTCATTCCAGATTTTATGAAATCGACCATGATTATTCTTGCTTATCACATTACCGATACCACTTTCACTGGTATCATCATCACCATCCTATAGGAGTCAATGCAAGGTGATTCCCTTACCCGGGATCCTAACATACACTAAATGTATGCTAGTCGAATCATAGCGATCCCCTTACCCGGGATCCTAACATACATTAAATGTATGCTAGTTTACGCCTCAAATCACACTTCTCATATTTCTTTTGTTAGTGATAATTTCATCATTTGACAATTCACACAACAAGTTTTCACCTTGAATACACATACATTCAGTAATTCACATTTTACATTGGTAACATAAATAATTCATGGAATTAACTAGGAAGTACAGGTGCGATTCACCTACCTGCAATAGAAGCTCTACTTGTGCTCCCCTGCTGCTGCTGCACCATGTCTGTGGTCCCTCCTGCAATTCACAGGTTTATCTCATAAATTTTCCTCACCCAAGGATATGTTTTATTATAACCATATCAACAACCAATAAGTCTTTCTTTCAATCATTTCTTAATATTTTACATTTTTCTCATTTCACCCACTAATATTGTCATTCTTTCCACAATTATCATTCCTTTAATAAAATTGTCACTGTTAACTGTTTAGACATTAATTGTTATTGTCTTGTTTTTTTGAATTGATACCATCTCCTTTTTTAACTGTTAACTATCACTATCTAGACATTGAACTGTTACTGTCTCCTTTTTGAACTGTTACTGTCTCCTTTTTGAACTGTTACTCTTTTTTTTTTTGGTAAGTTGACGTATGTATTATTAAAAGAAGAAGATACAAACATTATAAGGGGCATGAGGCTACAAGTTCTCTGAAGGAAAGAGAACCCAGTTCTACCTCTAAGACAATTAAAATTTCTCATCAACGAACCAGACCTACTACCTTATAGGGTCTGTCATGACCCAATCTTCGTTGGTGACCCATAGCTGGAGTTCTATAACTCCAAATTGAGCAAGACTAATTTCATTATTTAGCCAACATCCAAACCTATAATTTCTATGAGGAACCTGATCCTAATTCCTTTATTCTCCTACCTGAAATCTCTCTGAAACTCAAGAGATGAAACTGTCCAGATTCGTCAATCTTTCCATTTACATACAACACATGAAGTTCTTTAATTTAGCAACTCATACTTTTTCCTCAATTCAAGTCTAAGAACTCAAATCTACAAATTAACATCCAAGTATCAATTCATAATTGACTTGAAATGACTCATAAGAGCAGGTTTAGAATACCTTACCCGGTACGAATCAAGGTTTCGATCCCTCCTTTTCTTTTTAATAACAGTCGATCCTCCCCTCTTCTCTTCTTTTTCAATTTCTCTTGTTAATCCCTTTCCCACCAGTGTTTATTCTACCTATAACCCTTAATCTTGGATGGGTTTTTGAAATTTTGGTGTTTTTCTCTTGATTTGTAAAAATAAATATAAAAACTCCCTCTTTTCTTTCTTTATGTTATCTGCAAATCTATTTTTGGTGAGAAGAGGAGTACTTATGCTCTATAATTATTCTTATTTGCATTTAGGCCTCATTTCCCTTAAGTGTATTCGTTTTGCCCCCACTTCCTTTTAGTTTAGTTTATTTCCTTTAATTTAATCCAGCCCTTTTCTTATTTTTCTTTTTTTTTCTCGGGATTTACACCCTCAGTCTTTTGCACGAGTTTTCGGAGGCAATTTTCCTTGGGTTTCTATGTAATGGCTACTCGGTGAGGAGGCGGTCTTGTCAACCAGACTTGAGTAACGGGTCAAAATAGCCATAACTTTCAATCCGATCGTTGGATCGCGTTTAAATTTTTTCACGAGTTTTTAGAAGCCATTTTCCTTGGGGTTGCTATGGACTCGCACCTCGGAGATGAGGAGGTATGGTCGGCCAGACTATAGCAACAGGTCAAAATGGCCATAACTTGCGATCCAACCATTGGATCATCCTCAATCTTTTGCACGAGTTTCCGGAGGTAGTTTTCTTTGGGGTTTCTATGTAATGGCTACTTGTTGACGAGGCGGTCTTATTGGCTAGACTTGAGTAATGGGTCAAAATGGCCATAACTTTCGATCCGATCGTTGGATCGCACTTAAATTTTTGCACGAGTTTCTAGAAGCCATTTTCCTTGGGGTTGCTATAGACTCACACCTCGGAGACGAGGAGGTATGGTCGGCCAGACTATAGCAACAGGTCAAAATGGCCATAACTTGCGATCCAACCATTGGATCATCCTCAATCTTTTGCACGAGTTTCCGGAGGTAGTTTTCTTTGGGGTTTCTATGTAATGGCTACTCGTTGACGAGGCGGTCTTATTGGCTAGACTTGAGTAATGGGTCAAAATGACCATAACTTTCGATCCGATCGTTGGATCGCACTTAAATTTTTGCATGAGTTTCTGGAAGCCATTTTCCTTGGGGTTTTTTTGGAATCGCATCTCGGTGACGAGGAGGTCTCGTCTGCTAAACTTTCGATCCAACCATTGGATCACCCTCAATCTTTTGCACGAGTTTCCGGAGGCAGTTTTCCTTGGGGTTTCTATGTAATGGCTACTCGGTGACGAGGAGGTCTCGTCGGCCAAACTTGAGTAACGGGTGAAAATAGCCACAACTTTTGATCAGACCATTGGATCGCGCTCAAATTTTTGCACGAGTTTTTGGAAGCCATTTTCCTTGGGGTTGCTTTGGAATCGCACCTCGGTGACGAGGAGGTCTTGTCTGCCAAAATTGAGTACCGGGTCAAAATGGCCATAACTTTCGATCCGATCGTTGGATCACTCTTAAATTTTTGCATGAGTTTTTGGAAGCCATTTTTCTTCGGCTAAGGAATTGCACTTCGGTGACGAGGACGTTTAGTCGGCCAGACTTTTGGAACGAGTCAAAATGGCCAAAACTTTCGATCCGACCGTTGGATCGCCGTTAAATTTTTACCCAAGGTTCCGAAGGGCGTTTTCCTTGGGGTTTCTATGTAATCGCTACTCGGTGACGTGGAGGTCTGGTCAGCCATACGTGAGTAACGGGTCAAAATGGCCATAACTTTCGATCCGACCGTTAGATCTCCCTTAAATTTTTGCACGAGTTTTCGAAGGCCTTTTCCTTGGGGTTTCTATGTACTCCTCGATGACGTGGAGGCCTGGTCAACCAGACTTGAGTAACGGGTCAAAATGGCCATAACTTTCAATCAGACATTGGATCGCGCTTAAATTTTTACGCGAGTTTCCTGAAATCGTTTTCATTGGGGTTGATAGGAATCCCAACTCGGTGACGAGGAGGTCTTGGCGACCAGACTTAAGTAAGGGGTTAAAATAGACATAACTTTTGATCCGACCATTGGATCGCGCTTAATGTTTTGCACGAGTTTCTGGAAGCCATTTTCCTTTGGGTTGCTATGGAATTGCACCACAGTGACGAGGAGGTCTAGTCATCCAAACTTGAGTAACGGGTTAAAATTGCCATAAATTTTAATACAACCGTTGGATAGCGCTCAAAATTTTATGACGGTCGTTTTCCTTAGGTTTTCTATGTAATCGCTACACGGTGACGAGGAGGTCTGGTCGGCCAGACTTAAGTAACGGTTAAAAATGGCCATAACTTTCGATTCGACCATTGGATCGCTCTAAAATTTTTCCACGAGTTTCCTAAAGTCGTTTTCCTTTGGGTTGATGTGGAATCCCAACTTGGTGACGAGGAGGTCTGGTCGACGATACTTGAGTAAAGGGTTAAAATAGCCATAACTTTTGATCCAACCGTTGGATCGCGCTTAAATTTTTGCATGAGTTTCCAGAGGCCATTTTCCTTGGGGTTGCTATGGAATCGCAGCTCGTAAACGAGGAGGTCTGGTCAGCCAGACTTTCGATCCGACCGTTGGATCACCCTCAATGTTTTGCACGAGTTTCCGGAGGTAGGTTTCCTTGGGGTTTCTATGTAATGGCTACACGGTGATGAGGCGGTCTTGTCGGCCAGACTTGAGTAACGAGTCAAAATGGCCATAACTTTCGATCCGATTGTTTGACCGCGCTTAAATTTTTGCATGAGTTTCTGGAAGCCATTTTGATGCAAACCCTAGCAGAATTTAATGGTATTCGTGACCCCAAGATCAATCTAACCCAAGTACGTTGAGATTTTAATGAGCTTATCACAATGGAAGACTTGCTCTAAGGCAACAAGACTATAAACCAACTCGATCACAACGCCTACACCTGGAAACGAGCAAAAGAAATATAAATTCACAACAAAGAATGGTCAATTCTTTGAAGAGTTGAAAGTTCAATTAAGAACCAAGATTGAGCAACCAAAAGTTGGCTACAATGCTGAAAATATTATCAAAAGTCTGCCCTAAAATTATTCCTAAAGAGTATTTATACTCCAAGCCAAAACCTTAGTTTCCCTAATGGGTCTCACATAAATCCAATTTAAATAATAATCAACCCAAGTTAAAACTAGCACAAACTAATTAAAATAAACAAAATGAACAAGTCTAAAACCCAAAAAAATTGTCTCCTCTCAAAATAATTAAAGTTTGATAGCCCAACTAATTAAATAAGACAAGTTCGTTGTTTCTGCATTCTGTTTGGCAGCAGCAAGGCCCAACTTAAAACGGATGGTTCTCTCTCGTCGTAATGAATTAGAAGGTTTGCCATATACCGTTGGAACGGTATGGAAGTCTAGTTTCCAGCCCAACTAGAATCACATCAAAATTCGATTTGTAGCTCCAGTAATGACTAAAAGAGTAATGAAAGGTCAAACTGTCCGAATCTAGTCTTCTTCTCCCAATCCTTGTGTAATGGTCTTGGTTCCACCAACAAGCCCCTCTTGAACATGAATCAGATTAATCAAGGCTTGTTGTTTATTATTACAAATCCTCTTGAAGTCCACTTTAGCTCATGTATCTTGAAGAAGTCCATTGAAAGCTTCTTTGAACTTCTTAGCCCTAAGCCTAGTAACTGGACCCACTAGAACCTCCAATGGATCCTTTGATGGTTGGACCGCATCATCCCCTCGCTCCTTAAAAGGATTTGACCTCGAATCATCACCTACATCAAATGAAGAAAGATCAGAAACATTGAATGTAGCTCTAACACCATACTCACCTGGTAGATCCATTTTGTATGCATTATCATTAATCCTTTCTATGATCTGATAAGGACCATTTCCTCAAGGCATCAACTTTTATCTTCTTTGTTCAGGAAACCTTTCATTCCTCATATGCACCCAAACCCAATCACCTGGTTCAAATCTCACTAATTTGCATCCCCTATTGGCTTTGTTTGCATATTGTTCATTCTTCTTTTCTATTTATTGCTGAATTTTTGCATGGAGATCTTTCACCACCTATGCTTTTTGATTACCATCAAGACTAACCCTTTCATCAACAGGCAAAAGAATCAAATCTAATGGTGTCAAAGAGTTAAAACCATAAACAATCTCAAATGGGGAATAATCAGTAGTAGAATGCACACTACAATTATATGCAAATTCATTGAATGACAAACAATCTTTCTAATTTTTAAGATTCTTCTGTTTGTGGATGACAAGTAGTAGAATATAAAAGTTTATTTCCTAACTTACCCCACAAAACTTTCAAAAAGTAACTCAAAAACTTAACATCTCGATCAGATACAATGCTCCTAGGAAGACCATGTAGCCGAATGACCTCTCTGAAGAATAAGTCAGCTATATTTATTACATCATTTATTTTATGGCAAGCAATGAAATGTGCCATCTTAGAAAATCTATCCACAGCAACAAATATAGAATCTCTCCCTTTCCTAGACCCAGGTAGATCCAAAATAAAATCCATAGAAATATCAACCCAAGGTTCCTTACGAACAGGCAAAGGTGTGTATAGTCCATGAAGCATTACCCTAGACTTAGCTTGTCTACATGTTATGCACCTATCACACATTCTTTGCACATCTCTTTTCATATTAGGACAATAAAATTGCTCATGCAGAACCTCCAAAGTTTTAGTAATTCCAAAATGCCCTGTTAAACCTCCCCTATGTGCTTCCCTCACAAGCAATTCACGTAAAGAACAATTAGTCACACATAACTTATTTTCCTTAAACAAAAATCCATCATACCTAAAATATTTATCCATAGCCAAAACCTTGCATGTGTCATATATAGCACCGAAATCATGATCATCAAGATACAATTCCTTAATATACTCAAATCCTAGCAATTTAGTATTAAGAGTATTAAGAAGAACATACCTTCGCGACAAGGCATCGGCGACCACATTTTCCTGACCTTGCTTGTATTTAATAACATATGGAAAAGTTTCAACTCAACCCACTTAGCATGTCTCCTACTTAACTTACCTTGACCCTTCAAATGTTTCGACGATTGGTGATTAATATGTATGACAAATTCTCGGGGCCACAGATAATGTTGCCAAGTCTCCAAAGCCCGCACGACTGCATACAACTCTTTATCATAAATGGGATAGTTAAGAGTTGCACCATTGAGTTTCTCACTAAAATAAGCGATGGGCCGTTTTTCTTGCATTAAAACGGCTCCAATACCTATTCCTGAAGCATCACATTCAATCTCAAAAGCTTTATTAAAATCAGGTAAAGATAGTAAAGGTGCTGAAATCAACTTTGATTTTAACAAGCTAAAAGCATTTTCTTGTTCTTCTCCCCACTTGAAACCCATGGCTTTCTTAACAATTTCAGTCAATGGAGAGGCTATTGTACTAAAGTCTTTAACAAATCTCCTATAAAAACTAGCCAAACCATGAAAACTCTTAACGTCTGTTATGGATTTTGGTGTAGGCCATTCTTGAATAGCCTTAACCTTAACCTCATTCATTTCTATACCTTTTGCACTAACCACATATCCAAGAAAAACAATCATATCCATGCAAAAGTCACACCTTTTCAAATTAGCATATAAGGACTCTTTTCTAAGCACATCAAGAACTTGTCTCAAATGACTTATATGCTCATCAATCTCTTTACTATATAAATCAAGATATCATCAAAGTAAACGACTACAAACATACCAATAAAAGCACGCAACACATGATTCTTTTTTTTTGGTAAGTTGACGTATGTATTAAAAGAAGAAGATACAAGCAATATAAGGGGCATACCCCAGATTTACAATGATAACAGAAACATAAAACAACAGATGGCTACAGGCTAGCCACCGACCCTGAAACTGAAACCTCACTAGATTCGTGAGGGAAACCAATACAACCAGCTAACTAACAAATTAAGAATCTATGGTATTCACCCTCCAAGCTCGTTGGATCCTTTTGTTTTCATTTGTTGGTACGACATTCCTCATCAAATCAAGCTTATCACGAATGATACATTCGATTTGATTAAAGACCAAATTCGAAGTTCTAGACATTCCAGCAAAGATCCTTGCATTCCGTTCTTGCCATACATGATACACTATAGATGCAAAACTCAGTTTACGAGAAAAATTGACGAAACTCTTGCCATGCCAAGAGATGGTGGCCCATCGAATCCATTCATCCCAGCCTTTTGTCATTCTTGGAATGTCGCAACACATGATTCATCAATCTCATAAAAGTACTAGGTGCATTAGTAAGTACAAAAGGCATAACCAGCCACTCATAAAAACTTAGTTTTAAAAGCAGTTTTCCATTCATCCCCTTCTTTCATCCTAATTTGATGATAACCACTTTTCAAATCAATTTTCAAAAACAATTTAGAACCATGTAATTCATCCAACATATCATCTAATCTAGGAATGGAATGTCGATACTTTACAGTGATGTTATTGATAGCTCGACAATCCACACACATTCACCAAGTTTTGTCCTTTTTTGGAACAAGAAGCACGGGAACTGCACAAGGACTCATGCTCTCTCGAATGTATCCTTTTGACATCAACTCCCCCACTTGCCTTTGAAGCTCTTTAGTCTCTTCAGGATTGCTCCTATAAGCCGGTCTATTTGGTATAGATGCTCTTGGAACAAAGTCAATTTGATGCTCAATACCTCTAATTGGCGGCAAACCACTAGGAATGTCATCCGGAAAGACATCCTCAAATTCCTGCAAAAGAACTTTAACAACACTAGGAACACAAGAATCTATATCATCCGAGTTAAAGAATGCCACCTTATACACAAGTAAAATCATAGGCAAGTCAGAAAGATAGGCATGTTTAAGATCATTAGATTTTGCAAAAAAAAATTAAGCTGTTTCCCCACTTTTTCTACATACTCTTCTTTTCTCACCCTTTCTTTCTTCTCTCCACTCATTTTCTCTCCACTCTCGGCCTTCTTTCATCCTTTTGTTTTCAACTCATGGCTCACTTTCTTTTCTCTCTTCCTCACATCATCACCATGTTGTTCAACTTGTTTTTCCATTTTAGCCAAATATTTTTGTTCCTCCACTTTGGCCGAAACATGTTACTCTTCCTCATAACCCTTCTTCAATTGAATTTGATCTTCATACACTAGCTTTGGTGAAAGTGAGGCAAGTGTATAAATCCTTCCATTCTTTTCCAATGAATACTTGTTCTTAAACCCATCGTGCATGGCTTTTCTATTAAATTGCCAAGGCCTCCCTAGTAACAGATGAGTAGCATGTATAGGCACAACATCACATAACACTTCATCCTTATATTTGCCTATTGAAAAAGAAATCATCACATGTCTATTCACCCTAACAACACCACATTCATTCAACCATTGAAGTTGATAAGGCCTCTCATACTTTATGGTATTCAATTCCAACTTTCTAACCAAAGTAACACTAGCAACATTAGTACAACTACCACTATCAATGATCATACTACATACCTTATCATTGATTAGGCATCTAGTATGGAAGATATTCTCCCTTTGTTGCTCCACATCATCCTCCTTAGTCTGAACACTAAGTGACCTTCTAATCACCAAAACATTATCACCAACAGCATACTCTAAATCACTAGCATCCTCAAGTGGTGGCATGTCTTCACAATTAGAATCATCACTAGTGGACACAATCTCTCCATCATCCCTTAGAATCATAACTCGACGATTTGCACATTTTGATGCATAGTGTCCCAATCCTTGACACTTGAAACACTTTATATCACGATTACGCTTCGGTTGAACTTCTCCCTTAAGTTTTTGATCATTCGTCAAAACCTGCTTCTTCATGGAGTTAGGTTCGGCAACTTTAGAAGTCACAAAAGGCTTCGATGACGCATTACCCTCTCTCCTATAATTCATCTTCCAACCCGAAGAAGACCTCGTATAAGCTCTAGATCGTGTATTACCATTGCTTTTCAACTATCCTTCAACCTTAATGGCTAAGTGTACTAACTCCTCCAAATCAACATATGATTGCAACTCCACAACATTAGTTATGTCTCTATTCAAGCCATTCAAAAACCTAGACATTGTAACTTCCTCATCTTCATTAACATTAGCTCTAATCATAGCCACCTCTAATTCTTTTTGATACTCCTCCACACTCTTATTACCCTGTGTAATCATTTGTAAACGATTAAACAACTCCCAATAATAATGTTTAGGAACATACCTCTTCTTCATTATTGTCTTCAACTCCTCCTATGTGCTAACTGGTCTTTCTCTATTCCTTCTTTTTTCTACCACCAATCTCTCCCACCAAACCATGGTATAGTCAGTAAACTCCACTACAGCTAACTTAACCTTCTTTTCGTCAGAGTACCTATGGATGTCAAAAATCATCTCTACCTTTTTTTCTCAATCTAAATAAGCTTCCGGTTCAGTTTTTCCTTTAAAGGCTGGGATTATTAACTTAATACTACCCACATTTTGGTCTATATCTCCCAAATCATCAAAATCCCCTCTATGCTTAAAATCCCTATGTGGTCGAATATGTCCCCTCCCTGACCGATTCTCATACCTCTCTTCCTTATGTGTAGGGAACCCATCACCACGATTAAGATAATCCTCGACTTCATCTGCAGAGTTTCCAGCAACACTCTCCTCCTTCCTAGCTTCTCTACCCCTTTACTACGCCCTCCATCAGACTTAGTCTCTAATTTTTCAATCCTAGTCATCAGCTCGCCAAACATAAATTCCATCTGTTGTATTCTCGAAAGCCCATCTTCTTGGATTTCACCGTTCTTCTGTGGCACACTATTAGAAGACATTATTTTTTTAAACCTGCACGAAAATCGTTAGCAATAAAAATAACACCTCACACACTCGTGTTTCACACAAATGTATAGGCTTTTCACTCGAATATGCTCCCTATGCCTTTTTCCACTCAAATTGCCTTTCTTTAGTTCTTGAAATCACTTAGCAACAATTCAGAAAAAAATTGTGTGGTTTCTGTTGAATGGCATGACATTGTGTGGTTCAAGAATGCTGTTCCAAGACATTCATTTCTTCTATGGATGGCTGTCCAACAGAAACTCACAACTCAAGATAAACTTCATCGGTTTGGTATACATGGTCCC
>Ga0325403_1006779_pt1 | contig 10931 bp, 5 predicted proteins | sample PopdelMetagenome_19_FD_205665 | JGI IMG/M metagenome (GOLD analysis project Ga0325403, IMG submission 205665) | Populus deltoides microbial communities from Bellville, Georgia, United States - Xylem-PdKOR-R4 | ecosystem: Host-associated > Plants > Phyllosphere > Stem > Wood/Secondary xylem...
GTATCTGTCCAAGTTAACAATGATGAGATTGAAAGAAAGAAATTGGATATACTGATTGCTTATTTGAGCATATCAATAAGTTCACTTCAAGAGTCAAAAAAATATACATAGAGAGAGAGAGAGAGAGCAGTAGACATGAGACTCCTGTGAAGCGAGAACAAGAACAGAATGGAGAACAAACATAAAATTCAGATGTTATGTACTGCAAGAATGTTTTTAAAATCTATGAACATGCAATGTTATCTAAACTACTTAAGAACACAGTATTGATAAGGTTACAATTATATAAATAATTCTTAAACCAAGCATGTTCTTATGAATAAGCCCCCAAATAAAGAGAAATATACTAGAACAATCCCTTAGTGGTGACAGGATGCATCAATAGAAATCTATATGCTAGCACCTCAAGTATTTCACAATCACAAGCTTGATCATATCGAGCAATTTCATTCCCTTGCAACCTAGATTTTCCCTTTAAGTGGAGGAAAATTCAAAAGATGTTTTTAGAACAAGAAAGAGAATTAAATATTTTCTGGGACAACACAAAAAAAGCACTTACCAAAAAAAAAAAACACAAAAAGCAAACAATTCAAATTGTGAATTTATGTTGGATCACATCTGAAAATCTTTAGAGTATCCACAAACACTTTAATATGATGAATCCATTGATTTTCATAAATTATTAAAATCTTGTAGACCTTGATTCATATGGTGTACCTTTGACGTCATACGCTGGGCAAAAAAGACATGCACAAGACCTTTTGAAGTTTCTGTCAAAACTAACTCCTTGAAGACTTTTGCCTCCTGCAACAACAACTCCGTTAGAATGTGCATGGACAGATCCCACTTTTTTATGAAAAGACACGTTCTTGTCAGTCTAAGTACAGTACAAATAACAAAGGTCAATTACAGCACAAGCTAACACCTCAAATAAAAACTTAATAAAAAGGCCACATTCCAGAGAAAAACAGCCACAAACCACTAAAAGCAAAAGCATTTTGTTCTCTAATGAAGACTTCACATCTATATCTACAAACAGCAAATCCTGAACTCAAAAGTACCTTTAGAACACCATTATATCCTCCATGAATGATGCCTTCCTCCATTACATCAAGCAATGCTTGATGCTGCGGCATATTTGGGGCAATTTTCTTCGCTTGTTGTCTAGCAGCTTTCAGTACCTCACGTGCTTCAGACAGCGAGCCAATTTTGTCTGTCCTATGAAGAGAACGCAGCCATGGTTTGCGCCTCTCTGAGATGTCTAAAGCCCATTGTCGAGATACTTTCAGCAGTTCTTGAGAAGGCACAATAGCATCAATTAGACCTAGCTTCTTCCCCTCTTCAGACATGATTGGTTTGGATAACTGCAGAGAGTTGAAAACATGTTGAATGAGCATGCAAAGAAGATGTAGTTCCATATGATAAAGAAAATAATATATTGAATAAGCATTTCTGAAAACTGTTGGACATAGCAAACCATCAAGTTCCAAAGGATGAAATTAAGCTTTGGTTTTCCTTCCCCGGCCTAATATTAAGCAGTTTGAAGTTTTGTAACATTATTGAGGTTTGTCATTTTATTTAACATACACAGCAAGCCAGGTAAGTTAAACAAAATTTGCCTAGTCACTTTCCCATAACTGGGAATAAAAAAAATGTTATAATGGTGATTTTTACATATAACTTGTTAAAAACTCTCTCACAGGCTAACAGCTGACAGTTCAGGAAAAATTCACCTCATCTCTAAAACCCAAAGAACTGGATTACCTGGAATTCTCCAGTAAGAACGAGCCCAATAATTAATGAAAACCTTCTAAAGTGAAAGGCTATTAAATTTAACTTCCAATGTGAACATTAATAGAAGGGGAAACCAGGTCTAAACAACAGCTTAAAGGTTGGCTTTTTTTTCTCAATCTTTCTACACCTAAAAGGAATACCATAATCTCAAGATTCATTTAACAGGTTTTCAAGCATAAATTAATAGAGGATTTACCAGCATAATTTCAATGGCCTTCGACAGCCCCAAAAGCCTTGGAAGACGTTGTGTACCTTAAACAATTAAACAGAGTTTCACAAGTTCAGTCCATTGTGGTAAAAAAAAATACACAGCTGAACTTGAAAGCATGTGTTCATGTCAATACATTCAAGTTCTACATAGAAAAGCAGCCAGACCTCCAAATCCAGGAATCACTCCAAGTGTCAGCTCTGGCAAACCAAGTTGAGTTTTTGGAGCAGCAATACGGGCGTGGCATCCCTTCATGAAGATAATTTAGATGATCAAATGGGAAAAGATGATGATAATCAAAACAAAGTTCTTTAAATGCTGCTTCATAATAGAAAACACAAACCATTGCCAATTCCAAGCCCCCTCCAAGTGCTAGTCCTTCCACGGCAGCAACAACAGGCTTTTTACAATCTATAGTTGTGAAAGAACAAAAAAAAAAATCAAACAAACAAATAAATACAAACACCGCATTCCTTATAAGAAACTTGCCGTATTCTCATTTAAATATTCAAAATGAATGAAAAAAGACTCCGAGGGTTAAAGTTGGATAAAAACCTTCAATAGTGTTGACCACAAGCTCAATAGATACATCAGGCATCAATGAAATATCTCCTGTCAAGCCACACAATAAAATCATATCCGCAAACACTCAAATTAAAAAAAACGAAGTAATTTGAAAATTAAAAAAAAAAAACCTCGATAGTCCATGAAATTATTATAAAAACAGGCATAAATATACCTGTCGCATGAACTTTCTGGAAAACATTGATGTCAAATCCACCGGAAAACCTTCCACCCTTGCCTTCAACAAGAAAAAAATAAATAAAATTAAAATAAAGGAAAAAAAAGAAGAAGAAGAAATGATTATATACATAAACCAAACCTCCAACAAAAAAGATCAAATAAAATAATCAGATAATTTTGTTTTCGCAATTCATTATTAATCCTTTATCTTCCAAAACAATTAAATATATAAATAGTCAGTCAGTATTATAAAATAAATTACCAGTAAGAACTAGAGCCTTGACGTCATTTCTCCGGGTGGCTTCATCAAACTTCTCTTTCAATCCCGCAATGACTGCATCACCGTCAAACTCAACACAATCAATCACAAAAAAAAACCTCAAATTTATAGTTAGAACAGATAGAGGAAGGAGGTGATATTTACTTGGAATAGCTAAGGCGTTGACAGGAGGATTGATAAGAGTCACCACAGCAACGCCGTCGTTTCCAACCTCCATGGTGACGTGAGGCTTAGCCATGACTCTTTCTCTTTCTCTCTCTCTCTCTCTCTCTCTTGATCGGTTGTTACTACTTGCTTGCAGAAAGTAAAGCAAATGATTGTTTGAGTGCAACTTTCTCTCTCACTATTTTATAGATAAACATGAATGGTTAAATACTAAATTAGTCCTTATATTATTTTTATTTTTTAAATGCAGTCCCACTCTTTTAATCTGTTAATGTAAGCCCTGGACTTAATGACTTTTTCTAATATTAACCGTTTCGCACTAAGGTTGTATAACCATTTACAAGTTAGTAAAATCTATATTATTTTCTTTGTGTTTATTTGGTCACAGGTAAAAGTGATGGATTTTTTAATGTATTATTTCTTTTTATAAAAGTGCTTTTAATTTTAAAAATAAAAATCACTTTTTAATTTATATTTCTTCTTTTAATCTATTGTTTTAGCTTAGTAATGTGTTAAATTTGCTATAATTATTTATGTGTTTTAGGACTTTTGTTAATATTAATAGAATTTTTGGTTTTATAAATAAGCTTAATTAGTTTTAACTTTCTCAACCAATTTTTTAATCATTAAAAAACAGCTCTTTCGATTTTATTAGAGTTTTTACATAAACTTAAAAATTGACCGCATGTTATGATGTTTGGAACGTGTAAAAAATTAATTTTTTTATAAAAAAATAGTTTTTTTATATGTTTTGAATTGTTTTAATACGCTAATTTTAAAAATAATTTTATAAAAATAAAAAAATATTATTTTAATCATTTCAATACAAAAAATACTTTAAAAAACAACAAAACTCCAAACAGAAAAAATTAACGACAAGAGGACCATTTTATGGAAGGTAGGACTCAATACCGCGTGGGAATGGATAGAAAGATCATGTTAACGAAAATCAGATTGATAAAGGGCTGGATTAACATGATAACAATAATACAGGGACCAACCAAGGCTATCACCATATCTTATAACTCGATTAAGGTTCGGCAATTAAGTTGTTTTTTTGTGTGATTTTTATAATCTATTTTTTTTATTTATCAATAATATATTAATTAATAATTAAATTTTTTTATTTTTTTTATTATCCTGAATTCATGATTCGGGTAATAAATTTGGTAAGATGACTCGGGTAATTTTTTAAATTATTTTTTAATTAATTTTTTTAAATTTTATAATTTAACATAAATTTTATTAGAAATTACGTCTTATAATTTATTTTGATTTATATTTTATAAAATTATCATAATTTTACAACTTAAAATGTAAATTAATAAATTAATTTGGATTGATCTAAATCGATTTAAGAATTAATATTTATTAAAAACAATCTTATTTTAAATTTATCTGTATTTTATCATCATTTAAGTTATTTTTTAATCAATACAAATATAATTTAATTTTTTCGTATTAAAATAACATAAGTTTGTACCGGTGATTAAGTTCTTACCACATCAAAATGAATTTCTCGGTACGACAAAAGTGCCCGGTGGGGCCCAAAGGTTGGTGGCGCTGGAGGAGTAATCATCTACGTTTGATATTGATGAAACTGAGATAATAATTGGTTGGAAAGTTTGGTAAAGAGAAGCAAATGGATTGATCTGTGAAAGTATTGGCTATCAGACGACCGTCTCAACTCTTACCTACCGTAATTTTGTCTCCACCTGGTCAACGTTAATATTAATATGTATGTAGCAGATACGGTTGTTATTAGGTAGCATTAAGAAAAATAGATTATTTTATATTAAAATATAGTTTTCGTTTCTGAACAGATAAAGAATATTTTTAAAGACCAAAAAAAAAAACTTAAATACAAAGTCTTGCACTCACGTTATGATTAAAAATTAAAGCTTGGGATTAGAATATTTAGGTGCTAGCGAATTCTTGCAGCCCATGTGACGACATGTTATAGGCAATTTAGTTTTTCCATCCCAGAACGAGAATCATCCATTCTGGCATATTTTTGAAATTATTTTTTATTTGATTTTATGGTGATTTTAAAGATATTGAAATAATTTTAATGATTTAAATTTTTAAATAAAAAAATATATTTTTTCTTGAGTAAACAAATCAAGAAAATATATCTTGGATAGTAGTCTATTAATACAATCACTAATTATGAACAAAATCAAGCACTAATATCATCGTGAATCTTGAATAATTGAATAGTATAATTTATTTTTATAATTTTTTAGTTATACTCTTCTTTTTTTATAGCATGGTTTTTTTTTTATAAAAACATAAAGCAACTAAAATAAAAATTTATTTGATTTAAATTTAAGAGAAAAAATATGTTTCTTTTCCAAAAATCCCTTTTTGTTATTCATTTATTACTTTTCATAAAAACTATCTTTCATCAGAAGCATGGGTTTTCATATAAAAACTTCTACTAAAAAAATAATTTCTTGATTATTTTCACTTAATTTTATTGAAAAAATTAATTCAAGGAAAGAATATAAAACATTGACAATAAAAACAAAGAAAAAATATATTTATTTTAATTAAATATTCATGTGCATAGTATTTTTTAAATATTTTACACATACAATTATTGAAAAACATTGCAGATATAACCCTAAATATCTTTAATTTTATTTAAAAAATGTGGCATAATTGAGTAATTTTGTATACATCATTGTAATTGTTTATTTAAAGATAATTTTATTTAAAAAAAAATTAAAAGAAAAAAAGGTCAAGAGAAATTAGGTGTTTATAGTTACACTTTCAAGCCTGCATGTCTGGCCTGTAAGAAAAAACCCAAGAGTACCTGGCCTTAACGCTTACCTAATTCCTTTAAAAAGAATCAACTTCGCTTGATGTTTTATTAAAATAGACTAGACGGTGTGTCATCCACTGCAACAAATTATAGCCATTAATGATGGTTGAAAAATCAGGTATCGAGGTATTTGAACATTAATAAAACTATTTTTTAAGACTAATTTTGTAAAAAAACAAATATAGAAACCCATTTACAACTCCAAGAAAACCTTTTGTAAAAAAATAAACTTTTTTTTTAAAATTAATAATTTTTTTCATGTTTTTATATCACTTTGATATGTTGATATAAAAAATAATTATTAAAAAATAAAAAATATATTATTTTAATATATTTCTAAACAAAAAATATTTTGAAAAATAACTTATATCACACTCTCGAACATTTTTTTAATTTTTTTATAATTATAATCGTAATGTCTGTAAAGTCTATATAAATAAATAAATAAGTTAATATAAACGTAGTGAGGTTGGTATTGAGGTTGGTATGTGGAATTGTAGATTTAGATTATGGAATTGAGGTTTCAACTGTTTTTGACCTAAACAAAAATGGAATGCTCCTCGTTGACATGACCAATCCAAATTATACTTGAGAGGATAAAATTTGTCATCAAAATTTACTTGTGGTAACCAAATTAATCTTAAAGATATATTTTTGTGATGATTTTAAAGACATTAAAATAATTTAAATTTTTAAATAAAAATATATTTTTTATTGAGTAAACAAATCAAAAAAGTATGTTTTGGATAGTAGTCTACAAATACAATCACTAATTATGGAGAAAATCAAGCACCACATTAAATGATATCATAATGAATCTTGAATAATTGAATATTATAATTTATTTTTATAATTGTTTAGTTATACTCTTATTTATATCTTTTAATAGGTTGGTTGTAACCACACATATCGTATTCATAAAAAAAAAGTATTTTTAACATTTCCAATCAATATTATCTTTTTTTTATTTGTGCATTTTTTTATTTAACAAAGCAATGGCTTTTGTGTCAAAAAACATGGTTTTTTTTTAATAAAAACATAAATCAACTAAAATAAAAAAAATGAATTGATTTAAATTTAAGAGAAAAAATATGTTTCTTTTCCAAAAATCCCTTTTTGTTATTCATTTATTATTTTTCATAAAGATTATCTTTCTTTATCAAAAACATGGTTTTTCATATAAAAACTTCTAATAAAAAAATAATGTCTTGATTATTTTCACACACTTTTATTGAAAAAATTAATTCAAGGAAAGAATATAAAACATTGACAATAAAAAAAAGAAAAAATTTATTTATTTTTATTAAATATTCATGTGCGTAGTATTTTTTTAAAAATATTTTATACATACAATTATTGAAAAACATTGCAAATATAACCCTAAATATCTTTAATTTTATTTAAAAAATGTGGCATAATTGATTAATTTTGTATACATCATTGTAATTGTTTATTTAAAGATAATTTTATTTTAAATTTTATGAAGATATGTTGGTAAACAATTGACATTTTAACTATGAGAAGTTATTTGGCCTATATATGTTATATAACACCAACTAGTTTTTTTTTTCTCATGATTTAAATTCTAAAAAAATATTTTCTAAGTTATGTTGCAATTAAATTAGATATTTGTAAGAAATTTCATGATTCAAATTCTAAAATTTTTTTTTGTTATTATGTGAAGTTTTCTTTTCTTGTTAACATTTTGTTTTACAAAAACATGTCTTTTTTATTAGTAGAAATTTTTTCTAATAAAAAAAGTTAAGGAAATCAAAATAATATTAATAAAAAATTCAATCATTTGAATTACAGAGAAAATAATATATCTCTTAAATCAAAACTTCCTTTCCTTATATATGCATTTTGACAAAATAAAAAGTTTTTTTTTTAGAAACATTGTTTTTTAAATTAAAAACTTATGATGGTTTGAAAAGTAAGTTTTAATAAAAAAAACATAAAAATCACGACTCGATAATTTATATATAATAAAATAAAAAAATAATTAATCTAAAAATTTATAAAAAAAAATTAAGAATAAAGAATAACAAAATAGATATTTTATTCTTATTTGATATTCATGAGCATATTGTTTTTTAAAAGGTTTTGCATATTAGTTTTATATATAATAATTCACAAAGTTATTGTCATATTACCATAGTTTTGAAACCCGGACCGGCCCGGTAGGTCGACCCGGGCCTAGGACCGGTCCGGGTCCCCGTATGGGAGTTGACCCAGCAAAACCCGGTTGACCCGGCTAGTCGACCCGGAACCTGGGTGACCCGGGCACATCTGGCTGAGACTTGATCTCTTTTATTTTTATATATATGGCTCGTGAACGCTGTAGAATTGCAAAGCGAACAGTCAGACCGGAAACAAAGGCAGATGATAACCAAAATTCCCAATTTGCATGTAAAAATTTGAATATAACTCAAATTAAAGAAGATGGAGATGAGCATTTGGCACTAATGAAACGAGTTAGAGTTAGAATGTGCAAACAATCATCTTTGAAGGAGGAACACAATAACTTTACTCGAGCTGAAGAACGAAGACCAAATGAAGTTGCCTTCAATGCAATGGAGGAAGACAATAGCTTTTTTCAACCTGAAGAAAGAACATCTTTTAAAGCTGGAGTTAATACATTGGAGCCGATTAGCTCCTCCTTAAATTGCAATAGTGATATTGTTACTCATAGAGATTCGTTGGTGGTTTAGAGTTAGACATAAAGAACCTAATTAAAGAAAAACAATTTCAATCTGTAGCTCCTACTCTTTTTAAGGCTTGTGGTGCTAAAATGGATGTGGGTTTGGGGCGGCAAATTCATGGGCAAATAATTTTGGTTTGGGGTTTAGGTGAGGATTTGCATGTTGGGAATTCTATGATTGATATGTATATAAAATGTGGGTTTTTGGAGTGTGGGTGAAAAGTGTTTGATAAAATGCTTAATAGGGTTGTGATTTCTTGGATGGAGTTGATTTCTGCTTATGGAAAGAGAGGATACATGAAGAGTGCAGGGGAGTTGTTTGATGAGTTATTTGATTTTTAATTTTTTTTTGGTTAATCCATTTGACCCGTGACCCGATCATTAGATCGGATCGACTACCGGGTCGGGTTTCAAAACTATGCATATTACCATAAAAGCTATAATCTTATTTGAAAATTAAGGGGAAAAAATCATTTTCAAATATCAATTTAATTATAATGAATTTTATTAAAAAATTTTAAAAAACTAAGAGCAATATAAAAGAAGTTAGAGGATTAAGCCTCGGAGGATAAGCTTGCTTGTTGGAAAAAAAAAAAAATTCCCAAACACATTTCGACCAATTAAAATATATATTCAAAATAAATTTCAATCATTTGAATTAAAAACGAAAAAAACTATATTTTTTTCAATCAAAACTTTATTTCCTTATTCAAGTATCTCTCTTTTTTTTAATTTTTTTTATATAAACATTGTTGTTTTTTTAAAATAAAACTATATCAAGATCTGAACACAAAGTTTCGATGAAAAACATAAAAAATCATGAATCAATAATTAATACATGATAGAAGAAAAAAATAATTTAATCTAAAAATTTATGCAAAAATCTTATGATAATAAAATAAAAAATATGTTTTTTTATTCTAATTTAATATTTATGATCATATTTTTTAAATAATTTTGCATATTAATTTCATAATATGTAAATTCACAAAGTAATTTTTAATATTATCATAAACAGCTATAATCTTATTTCACACTATGAAAAAATTATATAACTTTTTAAATATTATTTTAATTATTTTAATTATAGTGAATTTTATTGAAATCTTAAATAGGTAATATGAAAAGAGGCCATTCATCTAAACTTAGGAGGATAGACATGGACGCATGGCCTAAAACTAGAAGGTTAGGAGCACATGTCTATTTTTTTTTTAATGAAACTCCATAATTATTTTTAACTAAAACAGACATATGACATGTTATTATCCTGTTCAATTTCAATTTACTAGTTGGATGAAAAGTTGGGTCTTAGTTATTGGATCTTGAAAACCTTTTTTTAAAAAAACTTGTGTTGACTTGAAGAAATAATAATAATAAAAAAAATTATAATAATCTAAGCAAACCCATTTTAAATTCCAAAACACCATGCAACCAGTCAAAAACTAAAAATTTAACTTGATAAAAAAAATTTAAAGCTTCGATTTATTTTTTTAACAAGATAAAAGTTTCAAACTATCTTTATGGACAATTCATTCTATAAGATGAATCCATTAATACTAAGATTATTTTTTTATGACCAGAATATAATTGGTCGACCTTGATATTTTTTTTCTATTTTTTTAGTGATCTTTTCTTTTTTCTTTCAATATTTAGAAACTAAAACATAATAAAAATAAAGTTTAGAATCAAAATATAAAAATGAAAAACTATATATATACCAAATATACAAAATTTAAATTTTAGAAATAAAACTATATTATTTGAGTGGGCCACAATTATTTCTTATAGATTAAATGTCACACTCACAAGGTCCAATGACACAACAAAATTTTTTTTTTTTTGAATAATATAGGTTGATGGAAGTTGCTAGGATATTAGAAAAAAAATGAAAATGTTAAATTAAAAGGACCATAATATCCTTGGTTTATTAAAATTGTAGATGGATAATGTGTTATTTGCTGTAGTTTTCTGAAAAAAATATATAGAAAAATTAGGCACGAGAACTTAGCTTGTTGGGGCTTTGTAGCATAAACTGTCTAGCCATGGCTAATTGGCCTTCCAATTTTTTTGTTGTTGCTTTTCTTTATTTTTTTATATTTTTTAAATTTAAAGATTAATTTCTATTGAAATGAAATGATTAAATTAATGTTTTTGAAAGATATCTTATTACCATCGTACTTTTCAAATGTTATTAAATATTTTATGATATTAA
>Ga0325403_1006781_pt1 | contig 10931 bp, 7 predicted proteins | sample PopdelMetagenome_19_FD_205665 | JGI IMG/M metagenome (GOLD analysis project Ga0325403, IMG submission 205665) | Populus deltoides microbial communities from Bellville, Georgia, United States - Xylem-PdKOR-R4 | ecosystem: Host-associated > Plants > Phyllosphere > Stem > Wood/Secondary xylem...
TGGACCATAAATTCCTGGATTCTTTTTTAAGTTCAATTCTCCAGCAAACTCGGCGACGGACTTTATCGAAGCCGAATCCAGGTCATCCTTCGCTTTAGCAGACAGTCCTAATTTCCTCTTTCTAGGTCTCTATTTTGCAGCTTGCTTGTTGTAAGCAGTGGTTATTCTTCTCTTGTTTCTTAGAGATCGGAAATTATTGTTTGTTCGGTTTGATACGATTGAGTGGAGACTCTCGAGTTCAGGTGCTCCGTTTTCTTCAAATTTTTGAACATTCATTTTTCGAGGAGGAGCTGGTGATGCTTGAGATTTTTTGCTTCCATCACCAGCCATTGCAGCCTGATTCTCAAAAGAAAAGCGCATCTGCAGATTATATAATTGATATCGCTCGCTGTATAAGCTTTGGATTGGTTACAGTTCGCCTGTGGTTTTTACTTTTTAGGGTTATTTACTGTTCTTACTTGTCACGGTGCGCCGCACCTGGACAAAAAGGGAAGATGAGCAGAAGAGGGCGCGCCGCACCTGGACAACTGTTGAAGGAAACCAGCTGTCTATAGATAGCGTTGTAAACCTGTGACTTGTGCACTGCAACTTCAAAAACCAAATGGCTGGTGTATAGCACACGCTATCAAAAAGCAAAATACATGCAGCATCAGTTAAAGAATACCCAAAAAGAAAAGGAAAGTGATAAAACACATCATAAAGGTTTCAATAAACTAACAATTGAGTTATAATAAATTAAAAAGAAAAATCTATCGATGTGGTAGTGATCGAAGTACAGACAAGGTTGCGGTAGTGATCGAAGTACAAGCTAAGTAGTACAGTTCTCAATTACGGTACACTCACAGAGCCCCATTGCTGGCCTAAAGATTTCCCACTGTTTCATAGGGTTCATTCCTGGATCTAGTTGCTGCTCTATATCCCACAAAAACAGAGAGACATATAGAGACAACTGATAATAGAAGGGCAAAGGCACTGGCAACCTCTCCTGAGCTGCCTGTTGTAGATGCCTTTAACATAGAACTGCCTGTAGAGATGTCCAGGGGTATCCAATCACAGTTGACAGAATAGTGACCAGATCCATGCCATGAATTCCCGTCAACTGGATACCAGAATGCGACAGCCATCTTGCTAGATCCACCAATTGTAAACTGAGCATCCTGCAGAAATTAGAGAAAGAAGCTCATTCAGAACCTCTTGCTGCAAGGTAATACTTTCAACTACAAACCTATGCAACAATCAAACAGTATAAGGTCCGATGTCTATCCTTGATTCCTTTCCGATTCAAGTGTTGATGTTGGGAGCAAAGCTCAATAACAAGCATAGTGAGAAGTTAGTATCAAACCGCAGATATCCTCTCTAAGCACACGTGATATTATTATCAAGCCAGCCACAATGGCGATGAAATAGAATCAAGGTTATGCGAGTGAGAAAAACATGGTACTCTCTGTCTCTCTCTTATTTTAGAAGACATAATAACCCTCTTTAACAAAAAGCGAGTGAGGAAAACATGGTGTATGTGACATCAAAACATGGATTAAAACATTCACTGAAATTGCGTAAAGCGAACTACTATAAAATTTCTTATATTCGAGCCCAAGGGCAACCAAATATCTGAATGTCATGGATGGGTTTCTAACCTGTTGGAGACGATCCATGGTTCTTAAAGGCCGAGAGAATTCAAAGAAATACGTTCCCTTCTGACTATCTGGTGTATAAGGACTGTCTTCCTCTACAAAACCTGTTGCAAAATATTAAAATCAAATTTCAAAGGAGAAAGATGTAGATACTGTCAAAAGCATACAAGGCGAATATGGATAAAAGGCAGATCATAATCCATACTTTGAGACTAAAACAGCAGGCTGCACAGAAATGGTGATACGGAACCAAATTCAACTTACTGTGTCTTAGAGGCAATTTTCTTAAGAAATAGTGAAATTCAATTCTTTTCCAATTTCAAGTTCCCTTTTCACAGCACAGATTTTGATGCATGGCTCCTTAAGCACCATCTTTAATCATACAAAATAGAAACTCATGTTATTGGATATTGAAAACATGATTAATCTAGCCTAGAGCGAATTTGTACAATGCACATTGATGTGTGTTTAACAAAGCTGATCACGCTTCTTGTAAGAGTCACATTCTTTTTCTTAATTGTACAAAAAAGCTGCATAGATTTCTCAGCATGCTAAAGCTATAGGTGTTCTCAATTTGGTATCATGGCTATCAACAATAATAGGTAGAAGAACAATGTTTTGAAAATCAAACTAAGGAAGAAAAAAAAAAGGGCAATCACCTGAGTGGACATTGAAGCTACTGTGCCACCATGCCCCCTTCCAGTTATTCTGGCCACTAGAATCATTTCCTGAAAAAAGATTGGTTATTACTTGCTCACCATTAAAAGGTTGACTTGAAATAACCAAACATGCAAACTAAGAAATGAATAGCAAACATTGTTAAAATGGATAACAACCAACATCAAAAAAGGAATTCAGAAGTTTGGATTTGTGGTTAGCTTAAGAAAGTGTATATCTGAAGAAAGAAAAGATCCCATACGCATAAAGATATGCTTCTGAAAGCCAAAGAAAGTGGGCTTGGTAAATTATTACAAAGACTCATAGCAAATCATCCGCCACAATAGGTAGAGCTCCTAGGACCATTTCTAGTTGAACAAGATGAGCTAGATCTTAAAATAGCATAGAGGCTCATGATTATCAAAATCACCCCACTACTTCTTTTCGGAGCCTATAAAAAAATTTGTGAGACATTTACATTTCCTCCTAGGAAAAGAAAATAAGGGAAACTAACAAATTGAAAGTTTGAACACTAAGGATCAAATTCGTGTTACCACCACATAAGTGGTGAGCAAAGCAGTGTTTGGAAGTAAAGACTGTTTTGACTTCTTTTTTGCAAAAAGTTTATCATGACTAATTTTGTGAGGTAAAAAGACTTCTGTAGGGCAACGGGGTTACCAAACATCTTAATCCTCGAGTGCTGATTCTGATTCAATAGTTACATGATCACCACACAAGTGCCAAACAAGTACAAGACTACAAGTTATCTTCATATAGAGCATTTAAGGCCATGTCTGGTCAGGAACCATGAATGTGGTTTTGAGAAGTGAAACACTCTGATCATGCATATCAAATCATAATAGAACATACTACTACAGAAAATACACATCAATGGCTGAAGCTATAGCAAGTTGTACAGTTCCCATTCTGCGTCTTTTTGTTATTGGTTTGATAGGGACAAGTATTTTAATTATCAACTTTTACTCTTCTATCCGAAATAGTTTAAGGTTTAATCTCATTCGAGAATAAGATATTTGACAGATTGGAGAAGGAAGAAGTTAGTAGTCAAGCTAATTGAGAATAGGATTTGGAAGGAATTTACTAAGGTAGCGTTTGGAACGCCGTGCAAACCGCGTTCCATGAAAATTCAATTATTATTTTTTTGCTTAAATTTAATTATTATTTTTATGGTTTCAGATTGTTTTGATGTGCTGATGTCAAAAATGATTTTTAAAATATAAAAAAACATTATTTTGATGCATTTCTAGACGAAAAGCACTTTGAAAAACAACCGCTACCACACTCTCAAATACCCTCTAAGAAGGCACAAGTACGGCACAATAAACTATAACAATTATGAATTAGAGACATGGTGAAAACTAAGAAGAAACAAGTGACCTGATTAAAAATGTAAGGATCTTAAACATAAGATGGACGGCTGCAAAACAAGTGCAAAGGCAATGGAAAAATAGTTTCCATGGAATAAAGGGTTCTTTATACCAAAGTTGATACACTTAATTATTAGTGTTAGTAGATAGAAAGGAAGGAAGAATTGTAAGCTGCACTTAGAAAGGGGTGCAAATCTCAGGTTTGAGCCTGGGACAGTCCGTCCAAGAAAGGTGAAGCCATTGGATTACACAATGGTTAGAGTGACAGGAGTTTAGTAGGATAGGATGGAGAGCATTCCAGTGCATAATGGAAGACAAGTATTTAAGATGCATACATCAGTGGATGTCCTTGGAGAATAGATAGCACAGAGGATGAAGACTTAACATATCGAGATCTTTGAAAAGGTCTTAAGGTGAGTGTTATTATCAACAAAGCATTAAATGGACAGCTTCATAAAAAGAAAGCTTTGATTTTGGAAGAGCATGTAATGAATTCTAAGCCACCTTGATTGTGCTCCTTCTAATCACTTTGGTTAGTGCTTCATCCCACTTTCCTTTTTTTCCCTTTAAAGGCAGTCCCATCATTTTCATATCATGCAAACATACCTTTTTCACCCAATTAACAATTAAAACTGAATAGTTAATTCAAGAAGTACCTGAAGGACCAGTGCCATCAAGGTATCTACAGTGTGGATTCCAAGAATAGAGATCAACCAAATGACCAAACCTGTTCAGAAGAGAGAATAAAGAAATTAAAATTAAAATAAACATAACCAAATTATGCAATATCACCAACAAAACATGTCATCCCATGGTTCTGATAGTGAAGAAGTTAATATGGCAGCACCTGTCACCTCCATTTCCATCTCCGTTGTCTAATTGATTCCCACCATAGAGTCGTCCTGGGATAGCATTTCCAATTGAGAAGTGCATAATATCAACTTCATGACCTTTGCAAGTCTTCCTATTGCAAGTACCAGTTCCCTCCTTGCAGCCACCCATCTAAAAAGATACGAGCAATCCTCAATTTTCACTCTCTGATTGAGAAACCACAACGAACATGATGAGCTAACAACGTGACAGCATGCCAGATAATCAGTGGAGTAACTTACATTGTGATAGGTTGCTTCATCGCCAATCGGAAACATGAGAGCAACTGATGGGCATTTATTGTTCTCACTGCAGCATAAAAATCCAATTCAATCCAACGAAAAGGGGGAAAAAAGGAGAAAAAAGCCTTCAAAATTGAAAAGTTAAAGCATCAGCAATTTGAGTTAACCAAAACATGCACTCTCTTAACCATTCCCGAAACGGAAGAAACCCAGCAGGAAAAAAAAATTATATAAAAGGTAACAAAAGGAAAGTAGAGACAAGAATTTGATGTGAATATAGATAATAAAAAAAAATCAGCACTATAGCAACCAGAAAAATTAATTCCATATCCAATAGATAAATAATGCGACAAATCAATCCAAAAATTACCCTTTTGTATAGGCATAGTTCCCATCAACTTGCAACAAGAAAAACACATCGTTACCATCATGCAAGGCCTGCGAAATTCACTGTGATTTATTAACAGCTGATTTATTAAAGCGTGATACTAATTTTCGAACAAAAAATCCTTACCTTGACGGTCATTTTTCCTCCTGTGTATTTTTTATCGTCATCGGGGTCGAGAGCAGGAAGCAGTGAGGAGTCCAAGCCATCAATGTCTTTCCAATCATCGGCGTGGCCATCGAGGGTGATGAATCCAGGCTTGAACTCGGCTTCTATTCTGATCTCTTCGTCGGACTCGCAGCTCCACTCACCTGATTCCTGATGTGAATTGACCCATCCGATCCAGGACGAGCCAAGAACCGATAGTAGCAAGAGAAGTCGAAGAAGCATTGTTTTGTATGGGATGAAATTTCCTGCCTGGCTGTGTTTGGGTGTTCGGGGTGTTTTGGCATGCTGCGTTCCGTGGCTGACTCAACTTATGAATAAAACTAGCGTTTTGACTCTGCCATTTTCTGAGACTCTTAGTTTTGCTATAATAAAAAAATAATAATAACATGTCATCAAAACGTACTACTACTCCCTTACTTTCGTTTTTGTACTACTCCTGCTACTTTTCCTTGGTGGATAAATAGTGGTCCCAGGAAATAGGAATTAGTTTATATATATATATATATATAGAAGGACTGGGATGTAATTACAGTTCGTTTTTAGTTGATTATAAATTAATTTATTTAAATGAGTTGATTACTTCTTTTATTATGAAAAAAATATGTAATATATTGACGGGCCATCATTCACCTTACGGATACTCTCTCTCTAAATACTGAACCTCTAAGAAAATTTCAAAAACCTTGATTTATTTATAAATAATAACTTGTCTCAAATTCGATAAATGCTCATCTGAGCCGAATTAAATAGTTGAGTCTTTATAAAATTTAATTGTTTTGGATCGGATATCCAAAATCCCTGTATGTCAGATAATAAATAAAATATAAATTTCATCCAATTTAATACAAACCTATCCAGACTTAAGAAAATATATAAGTATTAAGATTATATACAAGTACATGTGCGTACAGAAAATAACAGAGAGCTTACCCGCAGGCCAAACCATTTTTTTGTGAAGCATAGAAAATGATGCTTAAGTGCTATAGATGTGTTTTAAGAAATACATTACTGACTCGAAATTATAGAAAAATAATTGAAATAATTATCAATTTTTAAGAATTAAAATGATAAAAAATAAAATTAAAAAAAATCAATGAAAATTAAGGATTAAAACTTTAAATATCATCAAATATTAAATTAAAAGATAAAATTTTAATTTTTTAAAGTCATAAATTCATAAAGGAATCTGAGATAAAAATAAAATTTAAGAGAGTGAGTACCGAATTTAAAAAAAAATAAAAAAAATATCAAAATATAATATTTTAAAGCCATGCTTGAACCAATAGATTCACTCGTGACCTTGAGAGTCGAGAACCCAAGACTTAGGGCCACACAAGTTTCAAAAGAAATTGAAACGGTGCATGAAAAACATTTGATGTTCGCGTTTAATTTAAAAGCAAAAATAATAGTAGAAAATGAATTGAACAAAGTAAAAAAAAAAAAAAAAGCTACAAGCAACATGTGTTTTTTTCAAGGCAAAAATAAAATCCCATAAGAAGTGGAAAAAAATGTAAGAAAACAATTTGATGTTGAAACTAAAAAAAAAAAACCTAAGTAAATTCATTTGAACTTGTTAAATCAAAGTTAATTTCTCAAAGCTGTAAATCTTTAAATTTTACACCTAAACTAAAAGGCCAGATCTAACAATTTAAGAGCAAAAAAATAAAAATTCAAGATAATATTAGATCAATTTAATGTTGATGTTGAGTTGTGAAATAAATTAATTTAATCTAATAAAAAATTTCTTTTTGAAAAAGAGGTGCATCTAGCAATGACAAAAAAAAAAAAAAAAAACTCAAGGCAACCTATATTCCTCTTTAAAAATCAGAAAAAAAACCCTTTAAAAGTAAAAGAAAAATAAAAAACAGACAATAAAATAAAAAAAAAATCAAGCAAACCTTACCGATCCTCCTAATCATGAATTAATAACTTAAGCTTGTAACCCGTTAAGCTCTGTATATATTTTGATTAAACAATTAGTTTTTAATAAATTTACATCTAAATTTTGGAAAAGGATTTTAAAAAAACACAAGTGATGTGATTGAGCATGGGTGGGGCAGTGCATCTAGCCTTTTAAAATGTTGTGGTATTCGACGTGTTGTCGAAAAGTCTAGAATCCCACCACCAAATAGGTGATTAGAAAACCAATATAGATGATTTTTTGGCTAGAAAAATAAATTTTTAATCTATTTTAATCTAAAAACATATAATACATACCGTTATAAGCTCGCAAAACTAATGTTTCAACTTAAACATAAAATCAAGTTGAAAAAAAATATAGATAAACTCAATTTACTTTTTCCGACAAAATAAACGACAAAAAAGCACCTGATAAAATCTTGTTGCTGGACTTTGGTCAACTATTTACTCTTTTTTTTTTAATAATTTATTTTTTTAATAACAATCAAACCCCAATCCTGGAGGGAGAGAACACAAAGTAAAAGGGGCAAACAATGAAAAAAAAAACTTGTTCTACAAATAATATCAAATTAGGTCCGTTCATTTTTAATTTTTTTTCAAGGAAAAAAACCTTATTTTTTACAAAATCAAGCAAAATAATAATAATAATACCAGGGCATGTTATCGTCATCTCAAAGTAAGCTAATCAAAATAATTTCTCAGGCTTAAATGCAAAATAATGAAATATTCAAGAGCAAAATCAGGAAAAAAAAGTATTGAGGTCCATAATATTTTACTTGTATAGAAAATGAATATGCTTTGTTTTTTAGTTCTTTGATAACGGTGGTTTGAGAGCAAGACACGGGAAGAGATAACGGTAGATGGATTTCTTCTTTTTAGTTAGGTTGACTTTGACTTTTTTAGGTTGGTGCCGTGGTGATATTGAAATTGATTGAGAGCAAAACACGGGAGGAGCAAAACACATTACTCTACCTAGATATCTATAAAAGGATAGATAAAGCTGTTTATATCCAAACATTTCTTATACAATTGTTTTAAAAAAAATATATTAACCCTAAACAATAATATAAATCTTAAATTAACTTTAAACAACAATTGGTATTGGTGGGTGATATTTCAATATGTGATTAAAATCTTATTTTTATTTTTATTTTTTTATTATTATATCTTGAATTTCATCTTTTAACCATTAAATTTTCATAAAAAAAAATTAGGTTGATTTTTATATACATGAATTAATTTGAATGAGACAAACATTTTAGCTTATAACTACTATATAATCGATATTTTCAATAATAATTGTGTATAAAAACCAATAATTAAAAATGTGGTTTTATACGTTATTTTTCTAAAACTTTTATAATTGTGTATAAAAACCAATAATCAAACCATTTTAGCTTTCATTTACTTTGGGCGATACACAAAAATACATCCATTCATCTAACCTGCGATTTTTTCTTTTAAAAAAATCTCACCTTACACGTGGCCTTATCACCAATAATTCAATCTTCACCATCCATTTCTGGTCAATCCACAACTTCTTTTGGGCCCCACATGTTTTAGCGGCAGAGATTGAGCTTCAGATCTCCAGCAATCGGGGCAGCATCCCCCATTCCCCCCTATTTCTATTTGTTTAGGTGAAAGAAAGAAAAAAAAAATCACTAAAAAAAAACAATAATAATTTTATACTATCTACTCCATATTCTTTTTCTAATAATTGGAGTCACAAGAGAAAAGAGTTAGAGCGAAGATTCAGCTATTTTTTTTTAAATATATTATTTTTTTAAATTTATTTTTAATATTAATACATCAAAATAATTTTAAAATATATATTTTAAAAATTCACGAAACACTACCTCAAACTCAGCTGAATAGCAAGAAAATATGGTAGTGGGTGAGTCTCTCTCTCTCTCACTTATCTCTAAAAACCACCCGCAAAAGCACGCATTAACTCTCTCTCTCTAGAGTCTTCTCCGCGACCACAACCATGGCCGCTGCTTCATCTCCTCCCATCTAGCCTCTCCTTCCTCTCCCCCCAACCACCTCTCCCTTTCCAACCACTACATACCTCTTTCTACTAGTCAGTGGATACTGGATATCCATATCTAATTGAATTGAATGGCGTCAACGCCACCACACTGCTCAATCACAGGAACAACCAAGCCTTATCATAACAACCCCTATCCACACAGCCATTTTAAAAACCACCGTCAAACCCACCACCAAAACCCCCATCAAAGATGGACTGCTAATCAAAGAGTCTCTCTTACCAAACCTCCCCTCCCTCCCCCATCTCGCAATGCACCAAAACCCCCCGCCACCACCACCACCACCACCACCACCACCACTCACCACCCACAAATCCACCCTACCTTCCCTTCTCTTCAATCTCCAAAATCCGAACTTGCCTCCGATTTCTCTGGTCGCCGCTCCACCCGCTTCGTTTCCAAGCTCAACTTCGGGCGACCTAGAACCACTATGGGTACTCGCCACACCTCAGTCGCCGAAGAAGCTCTCCAGAACGTGATTGAGTATGGGAAAGACGAGGGGGCTCTTGAAAACGTGTTGCTTAATTTCGAGTCTCGTCTTTCTGGGTCGGATGATTATATTTTCTTGCTTCGGGAGCTTGGTAATCGAGGAGACTGTAAAAAAGCCATTTGTTGCTTTGAATTTGCAGTGAAACGAGAGAGGAAGAAGAACGAACAAGGAAAATTGGCGAGTGCCATGATTAGCACTCTTGGCAGGTTAGGTAAAGTAGAGATTGCTAAGAGTGTTTTTGAGGCTGCTCTTATTGAAGGTTATGGTAATACTGTTTATGCTTTCTCTGCTATAATCAGTGCTTATGGTAGAAGCGGTTATTGTGATGAGGCTATTAAGGTTTTTGATTCGATGAAACATTATGGTTTGAAGCCCAATTTGGTTACTTATAATGCTGTAATCGATGCGTGTGGGAAAGGGGGTGTGGAGTTTAAACGAGTAGTGGAGATTTTCGATGAAATGTTGAGAAATGGAGTGCAGCCAGATCGAATTACATTTAATTCGCTTCTTGCTGTGTGTAGTAGAGGAGGGTTGTGGGAGGCTGCGAGGAGTTTGTCCAGTGAGATGTTGAATAGAGGGATTGATCAAGATATTTTTACTTATAATACGCTTTTGGACGCCGTTTGTAAAGGTGGGCAAATGGACATGGCTTTTGAGATCATGTCTGAGATGCCTGCCAAGAATATATTGCCTAATGTTGTCACTTATAGTACCATGATTGATGGCTATGCTAAGGCTGGTAGATTTGATGATGCACTTAATTTGTTTAATGAAATGAAGTTTCTGTGTATAAGTTTGGATAGAGTTTCTTATAATACCTTGCTTTCTATTTATGCTAAGCTTGGTAGGTTTCAGGAAGCTTTGGATGTTTGTAGGGAGATGGAAAATTGTGGGATTAGGAAAGATGTTGTGACTTATAATGCACTTTTGGGTGGGTATGGGAAACAATGCAAGTATGATGAGGTTAGAAGAGTGTTCGGAGAGATGAAAGCTGGGCGTATATCTCCTAATTTACTAACTTACTCAACATTAATTGATGTGTATTCGAAAGGTGGTTTGTATAGGGAAGCAATGGATGTTTTTAGGGAGTTTAAGAAGGCTGGATTGAAGGCTGATGTTGTTCTTTATA
>Ga0325403_1006784_pt1 | contig 10929 bp, 9 predicted proteins | sample PopdelMetagenome_19_FD_205665 | JGI IMG/M metagenome (GOLD analysis project Ga0325403, IMG submission 205665) | Populus deltoides microbial communities from Bellville, Georgia, United States - Xylem-PdKOR-R4 | ecosystem: Host-associated > Plants > Phyllosphere > Stem > Wood/Secondary xylem...
ACTAGCAACCAAGATCAGGTTCAAAAGTGCTTCAATGTATGGAGGAACCAAACTAGAATTTTGAATAAAATCAAGAGCCCAATTGTACCCCATAGTACTCAAAATTTAAATAAAATGTAGATTCAAGGTTAAATTAAATGATTATCGAATGGATTTGCATAAAAATTAAGTCTGAGGACTTAATTAGACTTTTAATAAGCTAATTTGATTTAATCTTCGGCCCAATTAAAAGAATTGATTATGTGCAAGGACTTAATTAGATGTTTAATTAGTCAAATTAATTTTATTATGGACTTAATTGGTGAAAAAATAAGTTTGTAAACCTAATTTTGGCTTAATTAAGAAGACCTAAATCCATATAAGGAAGACCTAAATCCAAGATCTACAACTCCAGATATGACTCAATTACTGAACAGTGTTACAGTTTGGACTGAACCAACATCTCTTTTCTAAGTTTGGCCCTCTCTTTGTCTTTTCAATTTTCGTACTTAAACTCATCAATCAATCCTTTCATTTATATGATAGGCCTGCATTTAAGATGAACATTTACCATAAATTAAAGGTATCTTATGGTATCAGACTTGTTATTATAAAACATGCTTTAGTTAAGGAGTTATTGATACTTCATGTGCAAAATGATGATATAAAACCTTGATAAAAATACACTTTTAAGTACTAATCAATGTCCAATAGACCTGTATGGAAAATAAGATTGAATTAATTCGATGTACCCGTCCTGCATACGAGAGTGTTCTACAAGTCCAATGTCGAACTTTAGAAGTGATTCGATCCACAAGGCCCTTATAATAGACAACCTTTAATCTGGACGAGAGAAAAGGTACTCCCAAATATTTCATAGGGAGCTCCCCCTCTTTAAACTCAAGAATATGAATAATTGGATATTTCAAGTGCAAAATGATAATATAAAACCTTGTTAAAAATGCACTTTTAAGTACTAATCAATGCCCAATATACCTGTATGGAAAAAAAGACTGAATTAATCAGTTGTACCCGTCCTGCATCCGAGAGTGTTCTATAAGTCCAATGTCGAACTTTAGAGGTGATTCAATCCACAAGACCCTTACAATAGATAACCTTTAGTATGGACGAGAGAAGAGGTACTCCCAAATATTTCATAGGGAGCTCCCCCTCTCTAAACTCAAGAATACGAATAATTTGTTCCCTGTCATATTTAACGCACCGCCCAAGAAGATGTCACTTTTTTTTGAATTTGGATATAGACCTGATAGATCTTGAAACTTTGTGAGCACAGTTCTGATCATACGAATTGAGTTTACATCCCCTTTGCTAAAAATCATCAAGTCGTCAGCAAAACAAAGATGAGAAATTTTGTCCTTCTTGCATCTCTAGTGGAACTTGAATAAGAGGTTGGCCTTCATCTTGTAGAATAGCCCCGAAAGGATTTCCATACATATGGGGACAGTGGATCACCTTGTCTCAGCCCTCTTCCCCCTTGAAAGTAACCTGCAAGCTCACCATTAACGTTGATAGAGAATTGACATGATGTAACACAAACCATGATCCAATCAATGACTGTTCTAAGGAATCCCATTTTTCTTAACGTAGTGTCAACGAAATCCCACCGAACCGAGTCATAAGCCTTCATCAGATCAACTTTCATAGCACAACGAGTAGGTCCCGTAGTTTTATGATAGCCTTTCATTAGTTCCTGAGACAAAAGAATGTTGTCGCTGATTCTCCGTCCAGAGATAAAAGCAGTCTGATACGGACCTACTAAGGATGGCAAAACAGCTTTGATTCTCCCAGCTAGAATCTTAGCGATGCATTTGTACACTGTATTGCAGCAAGATATAGGATGAAAATCTGTCAACCTCGTAAGATTAACACCTTTAGTAATAAGGGAAGTTGACGTAGCATTCATTTTTTTAAGCATTCTACGAGTCTGAAAGAAGAAGCTAACAGCGTTGATTACATCTTCCCCAACTATGTGCCACATTCTTTTGAAGAAACCTACGTTAAAGCCATCCAGACCGCTGGGCTTTATTGTTCTTCAAACTAAACATAGCATACTTAATCTCCTCCCTTGTTACATCTTGTGCTAGTACATGTTGTTGCGTCGAAGACAGTTTCAAGTTAATTGCCGATTCCATCACTTCCTCGTTCAGAACCCTAGGCATCTCATCCACTCTTAACACACGATGGAAGTACGCAATTATTTCTGATTTGAATGTCTCGTGTCCTTCGACAACCTCTCCATCCTCCCTTATAAGTGATAGAAGCTTATTTCTATTCTGTCTTCCATTTACTGATTTGTGAAAGTAGCTAGTATTCTGATCCCCCAAGCTAAGCCATAGTATCCTTGCCTTCTGTTTGAAAAAAACTCTCTTCAACCCTGACGGTAGAAGCGTATTTACGAACAGCATCCCTTTCTTGCATGAACAAAGTTGGATTCTCATGTGCTGTATGCAGAGCCTGTTGAGCATTATCCATTTTGTTTTTTTCATCTTCGACTCTATCTGAAATGTTGAAGAAGTGAATCATATTGAAAAGTTTCAATTCTTGCTTTAGCTTTCTTAGTTTGCAACACAGCTGATATATTGGACAACCCCTTGAATTCTGATCCCATACCTTCATCACCAAGGGCATGAACTCGTCATGATCCATCCACGTATCGAAGAATCTGAATGGTTTCTTTATGTTCTGATCATTCGGTCTAACATACCCGAAGGCAAAAATCTCGCTTTCGACAATGGGAAGTTCAGATTCCACTTCTCATTGACAAGCACTCTATCTAGTTTCCACATAATCAGATTCTCAGGACATTGGTTCGACCAAGTATAATGCATAGCTGAATACCGAAGATCATCTATTTTCGCTTCTCGAATACATGTATCCAATCTGTCTATAGTACCAGCCCACATAGTAGACCCTCCTAACATGTCCGACTGGTTGCGGATAGCATTAAAGTCACCCATAAGAATCCACGGGGTTGACTCCCATCCATCACTACGACTCACTATATCAACCATAATGCCTCATATAAGGAAGCATTATTGTCTCCGTAAATAATTGAAGTATTGAAACAGATATTGGTAGCTAATATAGTGACAGAAACATGAATAGCCTGGTCTGACATTCCGAAAACATCCACCTTCACTGTATCAGCATTCCAACAAACCCAGATACGACCACGACAAGAGAAATCATAATTATACAAGAAGGACCAATTACGCAGGAGAAGTTGAGAAACATTATCTTTATTCTTGTCTCTAACTCGAGTTTCAACCAAACCAAAAAGAGTTATCCTCTTTTGATGGATGAGCCGACGCAATGCTGAATGCTTTATAGGATCATTCAAACCTCTAACATTCCAATATCCAATAATCATAGGAAAATAGAGAGGAGTACAAATAGCAACACAAAGATTACCTTGACGTGCCCCCTGGGAGAGGAGCCAGATTTCTTATTCTTCTTTGAAGAGGCTTTTGAACCCTTTTCCTTTTTCTCTAGAGAGCCTCTAGCCTTAATAGCTAACTGATTAACAATTTCCCTTTTAGTGGAATTCAGGGTTTGAGGAGTTGTCAGGATCGTTGACGTCAACTCCTTATCTGTTCCTTCCCCATCTGTATCACCTCCCATTGCGTCCATATCTTGATCTAAAGCAGTATTTGTAGCCTCTTACTCTTGCTTCATTTCTCCTCGTAAACTCTCAATCAGCATAACAATCAGCATTGCGCACATTTGATGCCGCATGATCATTCATATTACAATCAGATATATGTATACCACATGCTGAACAAGTATTCTCATTACAATTACGCACTTTAGATGCCAAGGGATCATTCTCACCACTCACAAAACCCTTATTTTGTTTAACATCTACCTGCCATTGAAACTGATTCTGTTTGTTATCTGCAGATTTAGAGTTCACAGCTGAATCTCGCCTCCACTTTAAGATTATCAACATTATTAGTAGCATATATTGCTGTGGTGTGTCCAAAGACATTGTAATTACTGCACTTCGACGGTATCCATTCGTAATAATCAGCTTAAATTGTTATGAATAACCCATTTGGACAGCGAAGGTCGTATTCCTTAACCAACATCTTCGAAGCATCTATCTCAACGCAAACTCTTGTGTAACTAAGCCTTTACGCAACAATGTAGTATGATCAGCATGAAGGGGGACCCCAATAGCACTCGCTACACAACTCAACCCCTTAATAGTCCAATACTTGAGAGGAACATTATACAGCCTAACCCATACCGGAACTCTGGCCAAATCACCTTTCAAAAATTGCATGTTCGGTTGCCAACGTTTAAGCACAGTGGCATGATCGACAAAATCAAAAGTGAAGAGGAAGAACCATTATCCAAAGATAAAACTTCTGATAGACCGTAGGAGCCCCGTATTCTTTTGGCAATAGAATTAACAACGGGATACGATAATTTCTGCCTCACAAAATGACCAACTAGGGTGGATTTCCAAAGTTCACAGCCATCTTCAAACACAACAAGTGGAGGAGCTACTGTCACACAACCATCAGTCATAGCGGGAGGAGCAAAGTGCAGATTATGGACTGGATTAATGCCAAGGGTCTTGCTACCCTCATTATCATCAACATCAGAATCCTTCAAAGCATTTAAAAAATTCAATTTGGGTCTAAGGTTTAGCTGTTCTTGTTGTTGATACCCTACCTTCACCTCATCAACTTTAGAACCCAACACATGGTTCATTTCTGGAACAACATTAGAAGCTTGGACATTAGAGTGTTTCTCTATGCTAACATTAGAATTAACTTGAAACTGAGAAATCCTCATCCCATGGCTATTCAACATATCTTGTAGTCTAATCTTAATATATGTCCAGATTTAACTTCATTGTGTTGTTCAATGTTAGAGCTAACCATTGGAACATTTTCCACAGAAGAACATAGAGACATTATGGCAGCATACAAATACTAGAGAGAAAAAAAATTCTAAGAAGAGAAACTGAGTCTAAGAAGCAATCTAAGCTCAGAAATAACAGCAACCTAATCTCATAAACAACAAGATTAGATTAGTTCATGAAAGAAGAAGAGAATTACAAAATTACGAGGCCAATATCTCCCGGCACATTGACTATAATGATGATCCATTCGGTCAATATGTAGAGCAGGTTCCGATGAACAACATACTTAAAAATGGTAACGATCCAACGGTGAACACAGGAGATCAAGCTATGATAACACCACTCTGAAACTAGCAAAAAAGAAAGAAACTTTCCAATGAGCTGTAATTTAATCTTCAAGTATGGCAAGGGCCTTCATGTCTATGACAACCATAAGAGAACCCATGAAGAAAACCCATTCGCTCTGCTGCAACTTCACTACTTCTCCATAGTTCCAGAAGTGAAAATGCAGAACAATAGAAATATTGTGAGATCAATATCTCCCACCTCGTTGATTGGAACATAGATCCGTTCAGTCAATGTTGAGAGAAGGTTGGAATGAACAACATAGTCAGAAATGAGGACAGTCCAATGGTGGATGGAATAGATGTAGCTCCGACAGCACCACACTCTCTCTCTTTCTCTCACTAAGGATAGTGGTTCTCTAGTTTTTCTCTTAATTTAATTGCTTGTTGCTACTATTCATGTGGAACATTAGCTAAAAAGAGAGAAAAGGGCTTCTCTCTTACCTTTCTTCAAAAATCACTTGAGAAATCTTTTCAAATTGTGAGATTAAAGCTTGCAAATAGGTTTGTGAGGAGAGAAACACTTTTAGGCTGAAATTAAGAAGCTTAGAGTTTAAAAGATTTCTCAGTATGTTTGTGAGATTGAAGCTTGCAAATTGAGTTTAAATAGTTCTTGAAAAATTAACCCTAATGGATCTACCCTAGTAGACTGATTTGACTGACTTACAAAATTGATCTAAAAACCCTAAACTAAAAGGCCTATAACTTGATCCAAACAAGTCTTGGATCTTAACTAAAAATAAAGTATTAATTAAGTCCAAGCAAGCCTTGGGTTGTAGTTAACAAAAATAAAAGATAAAGCCCATAAATCCTAAATCTTTATCTGCCCAATGATCCTAAAAACTAAGATGTCATTAAATATCATTTACCCTTCTGTCCTTATGTGGCTAGGATGAATAAGGAGTCATTGTAAAAAATGGATTCTAAAATATTAATGAATCATTGCCACACTTGGAAACTATGTTGCAACCCATTAAAGATCCTTGTAGAATTAAAAGATTCCCAAAACAAGCTGTCACATTCTTGTAGGAAAAGAATCTTTGCCAAATAGAAAGTCCACAAGTCAAAAGGAAGTAAATAACAAAATTCATATAGCCTGTTCTGACTTATATCGCATGTTCTTACCGAACTCCGATTCACCTGAAAGTTTACCTCCACATAGACAAATACCTCTGGAATCTTTTTGTAAAGTTTCAACTCGATCCAATTATCAGATTTAGAGTTATGCTCAATAGCATCAAACTAGATAGTAGGAAATTTTACGCCAAAATTTGAATATGACCTTACTTGGATTGTGTCATTTATCCTAACAAACATAATTGTTTATCTAAACATTGACCCGGGCTGAAATTATACCAGAAGATTTTGAAGGGCTTTTTTTTTCCTATAGAGTTAAATTGAAAATACCTTGCAATAAGATCTAGAAGATACTATGTGGAATTTACATTATTTTTCTACGTGGTTTAACATTTGTTTTTCTATTTGGATTAGTACTCTTTTAGTATTTTTCCAGACTTGTTTCAAACATTTTACCTAGTATAAATATGATTATTTAGCTTATATCTGAGGTTTTTTTTAGATTGACTATTAATTCAAAATAATATTTTGTGTGTAGCAAGGTCAATTATACGCGTGGTTCTTCATTGAACTCTTTAGGATTTATCAAAGATTAATTATTTTTATGGTGTTCTTTCCTATACTTTCAGTTCTTGATTCTTTATAATCAACGAGTTGTGGTTTTTCTTCTAATAAATTTGGTTTTTTGATTCAAATAATCATTATGTCAAGGTTTTTTTTTATCAATCTGATTTTAGCTTTCTTGAATTTTTTTTCTATCTTGTTTGTGGGTTTTAGGGTTTTTACTCTTTGGGTTTGTATTAGTGAGTTGCATGGACACCACTTGTATGTTTCTTCCCTATGTATTTTTAAGAGAAATCTCATCTTAGTTCCTAACTTTTTCATAAATTCTCAATTAAATCCCTAAACTAAAATCAATGTATCTTTTAATTATCAAACATTCCTCAATTTAAGACCTTTAATTATCCAAATTAATATTTTTCTATCATTCATTTTTCATAATATAATTATTCTGATTTGAAAGGAGTTTATATTTTCTATAAAACAACTATGAGAATTTAGTATCTTATAACATGACAAGTATTTTTCAAGATTGATAAATAGATATGAGTCTAATATAATAATTCTTTAATTATGCCTCCTTTTTTATATTTTTATTGTATAATAGACAAATGACAAAGGCATATTAAGACTGGTTTTTAGAAAAAGCTTGGGTGGATATTTAAATCTTTGTTTTCAGAAGAGAAATAATATTATTTATTTCTTCTATAAGTGCTAACTTTACCTCTGTTTAAGTTTTTAAATAAAACAAGAAAAATAAAGACAAAACTTTAAAGAAAAAATACCATATTATTATGCAATTCTGTTAGTTTGGTGTTCTAATCTAAGGAATCACGTACCTGGATCTCTTCTTACAATCCACTAATGATTTCTAATTCCTACCCTAACAAAAAAAAAATAGGTATAATTAAAACAATTATCCACCAAAATTCACATTAGCAAAACCCTTTTAAACCCATCATAACACCTGGAATTGGACCAAACAAGTAGTTCCCACCTAATAATAGCCTCTCCAATAAGGACGAATTGCTCCTAGAAAAATTTACTTTCAAAGCATACTTGGTTGGTATCGTTCATGTAAACTTGTTATTCTCCAGAGACAAAGCTAACAACTTCTTCATAGAACATAAATAAATTAAGTTATTTTTCTTTATTTGGAACATAATGGATAAAGTAAACTCGGAACATCCCAACCAAAATTTAGATGAGAAATCCAAAATGACTCAATATCTTTTTTTAAATGGCATGAGGCATACTAATCATTTTGGCTGAAACAAAATGAAATTGATAGCTTTGGTTATCCAGGGAGTTCATCTACAAACCCAAGTTCAATATGTTGTGTAAAACACTCTTGCAAGTTATCAAGTCCTATTTTTCTTTAGCTATAAAAAGTCATGTAATCTATCATAACCCAGTTTTTACCTCTCTTGAAATTTTCAGAAAAAAATATATTCAATAACCATTTTAAAAAAAAATCATTTTCAAAGAAAACATTTCTAGAAAAATAAAATCTTCAAAGAAATAGTTTCAAAAATAAAATGCAGTTTGTGTTGCAATCAGACACGCAACTTATTAGAGAATTATATAGGCATGCAACCTAGGGTTTAATTAAAGTGAAATTAGAAGGAAAAAAGGTTGAAATTGGTCATAATTGAATGAAAAACCAGAGATCAAAATAGAAAAGATAGCAAAGTTTGAAAGTCTAATTCATTCAATTGTGGACAAAATAAAGGAGAAAATTAGACTTTAGAGGGAAAATGGCTAAATTGGCATGAATTAAAGGACCAAGGACCAAAATAAAGAGATGGAAAAGTTTGAAGGTCTAATTCATTCAATTGAGTACCTAATTGAGGAGGAAAATTGAAATTTAAAGAAAAAGTGGCAAAATTGGCATGAATAACCAAAATAAAAGAGATGGAAAAGCTTGAAGGTCTCATTCATTCAATCAATGGCTTGATTGAAAAGCAAAATAAAATTTAAAGTTAATTTGACTAAAAATAGAAGAATTAAAATGGAATAGGCATTAGAATTTAGAAATCCTGGTAATTTAATTAGGGGTTTAATTGAAAAAAAATGAGTTTTGGGATTAATTTGACCGAAAATGCAAAAATTAAAAATCCAATGAACAAAGTGTAAAAGGTGGCAACAACATAGGACAATTTTAAATGTCCTCAAAGGCATTATTGAAAGAAATCTTGGATAGAAAAATTAAAATTCACTGAACATAAAGGAATAGAAGTACTAAGACAAATTCAAATTTGGAGAGAGAAAAAAAAGCATAAGTGAAATGGCATGCTACATTGTTACTAAGAAATGAATGAACTAAAATGGTTGTTGTTTTGAGCATTGTGAGATGTTGTCCTCAACCCCTGTTGTATGTAGCTTGTATACCCTTTATTTTCCTCTTTTTTTTTGGCAGCTATTTTGGAGAGACTTCTGGAACAATTTTCTCTCTCTTATATGGCCATTAAATGTTAGGAGACATGCCCTCTCTTTCCTTGTATTTGTACCTCATCTTCAGCCAAAAACCTGCTACATTGCCTCTTAAGATGGCTGAAAACACATGCTAGAGTAGTCAACCTAAACAATGTGTACAAAGTATACAATAATGGTGAATGATCAAGATTGACTTAATGAGATCAATGAATAGGATTGTTCCACCTAGAAAGGTTTCATGACTTGCCTTCCTTCTTATAAATAGAGGGGTTTAGCAAGAAAGTTGAAGAGTAAACTTAGAAAGAGATTGTGGGAAAACAAGGTTTGAGCTTATACTAATGCGTCGAAAGGGTAAAGGGAACTGAGGAGAGAGACAAAAAAAAGAGAACCAAATCAAAAGCACCAAAAACCTGAATAGTAAGGAAGAAAAAGATGTTGATTTTTGGGTCATTAAATTAGTTTCAAAGGGAAGAAAGGTGTAAAAGAGGAACAAATGCAAGAGAAAAGGGAAACACAAACTGAAGAGAAAGAAGAAATCCTAATCTAGAAAGAGAAAACCACCCAAAATACTTCTTCGCTATCGGCCAACAATCGTCATTGCCACCAGGAGCAACCACAACTCCTCTTTACTTAGCTAGAACCTCCCTTGAGGTAATAAGCTACAACCCCTCTTCCCTCTTGTTTTTAGGGTTTATAAGTGCAAAATGATGTTTTATGTACTTTTTATTTATAAAATACATGAAAAGAAGCCCAAGATTGTGTTTTTAGGCTTTACGTAGATTTAATCTAAATATTACATGCCTTTAATCACAAAAATATAAAAATATAAAAATATAAAAATATAAAACTAGCCAGGTGTTTTGGGTTTTCTTACAAAATGCATGAATGAAAATAAAATGGTGTGTTTTAGTTTATTTATTTAGGTTAAATTTAGATATTATATATTTAGGATCACAAAAATATAAGAAATAGTAGCTAAACATGTGGTTTTTTTTAATAGAAAAATGCATGGATTGGAACTTCAAGTTTGGTTTATTTTGGGCTTATTTTATTTTTTCATCAGAAGATTAGGTTTTTGCATGCCTTTTATTTTATTTAACAAAAAGAGCTACAAGTTTAATTTTTTTATTTTAAAAAAACAAATGCATGAAAGAGACATTTAATTTTCTTTAGATTTTATTTATGTTAAGTACAAAGAATGGTAATCTTTTATAGTTGCCTTCCAAGAAAGCATGTTAGTTTTTTGGTTTGTGAGGCATACCATAAACATGGCAACCTAGGGTTTTTATACTTATAATTGTTGTAGTTATTTTCATCTTCATGTTCATGCTATTAAAGAAACATTTTAATTTCCATGCATTTTGGCCAAGCCTCTCCCATGTCATATATTTTTGCATCTAGTTGGTATTCATGTAAGTTTCATAGCACAACGAGCAGGTCCCGTAGATTTATGATAGCCTTTCATTAGTTCCTGAGACAAAAGAATGTTATCACTGATTCTCCGTCTTGAGATAAAAGCAGTCTGATATGGGCCAACTAAGGATGGCAAAACAACTTTGATTCTCCCAGCTAGAATCTTAGCGATGCATTTGTACACTGTATTGCAGCAAGATATAGGACGGAAATCTGTCAACCTTG
>Ga0325403_1006785_pt1 | contig 10928 bp, 6 predicted proteins | sample PopdelMetagenome_19_FD_205665 | JGI IMG/M metagenome (GOLD analysis project Ga0325403, IMG submission 205665) | Populus deltoides microbial communities from Bellville, Georgia, United States - Xylem-PdKOR-R4 | ecosystem: Host-associated > Plants > Phyllosphere > Stem > Wood/Secondary xylem...
CGTGCCAATTTAATGGGCGCGGCGCAGGGGCACTGGACTCTGAGGTAACGAAAGAGGGGAGAGCGTCGTCCCTTGACAAGTCGTTTGGAAAATGCATCATCAGTATGGGTCTTGACATTTGACAAGGGCAAACCGCTAACGTGTAAGATTCAAGAAATATTTTTAAAAAAACATGAAGGGTAACTTGAAATTACCATAACATCTCCTTAGAATCCCAAACTGAGATGGAAACCGGAGAAGTGAAAAGGGTAGTATAGGTAATAAACAATCGAAGGAAACCAAACTACATTCGTTTTTGTTCTTATATTATTACCCCCCTCCCTCTCCCTCCCTCTCTCTCTCTCTCAATCAGTGCTTCCTTATCTTATTCCTCAATTAATCAAATTATTTTACGCTACGATCTCTATTTTATCCAAAAACACGACAAGGCTGCAGTCTTTCCGTCTAATATAATCGTACGGTCGCCGGAGACCCTAAAATCGGAGCTCAGAATTCATGGTGATAGCGGGTCCCCCAGGTCCTTTTGCTTAATTTTTGTTTTTCAATTAGCTTGTGTGTTTTGATTTTAATGGATTGTTATGGGTTATCACTGCAGAGTATATGGGGAAAAGGAGGTGGTTTATTTTGGCGATTTTTGTATGTCTGTTTGCTTTCTCTTGTGAAAGAGGTAATTTTATGAATTAATACACTTATTTATTGCTCTCTTGTTTCTGTCAAGGGTAATTGCACTAGATTTTAGGTCAAGATTGTGTGATCAATTCAATTTTTTTAAAGATTTTTGGGCATGGAATATATATTAGTTGATATATTTTTTTTCTACTTGTTATTATGCAAATATACGAAAAGATTGAGGTTTGTTGGAGTAGAAATTGTAAGGGGTTTTATTATTTGCTGCAGAACTTATGGCCGAGCATAAGCACGCAGATAATCATCTAACCGCTTACAATCACTCTCTTGCAACAATATTGGTTGAGTATGCCTCTGCGGTAATAACACAAAACTCAAGACCAGTATGAACCGGAACGGGGTTTTTAAAGATTTATATGATTTGGTGACTAAAAGAAGCTTTGTGGCTGCAGGTATATATGTCAGATTTGACACAACTTTTTACTTGGACATGCCCGAGGTGTTCTGGTTTGACTGAGGTACTCTTATTAGTTGTAACATTTTCAATTTCAATCAGATTTTCATTCTTTCAAAATTGGACTGATAAATCTTTGTGTGGAAACAGGGATTTGACATTATAGAGCTGCTTGTTGATGTTGAGCACTGCTTACAGGTGTGCATTTATTATGACTTGCATATATTGATTTAAGAGAATGAATCCTGATATCCTTTGCTTTATTCTGATATTATAACTCATAGGTTTGTTTTTTGTGGTGCTCTTTTGTCAAAAATTCTGATGCTATGATGACTGGATATAGTCATTTGTTGGAGTTGCAAAGGATCTTAATGCTATAGTCATCGCCTTTAGAGGAACTCAGGAACACAGGTTTGTCATGCGTATATTATGTTGGTTCAATTATGCTTACCTTGTCAATGAACCCCGATTCTTAAATTAACTGTTATAGGGGTTGGTTCAATTATGCTTACCTTGTCAATGAACCCCAATTCTTAAATTAACTGTTATAGGGGGTTGCTCACAATTTCTGCTAGCCAGCTGTGTAGTCAACTGAGCTATGCAGACTCTCCAGAGGATATAAAACACAAATGTTAGATGGTGAAAATATCAAAATATTATTCTTATGTTGCGTAATGAACATTCAAAACAGTAATGCATGGCATGCTCACAACGGAACAAAATCACACACTTTTATGTCAATATCAGCAGTCCTATACATGCAAAAAATTTTGTAGTATCCAGAAAATTGATTGGTTAATGTTGTATTGAGTTCTTTGCACATGGAAAGTTTTGGTAGTTGATGCAAATCAGAGGGTAAGAACCCTAGAACTCACGCAAGAAAGAACATGATGCGAATTCCATGGATATAAAAATCCAGAAACCCATAACGAAGTAGATGAAAAACCTGGAAAACCAAAAATCAAGTTACCTTGAGCCAAAAATAACTTTGTACCTAAGAACCAAAAGTATTATAAATTGAACTTGGACCCGTTGAATATAACGAATCGAAAACTCGAAGTATGCAAAGACATCACAATGTTAGTTATACCTTAATAAGTAATCCTTTCAAATAATGCTCAACGTGCTGACTTTTAATGTCCTTGAAAAACATGGAAAAGCTGCTGACTTTGAATCTTTAATCCACATGGAAACTTTGACTTGGAAAAGCTGCTAACTTAGAATCCTTCATCAACTAGGAAACTTTGACAATTCCAAGTTGTCTTTGTTGAATATGTAAAAATTGTCGCCTATGTTGTCCAAAGATAAAAAGGAATCCTTGCCTTTTTGGAATTCTTAAATCAAAAGGAAAGATAATCATAAACCAATTAGAAAAATAATACAATTCTCGCACAATAGCTTTTGGTTTTTGTTGTAAGGCCTTTCTGAGCTCTGATTACTATGAAATTTTAATCCTATAGAAAATGTCTCTTAAATCTTCTGGTAAAATTTTAGTTTAATCTAATGGTTGGATCGAAAGTTATGTTTGTTAACTTAAAACTGTATATTAGAAAAAAAAATTAAGCTCAAAACCGCCTCTTTAATTTTCTTGGCTCTTGGCCTTGTAATTAGTCCAATTAATACCCCTAATGGATCTTTTCATGGTGCTTGTTGGTTGTCATCAGTAGTGTATTTAAATCAATGTGATTTGTGTGTATATATTTCATCGGCCAAATATTGATGAAAGGTGTAAAAGGGACAAGCATTGTTTTTGTAATTTAAGCTACATGCCACCATAAGAACCTCCATGCTGAATTTGATGTCTTATGTTTTGATTGTTTGGTCCTTGAGACAAGAATCCAACAAACAACTACAAGTCTTTGATGCTTGATTATCCTTGTTGCTTATGTGTGATGTGTGCTTGATTAGTATTGTGGTTCTTATTAGGGGCAAAATCTATTAAGTTCTTGATGCTCACAGATAGTGCAGAAAGAACTTGATGTGAATTTGATTCCATCTCTTTCTGAATTAAGTCTAAGTTGGTTAGGTCAGTTGTTGGAACTATTGTTGACTGCTTTTTAATGTGGTTTAATTGCATATTGACAGCATACAGAATTGGATTGAAGACTTGTACTGGAAACAACTTGATATAAATTACCCGGGCATGCCTGATGCAATGGTGTGAATTTCAAGTCTCTCTGAATTTGTTGATTGGGTTTATGCGGGAGTTCATAATTCATTCCTTTTTCCTTTTTTTTGGTTTCAGGTGCACCATGGGTTTTATTCTGCATATCACAATACAACAATTCGACCTGGAATTCTAAATGCAGTTGAAAGAGCGAAGGAGTATTATGGAGATCTTAATATCATTGTGACAGGGCATTCAATGGGAGGAGCCATGGCAGCATTTTGCGGACTTGATTTGGTGGTAATTATGAGTGACCATTTCTTGAAACAAGCACATATCACACACGAACCAATTTTCATAGGTGTTGAACTGTGGATTTTCTAGTCCGGCACAAGTAGAAAATCCAATTTTTTAATGAGTGACCAATTTTCTATCGATTCAAACCAAATCGGATCGGTTCCGTCTGGGTTGGTTTTTTCGCTTTAAAAACTAGAAAATCCAATACCATCAAAGCCTTCAAACTTCCCAACATTTCCCTAATCTGCCTGAACTGTTCCGTTTGAATCTCCAAATAGAAGGAAAGGTAATTAACCAAAATGAAGCAACGAAAAAATATTTATACCTGTCAAGTTTCAAGATTCAACAAATAGCACTAAAAATCCAGGGTTTGCAACAAAAAATATCAATCAAATTAAGAACCCATTGGATCATGTCACACATAAAAGCAAATAAAGTATAATCATTTAGCCATCAAGCTTGGATATAGAGAGAAGGCCACGCTATGCAAGAAGGACAATACACTGTGAAGCTACTATGTTCAGTCTAGTAGAATATAGAATGCCTTCCATACTTCGATCATGGTTTCTTGTACAGGCTGTAATGTAATGCCAAAAGTCCATGGCAGTGGGTCTACTGGTGCTTGCACTAGCACTAAAATTGAAGAAAAGAGGAGCCAGTGAAGGATTATTTAATGAAGAAGCTGAGGACTGGAGTAACTTAAGAGATTTTCTTCAAGTGAATCAGAGGGTGGAAGGAAGATAGGCTAATGGGGAAAGTGATAGGGTAGAACTAGAGATAGGGCAGGGGGAGGTGGAGGGAGGCTACTGTAGTGATTTAGGTTAGGTGAAAACTTTCTATTTATACTTTAATTTTTGACAGTTGGTTCAATTTCGGTTGAACTTGTTTACTTGGTTTTAGTTTTTTGAAATCGAAACTGGACTGGATCAAATGCTTTTTCTTATTTTTAAATTGTTTTTTTCTCAATTTTTTTTCTTGCTTCGGTATTGAGTTTTTTTTTTCTCGATTGATTGATTTTTGTAAACACCCCTGCGAACAATCATTATGGTAAAAGAAGTGAATCTTTTTTTTTTTTTTTGAAACTGCCTTGTCTATATCCTACTTCATATTTTACTCGTAACAATTTTGACATAACTTATAACACCCATAGTACAATACACAAGCATATTAACCATGCAATGGATCTACCATTTAAAATAATGAATTTATCTAATTTAATAAAATTTCAGTAAAGTTTTCCTTGTACAGAGGTCCTATCTAAAAACATTTGTCTCCAGTTAAAATCTGCAATACAATCCAAACTACATTTGGCTCATGCAACCAATACTCACAGAGAAATGACAATACAATCAAAAGTATTATGATGTCACCACATATTTACAGTTATCCATACATTAAGGTAGTCAGTTATTTTAATATAGCGTGATATTATCTTAACTTAAAATATACTCAATCAGAATTTACATATCAGAATTCATTATTGAGATCTACTTAAATAATAATATAACAGGAAGCTATGGTGTAAGCTGTCTGGATTGAGATGGTTGACAAGAAGTACCAAAGTTGAATTATAGCCGGGAATATTATTAATGCATTTTATATTCTACATTTTGAGTGACTTTACTTCCATATTATTACTATTTTATTTTATTGGCAACGTTTGGTTGTTGATGCCTTTGAAATGGTATTGAACATGCATTTGTCTATCTCCAGGTTAATACTGAAGCCAAGAATGTTCAGGTTATGACATTTGGACAGCCTCGGGTTGGCAATGCTGCTTTTGCATCTTACTACAGTCAACTTGTGCCAAACACAATCCGAGTCACAAATGACCATGATATTGTACCACATCTACCTCCATACTATCGTTATTTCCCTCAAAAGACATACCATCACTTCCCAAGAGAGGTAACATTTGCTTTCTCAGGTGAATGATTGATGGATTTAGTATTAAGCTTGCAATGCAATGGATATATAGTCAAGGCATGTGAATTTTTCTGATAATTCCATTTTTAAAAAGTCTGCACAGCTATAAATCAATCCATTGATGTTGATGCTTTGCTTGGACATGTTGGATCTTCTATTAAAATATGCACATATGCAATTTAGCCTTCTGATAATTCAGCCTTGTCCTTGAATCGTGAGATTTTGGAACTAGGCAATCTGTACCCAGTCAAGTCTCATCTAACTTTACAGTCGTACAGAAAAGTTCTTTGGGAATCATGCGCATGCACTAGGTTTCTGCAGCTTTTTAAAACAGTAGTAACCTTTCTCTTAATTGCAGGTTTGGCTGCATAACATTGGAGTGGGAAGTCTGGTTTATGAAGTGGAGAAGGTCTGTGATGGTTCTGGTGAAGACCCAGACTGTAGCAGGTGACCTTCCCCGCGTAAATGATATTTGGGATATGTAGAAATTAATATATAGTTAACACAGTTTAAGAGAGATTCTTCTCCCAAAACGTTGCTACAACCTCTTCAGCATTGAATTTTTTGTGCAGGTCGGTGGCAGGGAACAGTATTGCAGATCATTTAGTTTATTTTGGTGTTGAGCTGATGTGTGAGACATGGAGATCTTGTGGAATCGTGATGGATTCTCTTGCCAAAGAGTACGGAAAAATGGACGTCAAAGGAAATATTGTTTTTTCCAGAGATTCTTCTATTCTGAGAATGAAAACAGAGACAAACATTGGTGGAGATCGTATGTAGAATTCAGAATTTGGGTTCTCCTGCAAGGTAGCTGAGAGGCCACCTGTGAACTCTTCCCCAAGTAGGTTTTTCTTGATTTTCTATTCTGAGCCCATTGTGTAGCTGATGACCACTGTCGAGGGGGGCGTTCTGTATATAGATTGATTTGTACATCTAAATCTTTTTTATTTATATTTTTAATAAGGGAAGTCTATTAACAAAAAAAAAAAAAAAACAACAAAAAAACAAACACTACACAGCTTGGAAAGGGGGACACAACCCCACCTATCCTAAAGCAACAAAGAAGAAAGTATGGGCATATTCTGGAGAGGCTCTCTTAAAACCTAAATAAGAAACAAATAAATAAAAAATAAAAATATTATCAGAAAATCCAAATATGAAGCAGTACAGAATAGAATAACTTTAGAAACAATTAAATTGTTTTTATATTATTCAAGCTTTTGTATTTTATTCGGTAATGCTTTTTTAAAAGGGAATGGAGAATTTTTTTTACTCTAGAATTGCATGTTTTAGAAGATTCTAATATCTTGATTTTTAAATGAATTGAAAATCAATTTATTGAAGAGCATCAATCTTTATATTTCTCTGTCATGATTTATTATCATTGTTGGGTGGGGGGTTTATTTCTAAAAGTGTTGGGGTCTTAGTTCAAGGTTATTGTTATGTTATACATTTTATCCTTAAATCTGATTTTTAACTTTTCCATGTCATTAATTTTTGTTGTGGGTTACGTGATTGCATGATTATGAGATTTACATCATTTAGACTTAGAATGTTGTTTCAATATATAGTTGAATCAGATCATGTATTGAGATCTTTTGACAAAATTTGAATTGAGTTTTTTGACTTGGCTTTTTGGCACAATATCAAGTTTTGCATCTCCTTTATGAGTGATGGATTTATTCCTTAACTCTGTGATGCGAATATCGTGATCACGCAACCTATAACAAGATTGACAACGAATCCTGAAATGCTGAAACAAGTAAACAAGTCTTGTAAAAGTATGACACAATGGAAACATGGATCTAGATACTAATACTATTGGAATAAGAAACCCCACCCTACGTATACTAATTCATGAATAAGAAGTATAAAGAAGAACACCATAAAGTTAGATATATTTTGATAAGTTCAATTGTTTATTTAAACAAAGAGAAAAGTGTTGCATTATGCAAAACACTAGTTTATTCAAAACATCATGATTGAAAACTAAAAAACCTAAGTACATTTTAATAACCCTATTTATAATAGATAAAGGACATCGTAAACAATTCTGAAAAAAATAATAATAAAAGTTCTAAATAAAATAGGAAAAAAATATCTTAAATCAACTAGGAAACCAATATAAATTTCACACATGAGCTCCTGGATCTTATTGCAAGGCCTTATCGATGTTGGATTGATCTAAACTTTTAACATGATATAAAATAGAACCTCTGGAAACGTCTGATAAAATTTCAGCTATATCCAACGGTTGAATAAAAAATTATGTTTGTTAGCGTAAAAATATACAATTGAAAAAATCAGCCCAAGAATCCTTGTAAAAAAGATTTTTGAACATTGAGGGAATTCTTGCCACACTTGAAAACTATATTGCTGCCCATTAAAGATCCTTGTAGAATTAGAAAAAGCTTTAAAATTAGCTTTTGAATATCCTTTCATTATTAGGAAGGAATCCTCTCCAAATGCTTTATCTCAAGGGGAAAAAAAAAGAATTTCTCCAAATAGAAAGTTCACGAGTCAAAAAGCAACAAATAATAAAATCATATTGCATCTTCTAAATTGTATCATGATGCCTTGGTTAAATTTTAACTTGATGTAGAAAAATATGTCTGAAAACTCTTGGTTAAATTTCAGCTCAATCAAACGGTTGGATTGATAGTTATACTTGATAGTATAAAACTGGACAACATGTACAATTACACTAGAATCTGAATTTTATTATTCAACTCTTTCTTGGATCGCATCATTCCATCTCTCTAAAGTCGTGAGTTTGTTATTCATTTATGTATCTCTTTGGTCTTGTACCTTAGAGTGATGAGCAAAAATTATCATTTGTGTGAGTGACCTACAACTTTGTGATTTCCATACCTTTATGATATCAAATTGATATAAGAGCTTTGGATTTACAACTATAGTTGTTCACGGGTGTCATGTGCAAGAATTCAAGAGGGACATCCATGCTCTTAAAATGGATTAAATGAGAAGGTAAATCAAGCACCTCTAGGAGCGTCTTGAACGATATAAGAATCGTGACGATGATGATAAGAATAATATTGAACTTAGTTCCTCTAACTATAATGAAGAGGATGTCAATCTCTTCTATCGCAGACCACACCATGATGCTAGTGATAGTTGTTCTTCTCAACATTAATGAAGAAGGCATAAAAGACTAAGCTTATCAAGATTTTGATGTGAGAATTGATACTCCTAAATTTAAGGGGAAAATGCAATTCGACAGTTTCATTGATTGGTTTCAAACTACTGAGAGGAATTTTTATTTCAAAGAATATCCTGATAGAAAAGTGAAATTAATGGCTCTTAAACTTAGAAAATATGCTTCCTTATAATGGGAGAATTTTAAGAAGTAAAGGGCTCGTGAGGGCAAAAACAAGATCAAGTCTTAGGAGAAGATGAAAAGGGATCTTAAGAGGGATTCTTAACTGAACACTATCGGTAAGAGACTTTTCTCAAGATTCATAATTTGATGCAATCTGGATTGACCGTAGAAGAATACACAATGGAATTTGACTTGCTCATGCTTAAGTGTGATATTGTTGAGCTTGAAGAGCAAACAATAGCCCGACACTTTTTGCATAAATGTGTTTTTTTTATAATTTTGCTCTTTCGATGCCCTATTGACCCACCTTAAGCAACTTTTGGGGCCTTAAGGTATGTTTTTGTAGGTTCACTAAAAATTAATATCTTTTGCAGAAACAATTTATATATATATATAATCTTCCGCTTTCAACTACTTACAACCAACCATATGCAATTTTTGAGGTCTCCAAGTATGTTTTTGCATGTCTGTGCACATATCATAACTTTTGCAGAAATGTGTTTCATTTTATTTGTGCTTTTGACGACAGATCGCTCAACCTTAATCCACTTTTAGGGTGATGTGAATCCCATGATCACGCGATCACGTAACTCACAATGAAGATTGACATAGACCTGAGAAAGCTAAAAATCAAATTTAAGATAGAAGTTTGATACAACGATTACCTGAACTGAGACATCGAAAGTATTGAAATAAAACCCCCACCCTATGATTATAATGAATTGCGAAGGAGAATTATAAGGAGTGAAGTCACAAAAACAATTATTTTTTGATAAGTCAATTTTCAGTTCTTTCAAGAACCAATATGTGAGAATTATCTCAAACACACATATAATTCATATAACAAGCTTTGTAGCCCTTACATTCCATTTCAAAATGGTATTTATATAGTCTACAAAAAGAAATAAAAATTAATGGTTTACCATATGACCACAAATACAAAGATTAAGTTTTAAAATAAATAAAATAACAAAACCTAAAACTTAATGCAAGTGTAACAACCAAATTTGATGCACAATCATACACGTAAAAATCCAAATAAATTATTTTTTAAAAGTATATCAACGTGTACTATGAAGTCCAATGAAGTATTCAAATTCATTTGTTACATGATTTAACATTTAATTTGAATACCCTGAGATATTACAAAAGAGTGGAATATAATTACAATTATATTCTTTTCCAAAATAACATGCTTAGTACTTTCATGATTACATATAATTAACTTATACAAAAGAGAAATATCCAAGCTACTAAAGTCTACGCGATGGTCTTGATCCTGGAAATTAATTGAAATTAAAGCAAATTATTTTTTTGCACATCAAGTATTACAACAACATAATATTTTTAAATAATTTACTAAGCGTCTATTTAATCATGATTAAATAATTTATTAACTCAATTCTGTCCCTAACAATGGGACACCATTTCCTCGCATACCGGTCCCTTTTCACAGGGCAGGGCAATCTGGATTTCAATCACCAGTCCCATCTCACAGGGCAATCTGGTTGCACTTTTACCGGTCCCATCGAACAGGACTACCCAGTTTCCTTTAACTTTTCTCTAACTTTACCGGTACCACGATTTTGTTGATGTTTTTTTAGGGTGATTATTTTTAGATGGGGTTTTTAAAAAAACTAATCAAATTATTTTATTTTAAAAATTAAAACCTAACCCAAACTGGTTTAAATTAACCGGTTTTGATGCGGTTCAGTTATTTTAAAATAAAAACTAGTTTTTTTAGTTGGCTTGTTTTTTTATTTGGCTCGGTTATTTTTGGTTTGGATTTCAAACTAATTGGTTTTTGTCCGATTCAGTTATTTTAGAACAAAAACTAGTTTTTTTAGTTTGACTTGGTTTTTTCTGGTTTGACTCGGTTATTTCCAGTTTGGTTTTTTCGATTTCAGGCTTATAAAATAGAAACCGAACCGAACCAGTCAGTTTTTTAAAAATTCTAATCGGTTTAATTGGTTTTTTTTTTACGGTTTGACTTTTTCAATTATTTATTTTTAGTTTTATAGATTTAATTAATTTTTCAGTTTTTTTTAACCTCTAGGATTCCTTCTCCATGTATGATTTTATTTTTTAATCAGTAATTTTCCTTTTACTTTTAACAATTACCATGTTTAAAACACACAATGATTTATGATTGTTTTGAAAAGACAGTTTTTTTTTTT
>Ga0325403_1006788_pt1 | contig 10927 bp, 15 predicted proteins | sample PopdelMetagenome_19_FD_205665 | JGI IMG/M metagenome (GOLD analysis project Ga0325403, IMG submission 205665) | Populus deltoides microbial communities from Bellville, Georgia, United States - Xylem-PdKOR-R4 | ecosystem: Host-associated > Plants > Phyllosphere > Stem > Wood/Secondary xylem...
TAAGTTTTAAAACTCATGACTGGGTCATTAGATTGAAAACACCATACATGAAAAAACCATGAAGCCAAATCCCCGGCAAATCAAACGTTGAAGGATGAGATCAAGGAAAAAAATCAATTACATAAAAGGACTTAAAATTAAAAACAAAATGGTAATTAAAAGAATAAGGGTGGAAATCAAAATAAAAAATAAATTAGAGGTTAAATTGAAAAGAAAAACAACTCTAACAAAAAGGAAAAAAAAAATTAAAAGAATGAAGACTATATAATAAAAAATAATACATCATATAATTGGATTGAAGGATAAAATTTATAACCAATAAAACTTTTACAAAAAGGCCAAGAAAAGAAATTATAAATCAAAAGAATAAGGACCAATTTGAAAAAAATAATACATGACAAATTAGAATTGAATTTTTTTACTAAATTAAAAACAAACAAAACTTTTATAAAAGGGCTAAGAAAAAGAAAAGAAATCAAAATACTAAAAATAAGGAGGACAAAGTTATACATTTAGGGAGAGAAAAGAGAAAAGAAGAAAAAAAAGGTTCATTAAATCGCCCAGCCACCGCCGACATACACCGCACCAGAAGGAAGATGAAGCGTCATCACTTCTACTAACAAGGTGAAAGGGCGGGTTTGGCCACCGGTAGGTGCAACATGTACTGCCCAAACAACATAGACACCTCTCACTTGCTAGCGCGTATATGAGACTAACAACTTTTTGAATTTTAAAATTAATTATTGACATCAAAAGAACCAAATTAGCCCTAATGACTATGGAATTAAAGAAAAAACAAAGCTGAAAAGACCAAAAAGTCTCTATACCCATGTTTTATTTTTTTGGTTTAAAGGGAAAATATATATTGTTGCTACCTAATTTTTGACCCTTATTTCGATAAATTTTTAAAAATAAAAAATAAAAAAAATAAGGGTTTACATGTGGCGATAACATAGAGCATCAGGGCTAATATTAAGGAAATAATATGTCAATGAGATAATTACTGAATCATAAATAATTACTGCAATATAAAATACCATAGATATATGATTTGATTCGTGCTAATTATGGAAAATAATCATTGCAATATAAAATATCATATATAGGATTTGTTGGTGCTGGTTATAGAAGACAATCTCTACAATAATTATTGCAATATTTCCTTAAATAACACGTGTAGAGATTTTCTATATAAGTAAACCTCCAGCCATATGCAAAAAAAAAAAAACAATTTACCGAGGATAATTTTTTTAAAAAGAGAAATTTAAGGCAACCACAAAAAAAACCCTAAACCTAATTTTTTCTCCCGACCGAAACCATGTCGTTGCCCCTATCTTTCTAATTCTTTTTCCTCTCTAAGCCAGCCACCAACGAGAGCCCCTCCATTTCTCCATCTCAGCCACTGCACTTGCACAGACACCCGACCACAGCACCAACATTCTCTTCTCTCGGATTCCAGCTTTTTCCCTTTTGGTTTTCTTTTTCCCCTCAACCCCCACATGCACGACCTTCCCTCTTTAGCTGAACACAAATTCACGGTCTTCTCTCCCAACCAAGAGGCAGTCGGTGCTGCTCTCCCTCTCCACAACAGCCGTCACTGCTCCTCCCCCTTTCTCGGCTAAAACTTTCCCTCTGCACACAAGCTTCCTTTCTCCCTTCACCAGACCTCATTCCTTCAGCTTGCAACCACCGTGAACACCACTTACATGCCTTCCTTCTCTGTCAACACAACAACCAGAAACGAGCTGAGCCACTCGCCTAGCTGTAGCCTCCTCTGCAACCATATCCTTCCTCAGTCGCAGTGATGGAACCAACAGAAGCCACATCTTTCCTCATTCGCAGTAGCAGAATTAGCAAAAGCCAACCTTCCCTTCCAGCAACACGAGAAACAGAGGGGAAATATCGACTAGCCAGCAGGTCACCATTTCCCGTTTCATCTGCAACTGCGTCTGAAACTAGCAGAGACAACAGCCAGCACACCTGGCTCTACCGTGAACAGCGAGCAGGGACATCCTTCTTGAGCAGCAACCAGTCGTCTTCCTCCACTTTGCCTCCAGCCGCTGCCTCGCCAGGTAAGTCTTTCTTTCTTTGTTCTGTTGTGCATTTAGGTAAAAGGATTTGGGCACTGTGCAAAGGTAAATTAATTACCTTCACACTGTGCAGTGCATGCGTGAATAATTCACGCATGCAAATCTGCAACAGTGCCCAGCGAGGTCACTGGTTTGGGCCAATGACCCCGCTGGACCCAGCCCCAAAAACAAACGAGTAATATCATTGGTTTTCTCGTGTATTTAGTTTATGGTTTGTATTTTTTTTTTACATTGTGAAAATACAAATCTAGTATTAAAATACTTGATTTTCCATGAAATGTTGCAAAATATATATATATATATATATATATATATATATATATATATATATATATATATATATATATATGTTTGAAAAACAAAAAATATTTTCTTGTGTGTTGCATACAGCCAATACTCTAACATGTTTTGAATGTTTTTTTATAAAAAAATAAATATTTAAAGTTTCAAAAATATGTTTTCGCATGGATTTTTTAAACACAACAAAAATTTATTTTCTTGCATTTCTGAATTTATAACATGTTTGTAAAAATTCAAAGCGTGTTGACTAATATTCCAAAAAATATAAAAATCTTATTTTAGGGGGGAATTCATCTATTATTCACCGTTAATGTTTGGATAAAGAAATCCCTAAGGGATGAATATTTAAAATATTATTGGGAATAATTTGTTATTATTTGCTGTTAATGTTTAGATAAAGAAACCCAAGTGGTTAATATCCAAAATATTTTTCTAGGAATAATAAGTCACCACGCATCGTTGAAAGAAGCCTCGATTATAATTAAGGACATTTCAATTTTTGACTCCACGGTTTAAAGCGCTCTAAATTTCCTTAGATTTCTAAATCTTTGTTTTTTTCCCTTGCGATTTACGAGTCGCGAACTCTTGAAAAACTTAGGGAAAACTGAGCGTTTAAAGCACGAAAAACTAAGGGAAAAATGAGCTTTTAAAGCACATTAAATCTCCTTGGATTTCTATCTTAATAAATTTAGTCTGAATCAAACACAGATTTTAAGAGATCTACATTGGTTCCCCTTGACACTTTGCAGACATATCCAAAGGTATGATCTATATTAGCCAAGGATTCTTGCTTTTAGACTTTGAACCCAAATCATTCATCATAGCAAACCTATCCTAGGAAACCTAACTAAGAGAACACCAACACCATAGCAATTATAAGGCAAACCAAACACCAAACAGCTTACCTAAGGTAGGGCATACTAGGGGTGCTAATATCTTCCCTTTACGCAACCAGTCCCTTGCCTTATATCTCTGAAAGACCAGTTAGGGTTCCTAGTGACCATAATACTAGGTGGCGACTCTCTTATTCACAAAACAAAAAAAAAAACTGAAATCAATCGAGGGTCGCCGCGAGGGTACGAAATATATTTTCACTGTATTTTTGAAAATAAAGACTTAAACACCCTTGCCGAAGAACTTAAAACAACTTGAACTGAAGGGTAGTGAATTCATTTTACTGTTAAAAAAAAAAGTCATATATACCCTAATGTGAACCTCATGATCACACAGTCACGCAACCCACACGCAAAGACACTAATTCCCGGAAAGCCAAGTAAATCAGGTTCGATAGGAATGTGACGCAAATATAACTTGTACTTAGGCACCAGCACTATTGGAAACGGAGACCCCCACCTAACGAATATTGATTCACGAACGAGAAGTATAAGGATGATGCCATGAAGACAGTTGTTCTTCGATAAGTCATTTTCAGTCCTTTAAAGAACCAAAGAAGGAAGATTATCCCACCAACACACAGCAAGTGCAGCAAAGAAGTTTATTGATATGAAAATTACGTAACCTTACATGTTTGGTTATGCCTTTATTTATATTGACTTTAGACTTAAAGAAACCTTAATGGATCCCCTTTAGGTGGTTACATACGTCAACTTACCAAAAAAAATCCCCTTTAGGTGGACTTATATGAAGCCCATTTACAATTGACTTGAATAAGTAATAATAACCCAAAAACTAAGAAGAAAATAATAAAAATAATAAAAATCTGAAAATTATCATCCTAAATATGCTAGAATCAGATTTGTCACCCTTAAGAAGTTTTAAATAAACTAGGAAAAATCTGATTTGGAAATTTTATGTTGCTGCCCCCCTTTGATGTCCTTGATTTGCTTGGATTTCCTTGTTTAACTTGGACAAATAAGAAAACAAATTTCCTCATGTGTTGCTGATTTAATTACTTTCATTCCTAAGTTAGGAAAAACATTAAATACCCGTCCCCTCTTTAGGAATAAGATATGACCAACTTCCTTACTTAATTAGAAGAATAAATTGCTGACTTTTATCCTTGTAGCATTAGGGGAAAAAAAGCCTAACAAGGCTGGTATTGAGCCGAACACATCAACCCATTGTTCCACACGAATTGGGCTCTTCTTAGACATGAACTAGATGAATTAAAGGTTTTCCTTCATGCTCCTTAAATGTCCCAAGCCCCTCTAGGTCCATTTTACTCAATATGTTCTGAACAAGCTCATTCAATGCTTCTTTAAGCTTCTTTGCCCCAGCTCTTGTGATTAGCCCAATTGGCACCTCCAATGGGTCGTTGGCATGATTACGCTTGATGTTGGGCTGATCCGCATCATTCCCTCTCTCTTTAAAAGGACTCGACCTCGAATCATTACCTACATCAAATAGAGTAAGATCATAAACATTAAAGGTAGCACTAACACCATACTCACCTGGCAAATCAACTTTATAAGCATTATCATCGATCCTCTCAAAGATCTAAAATGGCCCATCTCCTCGTGGTTGTAGCTTTGATTTCTTATAGGCCGAAAATCTCTCCTTTTGCATATGCACCCAAACCCAATCGTCGGGCTGAAAGACAACATGTTTGCGCCCTTTATTGTCTTTGGTCGCATACACACGATTCCTTTTTTCAATCTGTTGCTGCACACTCTCATGAAGTGTTTTCACCACCTGTGCTTTACAATTACCATCCAAACTAACACTTTCATCAACGGGCAAATGAATCAAATCCATTGGAGTTAAAAGGTTAAATCCAAACACAATTTCAAATAAGCCTAACAAGGCTAGTATTGGGCCGAACACATCAACCCCTTGTTCCACACAAATTGGGCTCTTTTTGGACCTGAACTAGATGAATTAAAGGCTTTCCTTCATGCTCCTTAAATGTTTCAAGCCCCTCTAGGTCCATTTTGCTCCATATGTTCTGAACAAGCCCATTCAATGCTTCTTTAAGCTTTTTTGCCCTAGCTCTTGTGATTGGCCTAATTGGCACCTCCAATGGGTCATTGGCATGATTATGCTTGGTGTTGAGTTGATCCGCATCACTCCTTATACACAAGTAAGATCATCGGCTTGTTTTTATGTGACTTACCAATGCAAGTCACATCTTGTTGGGGAGACCATGGCAATATGATAGGAAGGCAATTCATGATGGGGTTAAAAATAGGTCTACCATTGTAAAAGATGGTAAAACCATCACTCTTGTACCTCTTACACCCAAACAGGTGTATGATGATCAAATAAAGCTAAAAAGTGAGCATGAGGCGATGGGGAGAGAAAATCAAGGTGAGGAACAAGGGGAGAGAAGACCATCAGATTTGGCTAGAACTCAAACCACTACAACCCATTTGGCCACCCATCCAAACACAAACAAATATTCAGCCAACACTCCAAACAAATCAAACCATTCGACCACAACTCAAAAACACCCAAATCTGGCTGAGAGTGGAGGTAAAACAAGAGGAGTGAAGAAAGTCAGTAATGGTGATGAGAATTGTGTGGAAAAACTAAAGAAATAACCCAATTTTTATGCTAGAGAGGGTGAGATCAGATCTGCATTTTTCACTAACAAGCCAATGATTTTACTTGTGTACAAAGAGGCTTACTTTAATACTAACGATCTTGATCATATTGTGCCTAGTGTTGTTATTACTTTGTTGCAGGAGTTTGATGATGTGTTCCCCGACGATACTCCTAGCGGATTACCACCATTAAGGGGGATAGAGCATCAGATTGATTTCGTACCCGGAGCTTCAATTCCTAACCGGCCAGCCTATAGAAGCAATCCTGAGGAGACGAAGGAGCTTCAAAGGCAAGTTGATGAGCTGATGGAAAAGGGCTACATTTGTGAGAGTATAAGCCCGTGTGCTGTACCCGTGCTACTTGTGCCTAAGAAGGATGGAACATGGAGGATGTGTGTTGATTGCCGAGCCATCAACAACATACCCCACTTAGCATGTCTTCGGTTTAGTTTTCTTCGACCCTTAATATACTTTAAAGATTCATGGTCAGTATGCACAGCAAACTCCTTTGGTAATAAGTAGTGATGCCATACCTTTAAAGCCCGGATCAAGGTATAAAACTCTTTGTCATAAGTTGAGTAGTTTAATCGTGCACCGTTAAAATTTTCACTAAAATATACAATAGTCTCATTTCTTGTAATAAAACAACCTCATTCCAACCCTGGAAGCATCACACTCTATCACAAACATCGTAGCAAAATCTGGAAGTGTTAAAATAGGCACAGTACATAACTTCTCTTTAATCAACTTAGAAGACTTTTGTGCATTTTTGCTCCACCGAAACTCACTTTCCCTTTTCAAACATTCGATCAAAGGTGCAACTATAGAATTGAAGTTCTTCATAAATCGCTGATAAAATAAAGCCAAACCATGGAAACTCCTTACATCAACAATAGTAGAGGGTTTCAACCAATTTTTAATGGCATTTATCTTTTCTTCGTCAACCTTAATCCCACTACTATAAATGATATAACCAAGAAATACAACACTTTATTGAAATAAATGCACTTCTCTAGTTTCCTATATAATTTAGCATCTTGCAAAGGTTCAAATACAACCCTAAGATGCTCCACTTAATCATCAAAAGTTCTACTATACACCAAAATATCATCAAAATACACGACAAGAAACAATCCAATATGCTACCTGAAAACATGATTCATAAGTCACATAAATGTACTAGGTGTGTTAGATAGCCCATATGACATTACCAACCATTCATACAACTCATGTTTAGTTTTAAATGTTGTTTTCCACTCATCCCCTTCTTTCATCCTAATATAATAATAACCGATCATCAAATCAATCTTAGAAAAGAACACAGTACCATGTAACTCATCAAGCAAATCATCAAGTATAGAAAATCGATACTTTATTGTTATCTTGTTGATTGCACGACTGTCTACACACATCCACATAGTTCCATCCTTCTTCGGCACAAGCAAGGTAGGCACGGAACATGGACTAAGTGGCTCTCGCACGTAACCCTTCTCTAAAAAGCTCACCAAACTACCTTTGAATCTCCTTTACCTCCTCTGGATTACACCTATAGGTTGTTCGGTTTGGAAGTAAAGCTCCTGGCACCAAGTCAGTTTGATGCTCAATCCCACAAATAGGTGGTAAACCCTTAGGTAACTCTTCTAGAAACACATCTGAAAACTCCTGAAGCAACTTTATAATTTCTACATTCTCTACTTGCAATGATGGTTTTGCCCATACCATGAAAACAACCCCAATCAAAGCTAATGCTTGCTCGATGTCTACCTTCTTGGCTAACATAAGCCCTTTACCCAATTTCACCTCATTTTGTTGACTTTGCAACTGATCCTCTCTAACTTGTTAAGAACTCAATGGCAAACAAATTCACCTTTTTCCCATCCATTATAAACAAGAAAGTATTTTTCCATCCATTGTAGGTTACATCTTTATCAAATTACCACGGATGCCCCAATAAGACATGACTAGCTTGACATCGGAGCCACGTCACACAAAACCTCATCATGATAGGTTTTGATGGAAAAGGGCACACAAACCTTCTTTGTCACCCGAATATCTCCATTCCCATTAAGCCACCATAAACTATACGGTTTTGGATGTGAAACAATAGTTAAACCCAACTTCTCCACCAAGGTAGTGGGCACAACATTAGTGCAACTTCCATTGTCAATAATCATTCCACACACATTATCTTGAATCTTACACCTCATATGAAAAATGTTCTCACATTGTTCTTCACTAACATCAATTTATGTATTCAAAACCCGTTGCACCACTAACAAATCCCCTTCCACTAGCACAAAATCTTCTCCATGCTTATCCTTAACTTCAGTTTTGGCCTCATCGCTACTAACCATCTCTCCATGTTTACCATGCACCACCATAACTCTCTTGTTCGGACATTTTGATGAGGATCGACCCAACACCAACCGTAACCATGTCAACGACCCATTGGAGGTGCCAATTGGGCTAATTACAAGAGCTAGGGCGAAGAAGCTTAAAGAAGCATTGAATGGGCTTGTTCAAAACATATGGAGCATAATGGACCTAGAGGGGTTTAAGACATTCGAGGAGCATAAAGGACAACCTTTAATTCATCTAATTCAGGTCCAAGAAGAGCCCAATTCTTGTGGAACAAGGGGCTGATGTATCAGGCCCAATAACAGCCTTGTTAGGGTTGTTTTTTCCTAATGCTACAAGAATAGAAAGTCAGCAATTTATTCTCTTAATTAAGTAAGGAAGTTGGCCAGATCTTATTCCTAAAGAGGGGAGGATTATTTAATGGTTTTCCTAACTTAAGAAGGAAAGTAATTAAATGAGCAATAAAGGAGGAAATTTGTTTTCTTATTTGTCCAAGTTAAAGAAGAAAATCCAAGTTAATCAAGGACATCAAATTTTCCATATCATATTTCTTCTAGTTTATTTTGGACTTCTTAAGGGTGATAAATCTGATTCTAGCAGATTTAGGATGGCAATTTTCAGATTTTTATTATTTTCTTCTTATTCCTTGGGTCAATTATAACTGGGATTCATATAAGTCTACCTAAGGGGGGGTCCATAAGGGTTTGTTTAAGTCTAAAGTCAGTATAAATAAAGGCATAACCAAACATGTAAGGTTATGCAATTCAAATTAATAAAACTTTTGTTTGCTGTACTTGTTGTGTGTTGGTGGGATAATCTCCCTTCATTGGTTCTCTAAAGAACTGAAAATGACTTATCGAAGAACAATTGGCTTTGTGGTGTCATCCTTATACTTCTCGTTCGGGAATCAATATTTGTTGGGTGGAGGTTTTCCGTTTATAATAGTGTTAGTACTTAGATACAAGTTATCTTTATGTCACACTCTATCAAACGTGATTTACTTGGCTTTATGGGAATTGATGTTTTTGCATGTGGGTTGTGAGACCACATGATCACGAGGTTCGTATCATTTGGTATTTCTCACTACACAATACACTAAGTACATTTCGCAAATGATCAAGATGCTAATTTAAGTTCTTGCTATAGATTTAATATTAGGGGTTTATTTTATTTTGTGAGCCATATAACCCAAGACTTGTTTAAGCTTAATTAATACTTTGTTTCAGTTAGGATCCAAGGCTTGTTTGGATTAAGTTATGGGCTTTTCAGTTAGGGTTTTGGGTTAGTTTTGAGTGGACCTCATATAAGTTCACATAAGAGCGTCCATTAGGGTTAATTTTCAAGAACTATTTAAACTCATGTAAGCTAAAATTTCGGCAGATTTGATGATAATTACTTCTGAATTTTTCATTTTTAATGTGTTAGAGTGATCCTTGTATTCTTCGATTCTTTGTTGAACTTTCAACTCTTCAAAGAATTAACCATTGTTTGTTGTGAATTTATACCTCCTTTGCTCGTCTCTAGGTGTAGGCGCTGTGATCGAATTGGTTTATAGTCTTGTTGCCTTGGAGCAAGTCTTCCATTGTGATAAGCTCATTCAAATCTCAACAAACTTGGATTAGATTGATCTTGGGGTCTCGAATTCCATTAAATTCCGCTAGGGTTCGCATTAGGTGGTATCCGAGCTGATCTAATCACAGGTTATATCCTTTAATTTGAGTCTTTATTATTTCTTGTTTGATTCTTGATAGATTCGGCCACCTATAAAAAAAAATTTGGGATCTTACTTCTTATTGCTTTGTCGAACACTTAATCATAAGTTAGTGTTCTTTTGATGCTTCCTTGATCAAAATCGGGATACACAACTAAGTTCTTGATTTGTTTTTGTTTTTTGGTAAGTTGACGTATGTATTAAAAGAAGAAAAAAAATTATAAAAGGAGGCTTGATCTTGAAATCTAAGTTCTTGATTTGTTTTGTTCTTGCCTATATATATATATATATATATATATAAAAGGAGGCTTGATCTTGAAATCTTGATTGCTGCCGCATAAAAAAAATTAAAAAAATCACTTTGTTTGAGTTTTGGCCAAATACATGCTTGAAGAAACCTTGATCATTAGGCAATTGGTTAGTCTTGATTCATGAATCTTTTAGTAGTCTTGATAGTGTTCTTGAAAATTTAGGTAGTGAGTTGATTTCTTGAGTTTCTAGAATTTTCTTGAATTAAATCCTTAGTTCTTGATAATTCGTAATTGTTTAGCTCTTTTCTGATTTTTTTTTTGTGTCTTCAAATCATCATATTATTCGTACAAATTTGCATTACTATTCGTGAATACAACATTAAGTTTCGTTTTGTTAGTTTCGTAATTCTTTGCTTCTTGAGTTTATATTGTGTTTATAAATTCACTGCGTAGTTGGTTGTTTTTCTGAAATTGTTGCTAGGTGATCTTAAGAACTAAAGAAAGGCAATTTTGATTGAAAAAAAAGGCGTGGTGAGCATATTAGAGTGAAAATCCTATATTTTTGTGTGAAACACGAATGTGCGAGGTATTATTTTATTTTTATTTTTTTGGCTAACAATTTCGGGCAGGTATAAAAGAAAAAAAAGGGAGATAATGTCTTCTAGCAGTGTGTCATCGAAAAAGAGGGGAGTTCTAGAGGATGGGCTATCTAAA
>Ga0325403_1006792_pt1 | contig 10925 bp, 5 predicted proteins | sample PopdelMetagenome_19_FD_205665 | JGI IMG/M metagenome (GOLD analysis project Ga0325403, IMG submission 205665) | Populus deltoides microbial communities from Bellville, Georgia, United States - Xylem-PdKOR-R4 | ecosystem: Host-associated > Plants > Phyllosphere > Stem > Wood/Secondary xylem...
AAGATGAACATTTACCATAAATTAAAGGTATCTTATGGTATCAGACTTGTTATTATAAAACATGCTTTAGTTAAGGAATTATTGATACTTCAAGTGCAAAATGATGATATAAAACCTTGATAAAAATGCATTTTTAAGTACTAATCAATTCATGATTCATACACACACGGTGGCATGTTTTCAAACGTATTAACTTTCACACACCTTTTTTACGATTTATGTAGGTTTCACCTTAATTGTGTTGTCACTGCTGAAAAGGATGTTACAAACTTTCTCATGATTGGTAAAGTTGCATAAAATGTTTTTGGATCATTAACACATCACTATGTTTATGATAGGGGCTTTAGTGACCCTTCAATTATCGCACTACCCATAGCAAGCAAGCTGAATAAAACATATATTTTTCAATTATGATTTGGAGCATTCCAATCAATTACAAACTGCTGTGATGTTGTTGTGAAAAATGTATTCGATGATGTGCCAATTGAGCAAGTAGACATGCATCAAGAACAACCACAAACATCAAATATTGGTGCAATTTCCAATACATCGATTGTTATGTCAAACACTGCACGTACCACTCCATCTAATCCCCTTACCACAACAAATATTGAACAACAATCCAGCCTCTCAACTACACCATTGACAATCACTCCACCTGGGATGTAGCAGGCATATAATGTTAGTTTAGTTGTGAAAATAAAGAGAAAACTTCATTTCAATTCTAATTATGTTCAACAAAGGTTTGTCTCTTTTCCACTCCAAATCAAAACATCATTTTAATTAATTTTTTGCTACTTTACACATTTTAATTGTCCATCATAAATTATTCTAACACCAATATGGCTTGGAATGTCCTTTTGCTGCATTTCACAGCCAAGCAGGCCATTAAGCAAAGTTGCCCAAGCACAAGCAAGTCAATTAGCTAATGACCCTCTAAAGAAACAAAAGACAAGTGCTTCAACCAAATCAAAGGTATTGTTCCACCAATATGACAACATTGGCTAAGCCAACAATTTATAAACACAATAACATTCACCTTTTCTATTATGCAAGATTGTCAGGTCCAAGGCAACATGCATGTTGCTATAGTTGCTGGAAGAGCTACATCCTATTCCTCACTTTTGTATTAAAAAAATTTGGAAGCGCTTATTCATTTACATTTGTTGAATCATGAGGCTTTTGTATTAGTGTTTTTATTGTTCAGTGTGTTGGTATACAACAGTAGCATTAATGCAACCATATTATTCGATAGTTTCACCCACACTTAACTAGTGTTTTGCCAATGTTTTTATATATAAAATGCCATGATATTCTTTGTTTTATGTTTTGAAGGCACTTTTGGATGAAAGATGCAAAAATGAGTAAATTGGAGATAATTGGCAGATTTGACCTTCAGTCGATGTTTTGTGCAGAGCGTGAGGTCTAGAGGTCAAAATGAAGTGATTCTAGTGGCACTAAAAAGCTAACATCCATACCTTTTTGGAAATATAAGGAAAGAAAATAAAATAAGGAAGATCATGGAAATCGCAGCTTTCAAAGTCAAATCTCACAATCTGCCAGTGTTGACCTTCGGCCATTTCGACTTGAATATCTGGAGCTATAGAAGTCCAATTGATGCAAACTTAATTTTGTTGGATTCCTGACCAACAATAATATAAACGCTCAAACTTTCAGCAAAAAAGATGTCATATGAGGGAGATATGATTTTCCAAAGATGACAGTTGAATTCTGCCAGCAAACAGGTTTCGTGAAGGAACATATCCAAATTATGTTTCGAAGCATCTAAACCGGCGTCCAAGTTTTTATTTCAGCAATTTAGCTCCTCTAAGTCAAATCTTGAAGATTTAATGCAAGGCTATTTCTTCTTTTTAGAAAAATAGTTATTGAAGTACTTAAATGTAAACTGTCAACTTAAAGGAGGAGTATTTTGTAAAATAGGGACTAGGGTTTCTTAGCATATAAAAAGAAAGAGAGAAAAGAAAGGGGGCAGCCAGCCAAGAAGAGAAAAATGCCCCCTTCCTCTAAGAAACCCTAAATTATGCATTCTTCCTTCTTTTTTATTAGTTGTTCAACAAACATGTAAGGCTAAACACTTTTTCTTGGTTGCAAGGACACAAAAACCTTCAGACTTCAAGAACTGTGAGATTTATTTTATCTTTTCTTTTCAGTTTATATGATGAATATGTTTGTTCTCCTATGCTTATTTTTCCTATGATTGTTTATTTTAATTACTAGAGCGGACTCTAAGTTATTATTGTAGACAATCTATTGCTAAGTTTGATATCAAAACCGGAGTTGTGGTATATGAACTTGTGAAGCAATTGAGTTTAATAATTGTGGTGGATCTACGTTATTAATCTTAGGGAGAACATTCAATCAAATCAAACATAGACTGCGGACAGTTATGTTTTCTTGATTAATCAACTTATCTAGTTCTTAAGGCTGCCATTGAATTAAATTACTAGTGCGGACGCTGTGATTGTTTGATGGTTAGGGTTAGTTATACGGCAGATCCGTTAACTAACCAATGTTAAGAAGAGATAAATATTCAGAATATAAATTGATGTTTCGTTTCCATGATTAGTTCTGATTTCTGTAGGTGGATATGTGCTTGTGACCAAGGTTTGTTCTCTTGATAATTTTCTGATTTTATTAAATTTTGTTTGATAGTTTTCTGTTTTCTTTTGCTTTAGCCTAGATATCGTCCAACTCCCCCCAAATTACATATCATCTAGCATAAAAATCTGACTTGAATCTTTCTCGTGGGATCGACCCCTTGCTTGCTCTATACTATCTTGTGTGTTGTGTTTGAAGATAGGATAATTAATTTGTGCGACCGCGACATCGCAACAAGCATACATTACTATTCTATGTATTTTGTCTTCTAATTATGTTAAATCTTGCATCATGCAGTAAAAATGGTAAATCTTATTTTAGAATTAACAATAAGCTGACGGATTGGTTCATTTAGATCTATTCATAAAGATCCCCATTAAAATAAGAAATTCAATTTTAACATTTGGTTGAGCTCTAGATCTAGCTAGATGTGCGACAATGGCTAGAATGAGCCTAATGGAGACGAATGTAAGAATTGGTCTACGAACCTCATAATGGATTCCCGCCTTTTATGTAAAGCCCTTAGTCACATATACCTTTCAATAGATCTGTCCACTTTGCGCTTAATCTTAAGAACCTATTTGTCATGCTTCAATCTTAGAGTATGTTGTTTCTTCACATCCGTTCTTAACCGTTTGGTTAGGGGCTTCTTTGTCTTTTCAAAAAAAAATGAAAATACTACCATGTCCTTGAAGGGGGAGAATATGCATGTGTTGAGGGACTTTTTACCGTTCAGATATAAAATTATTAATGATTTTTTTAAAAAAATATTTTTACTATTAGAAAAAAAATCTTAAATTTGATTTCAAAGATAAAATTAAAAACTTTGAAAAAAAACTTAAATTTGAACTCATGTGGTCATGGGCTTGGCAATCATCCAAGTCCAAGGTACTAAGACTTTGCAGTTGGCCAAGTCCAAGGTATAAATATTATTATGCTACCTTGGACTTGGCCAACTGCCAACTCGACTTCGCTGTCTGCCAAGTCCATGTGTAGTGGGTCCAGCATGTGTGCTAGACCCACGATACCCTGGACTTGGTTGCCTACTAAGTCTAGGAGTCCTTTGGACTTGGCCAATAGCCAAGTCCATGTACCGTGAACTTGGAGTCTAAGTGTAGTGGATTTAGAATGCGCATTGGACCTACGCTACCTTGGACTTGACCGCTGCCAAGTTCAAGTGTAGTGGTTTCGGCATACGTGGTGGACCCACACTATCTTGGACTTGACTCGCTTAAAAAAACATTGATTTGATTTTAAGATTAAAATCAATTATTATTATTACTACTACTACTACCACTAATCAATTTTTATTATTACCACCACCACCACCACTAATCAATTATTATTATTATTATTATTATTATTATCATCATCATCATCATCATCGTCATTATCATTAGTAAAAAAACAAAAAAAACTATTATTACTATTGAAGAAAAACCATAACTTGTTTTTTAAAAAGATTAAAAAATATAAGAACTTGGACAGACAAGTTATATATTATTATTAATATTATAAATATTTACTGTTGGGTCTGGTGTTGTAGCCAGACCCAACGCTCTTGAGTCTTAGATTTTTTTGATATTTTTTATGAAAATAAAAGGTTGACCTACAATGTAGCAAGGGCCACGTAATTAGAACATATCTAGAAGACGTCCGTTACTGAACATAAGAGCTTGACCCGAAGATGTTCACCCCCCTCTCTGTGAAGTTACTAATCAACATTAAATGGGTGTTTAGGACTGTAATAACAGTTGTTTTTCAAAGTTTTTTTCTCATAATTAGAACATATTTTTTATTTTTTACATAAACACATCAAAACAATTGAAAAACATCAAAAAAATTAATTTGAAATAAAAAATAATAATTAATCTTTTTTAAAAATATTTTTAAAATATAAAATCAAATAAACTCTCAAATATCTTCCAATCATAATTGGATGCTCAAAACAATTTTAGGCATGTTTATATCTAGTGAATAATTCACATGACAAAATCACACCACTAACTATGGTCTTGTCGTTCCTCTAGCGAAGGGGGATGGAGAATCTTTTATGGAAGGAGGGACAGCATGCTAAGTAGACGACAGACTAATGTGTCAATCAATGTGTAATAAAAGTCTAATACGATTGTTGTCAAACAAAAGTGTTAATCAATGTGTACTTTCTACTATTCGTAATAATTACATAGACATGGAAAGTGTCACTGGAGACTTCAGGATGAAGCTACGAGTAAAAGAAAAATAAATCCGTTTATGATAATTAGAAAAATTGCATTTAATTTTTTTTTTGTGTTTTAAAAAAAATAAAGAGCCGTGTATTAATAATTTATATTATCCATTTTGTTATTATTCTTGAATAATAATTAAATGATTCATTTATTCGAGATTTGCTTTATAAATAACAAAAAAGTTATTACACAATAAAATTGTGGAAAACAAAAGAAAGATGTGATAATTTATTTTTTACTTCTAGCTTTTCCATGTATTTTTAAAGATAATTTTTTTCCTGAAAAAAAAATGTTGTTACTTTGGATTGTTGTTACTTTCTTTGCGTAATAGAATAGGTAAATACATATAACAGAAAGAGAATATAAATAATTTAGGGAGCCAAATTGAAGTCAAGCATAAAAAAGTAGAGGAAATTAAACAAAATTGGAAAATTATAGGAACTAAAAAAATAGTCTAAAATGATTAGGGACTAAAAAATAATGGAAGACTATGCAAAAAAAAAATATATATGAAAAATAGATAAGAAATTAAAAAAAAATTGGAAAATTATAGGAAAGATATCATGCACATTAAAAAAAAAATTAATTAATTAGAAGTCAACAAATCAATAAGAAACAATAAAAAATTTCCTAGCAATATTTTTGTTTTCAAGGGATCTAAACAATATAAATACAGGGAAGTCGTAGAGATAAGGATCAAGGGGCCGTTTGGCTAAAAGCTAATTTGTTTTTTAAAAAAATTTACTTAAAATTAATATTTTAAGTGTTTAAGGATTTTAATGTGCTGATGTCAAAAATAAATTTTTTAAAAAATAATAATAAATATTATTTTAATACATTTCTGAAAAAAAAACTTTAAAATGCAACTTCTGCCCATATTATAGAATGTATATATAATAAACATTAAAATGTATATATAGGAAATATTATAAACACTACTTTAGTGTTATAATTTTTATCTTTAATATTATATATTGCTCTACACATATAAATAGAAAATGATTGGTTAACTAAAGGTCAAGCCTGCAACTTTTTCTTATAAAAAAAATATAATTTGTACTAATTTCAATAAATTTAATTAATATTTAATATTAATAGAAAATTAGTTAAAAATATTTATAAACAACACTTCAATATAATAAAAATATTATAATTATAATAATTTTATATAGTTTTTTATTAAGTATTTTTATCATGGATGAATTATGGATGACTGGAGGTTTTGAGAAGAATTATGGATGACTGGAGAAGTACCAGTCAGTAAGAAGAACACCATGATAAGGAGCAAGCTCACCTACTATCCTTTTGTTTTTTTCCTGGCACAGAAATGGCTCATTTCCTGGTACATAGATGAGCGGAGAGTAGTACCAAGTTACCAGTCAGTCAAAACTAGAAGACGGACATCATGATGAGGACGCTAGCACATATATTTTCCTTTTCTTTTTTTATTGGCTAATTTCGATCAATCTGACAACTATTGGTTGCCGAGTTCTATAAAGATATCCCACTCTCAATCTCTCTCTCTCATTCTCTCACTCTAGCTATCTTTATGGCATCACCGAACTCTGTAAAGATACTTGATATATGCGAAGTGGCTGCCGCTTATGACTCTACCAAGTCAGCCACCGAAACAATACTCTCTCCTACTTTTTTTGAACTGACATATCTCAGATTTCCTCCATCTGAGTGCCTCTACTTCTTCAAACTTACTGATTCAAACCCTACCTTCTTTCACTCTGTAATTTTCCCCAGTCTCAAACAATCACTTTCCCATGCACTCCTCCACTTCCTCCCTATCGCCGGCAGCCTAACATGGCCCCCTGAATCCTCCAGACCCTTCTTTGTTTACCATCCTAAAAACGATTCCGTTTCAGTTACACTTGCCGAGTGTAATGGTGATTTCGATCGCCTTATAGGCAATGGAATCCATGAAGCTGTTGAATCGCATCCTTATGCTCCCCAATTAGTCGCAACTGAAACTAGGTCACCATTATTGGCTTTACAAGTAACATTATTTCCTAACAAAGGCTTTTGCATTGGTATGGCAACTCACCATGCACTATTTGACGGGAAAAGCGCATCTATGTTCCTCAGAGCTTGGGCTTATACATGCAAATATATTGTCGAAAAAGGTGAAGCCCCACGTTTATTGCCAGGAGAAATCACCCCAAGTTTTGAATGGAAAAGTATCCAAGATCAAAAGGTTTGGAGGAGGCGTATATTAACTTGTGGGCAACCATGGGGAAACGGTTAGAATCAGGTTCACACTCGAACCCAAAAAGTGTGAAGCCGTTGCCGAAACTTGAAGTGCAACCTAACTTGCTTCGAGCAACCTTTCATTTATCTAGTGAAGTCATTAAGAAGCTTAGAGAAAGTGTGTTGCGTTATCACCCGGAAGCAACAGACCCTACAAAACGACTTAATCTCTCCACTTATGTTCTGGCATGCTCTTATGTATCGATCTGTCTTGTCAAAGCAAGAGGAGGAGATGCCGACAGAGAGGTTTATTTTGTGTGGTCAGCGGATTGTAGAAGTCGTTTAGACCCTCCTCTTCCACCAAATCACTTTGGTGACACTGTTGTGGTTCATCACTTAGTTTCTAAAGCTGGAGATTTTATGCAGGAAAATGGATTGGCTATTATAGCCGAGAAGCTTAGCGCTTCCATAAAGGGATTGGAGAAGGGACTCCTTGAAGGTTCAAAAGAGAGGCTTGAGATGTTGTTAAGTCTGGGACCAGAAGTGCAACCCATTGGTGTTGCTGGATCGACCGGATTGGAATTTTACAACACGGATTTTGGATGGGGAAATGTCGAGAAGGTGGAGCTCACATCCATAGATAGAACTGGATCGTTTTCAGTGTTGGATATTGGAAATGGAAGTGACCGAAGGACTGAAATTGGCGTGGCTTTGAAGAGGCCTGAAATGGAATCTTTTGCTTCTTTTTTCTCTAATGGCGTAGAAGTTATGCCATTCAAGCAAATTCAATGAGAAGAAAGAAGAGAAGGTTTTCTGTGTGAGATTGGTTGTTGTAGTTTCAGTTCAAGCTCCATATCAATTACCTAGTTTGTTGTTAAATAAAGGAGACTATCCTGGATGTCATGTAACGTTATGTTCAAGCATTGCTAAATATGATTTCTGTGGAACTTATATTTTCTTTTTAAAAAATGATAATTTAATTTTTATTGAAACAAAATGATTTTCCACTAAATGTTTTCATTTTTTTATTAATATATTTAATTTTAAAAAATATAATATTTTTTCTACGCCATTTATTTAATAAAAACCAAAAACATTATTATAAAAATCGATGTACCCAAAAAAATCAAAATGATTAAATAAAGATAAAAAATATACATCACTAATTAAAATATTTTTATCTCGTTAATATACTCAATTTTAAAAAAAAAAAAATCTTCACTAAAAGTTTTATTTTTTAAACAATATTGTATCATCATTTCAAAAGAAAAATTCAATTCTCAAAATATAACACCCTAATGATTTTAATGCAAATGTAATAAAAAATACAATAATATTACATTGTTTAATTATGCATTCTCGTGAAGAACTCTCTAGAACTTTCATTGAATCCCAGCCAATAATATTTGCATTTTTTTTCAGTGAATGATGAAGTCAAAAGATAGTAAAGTTTTCTAAAATATCTTCTACCAAAAAAAAGTTGAAAAGTGGTCATTTGGCCACCATGGCTTTTTCTTCTGTCTCCTGCCATCATCCCCCCCCCCCCCCCCCCATTAGTTCTCCTTTGATGTGTGTGAGAGAGAGTGCTTTCATCTCTCAAATTAGTCACCGTCAACACATCCTCTTGCTTCTGCCCTTCTTTTTTCTAATGTGTTTTACTATCTGAGTTTCTTCATCGTGAGTAGCGCAGAGAGATGGGTGTTATGGACAGACATGATACAGGTGTGGATGGGGTTGGAGGATCAGGGTTGAGGAGATTAAGGGGAAAAAAGAAACAGAAAAGGAAACCCATATACTTTTGGTTGATGTGGGTGGCACCATGGTTTTGATGGTATATAGCTAAAGCAGATGGGAGATTCATTGTGCATTCTTTCCCGTCTGAACTGTGGATCCAGTTGTTTAAGATGAATAGTTAAATTCACAGCCACCTCTTCCCTCTTCATGGCTTGGAATTTGTTTTCTTTCACTAATATTTGAGAGTTTTCCATGTTTACTATTCAATGGACAATTGTTTTGTTGGTTTTCTATGTTCTCCTTTGGCTTTGTCTCATTTCTACCAATCAATTTGTTTTATGCTTGGATTTAAATATTGTAAGCTTTATCTCCCTTTTCTTACATGTTATTTCTTTACTGTACTCTGCTTTTTTGTTTATGGTTTGCGTTTGCTCTTGTCGTGGATTCCCACTTCATGGGAGAAGATTCTTATTCTTCTTTTGAATCATTATTGCATAACCCTTTTCTCTTTAATTTATTATATGCTCAATGATTGATTCTCGTCTCATCTAAGTTAAAGCATCTTTGTGGAATGAAAGAACCATATGGGAAAGTAATAATAAATTATCTATGACACGATCAAAGAATTGATGTCTTATTTCAAATATAAAAGTATCGAAGTAATAAATAACCCAACAAGACTAAGGTCGAACCACAGGGAGGTGAAGTATATAAAATTATAAACAATAAATAAAAAGGAGTTGAAGAAAACTTTTAAGATGTGATATTCATGTAAGGATTAAATAAAGATAAAATAATTGTCAAGGTTAGAGGATCCACTAATGATATTTCAAACAAGTATAATATAAACTCTTTTTATTACTTGACGGGAAACCACACACAAAGGAGGTTCCAATCGGATTATAAATTGTTAACATGATTACATTAATTATCTTATTCGAGTAATGTCAATACTTGTAAATATTATCAGGTATTCATAGTGATAACTTATGTTAACAACAAATCAAGTGCCTTTCATAGCACAGGTGTCGGTTATACCATACAGTTGGGCTATGAAAGTGCCAAGTATTTGTTGTACCAAGGGTTATACAACACAAATCTAGATTAACCATTTAACAAGTAAGGTATTAAGAGTGAGTAAGATAATAAATACAAAACATGTTAGTATCAAACATTAAAGTCCACGTTGAGTTTCTACTATACTTATTCTTACACCATTAGTGTAACCTTTTCACCTTAACATAATAAACTTAGCTGAACATTATGAATAAGAGAAACATTGATAAACAAGATAAGAACATAATTATATAAGTATAGTAAAGGAAATGAAAAGCATAAAAAAGAGATTAAGGAAAATATAACATGGAATAAAACTTGAACATTACAAAATACAAAGAAAAAGAGCAAGAGCAAGATCTTGATCTGAAAACCAAGATGCCTAAATGCATGGCAAATGCCTCCTTTTATAGGCCAAAAATTCAGAACTATTGATTTGATGACTAATTGTTGAGTGGGTGGCCACATCTTGACTTGGTGACAATCCTTATCTTCTTGTCTGAACCAAACGTCATTAATAATGTTCGCATTTGAATAGATAGTCTTCATAAAAGTTCTGGGAAATTGTCTCAATTTTCCAACAAAACAAGAATTAGCGCATTTGGACTTCTAGAACTCGAGATATGGGTTGAACACTAAATAGTGTCTGGGCTGCAGGACAGATTCTGACTTCTTCGTTGTTGCTACCATTTGAACTTGAAAATGACAGTTTTAAATCTTGGACTCTGCATGACAGTTTTAGGCCTATGTCTTAGCTTTCTATACATATAAACCAAACCTAAATCCAAGTTTTACAGCTCTAGTTATGATCCAATAATCGAATGATATTCCAGTTTGGACTGAACCAGCATCTCTTTTCTAAGCTTAGCCCTCTCTTTATCTTCTCAATTTCAGTAGTTAAGCTCATCAATAAATCCTTTCATTTATGTGATAGGCCTGCATTTAAGATGAACATTTACCATAATTTAAAGGTATCTTATATTATTAGACATGTTATTATAAAACATGCTCTAGTTAAGGAGTTATTGATACTTCAAGTGCAAAATGATGATATAAAACCTTGATAAAAATGCACTTTTAAGTACTAATCAC
>Ga0325403_1006796_pt1 | contig 10924 bp, 9 predicted proteins | sample PopdelMetagenome_19_FD_205665 | JGI IMG/M metagenome (GOLD analysis project Ga0325403, IMG submission 205665) | Populus deltoides microbial communities from Bellville, Georgia, United States - Xylem-PdKOR-R4 | ecosystem: Host-associated > Plants > Phyllosphere > Stem > Wood/Secondary xylem...
AGAGAGAGAGAGAGAGAGAGAGAGAGAGAGAGAGTTCCATGGACACAAACCCCAATTACTCTGACAAAAATTCTCAGATCCAAGGGTGCCAAAAAGCACCCTTCAAGCTCCTCTGTTATTTGATTCGTCAAGCTGCGAAAAAAACTCTCTTGATACATGGTTCTTCCCTCCGCAAATGAAGCTTCTCCTACAAAACCGCCTGATTGTATCATAAAACTCTTGATTATACGTCACCATTCTCTCGTGTGTCAAAATTTAATGTTTTCAATACCACTGCTGATGTACTGGGTCGATGTTGCAAAACATCACTATAAACAACAAAAATGTCAAGCCATGGTAAACTTGATACTCTGTGGTTCAAGAAATAATTCCTCAAATTCTTCTTTAAACACTAGTTTCCAGCTTCAAAGAACAGAACTTGAGGTTGCAAGTGTCCTTTTTCACACATGATAAGAACCTCAGTCCAGCTACCAATTACCTATTAATAGAAAGAATAATTGTAAGACACGATAGCAGATAAAACAATGGCCAGACATGAATGAAGATGTACCTTGACAGTGTTGTCATCATACATAATCCACTGACTGTGATCGTGACTATAGGCGAAGCAATGATAATGTTGCCCGTAGTAGCACACCTGAAGTTAAAAGGATCATGAGGAACGGAATAAAGTACAAATTGGCATCCCAACAACCAATGACCCAATCAGACATCCATAACATGAACAAACATAGCAAGAATGTTCCAGTAAAAAGAACAACTAAATAAATTTTACTGCTCTTCTCGTATTCCCCCTGATTCAAAGACTTCAAGTTCTATAAGAATTTTCTCCCTTGTTCGCAATAAAAGAACGTTAAATTTGATTCATTGTTCAACTGCCATAAGAATGCACAGCCTACATGGATGTGCCATTCATTTTGTTTCATTTCTTAGTTGATGAGGCACATCTGTCTGTGGTTCCTTTCGTTCATATGTTTAAAACTATTTCTCTATGGAAAAATATGAAGGCATATGGTGCACTTTAAAAACAAACCAATTTTCTAGAAAACTGGAGTTTTTTGTTCAAATGCAACTCATCTAAAAAATTAATTTTTCAAATTTACATTGAGTTTTAAAAACATATTTTTAATGTTTCTTATGGTTTTTCTTCACAAAGTTTACAACGTTTTTCAAAAAAAAAAAAAAACTGAAGAAGAATAATATAATATCCTTCATTTATATACATTCACTTTTAGCAACATAAAGCATTAAAATTATTTTCTTTTACATATATGATTAATATCATAAATTTATTTTTTTTATTATAAGTGTAATACAAAATACTATTCTTTTTCTTTAGTTAACAAGTACAACTTTTTTCTGATAATTTCTAATTTGAATGAAATAAAAGTAATACTTCTATAGTTAGTTAAAGATTAAGATATTATTATAATTTTCTAATAATAGTTATGATCTTGACATTTTTCTTCTTTTTGTAGTGAAAAAATTCTTAACCATTAAAAAACAATAAACACAGTTTTCTATTTTTCATTGGAAATAGGGATGGAAGATAATTTCCTGTTGCTAGACAAATACTAACCATGAGTTTTCGTTTTTTGTTTTCTAAAATAGAAAACAAGGCATCATTTGGTTTGCATTTAAGTGTCACAAAGAAAGGATATAAAAAAATTAGATGAAAACTGGGCCCTTGTTTTTAAATAAGAGAATTCAGAAAATGACTTTTGGTAGTTTTCATTTGAATACAAAACTGAAAAAAAAAATACTTGTTTTCAGGAAAACAATTGTCATTTTCAATTGGTAAACATGTTCTCTAGAAATCTTTCTACAAATTGGGAGATTTTCAACTACACCCTAAGGTTTCCACATTTTTCCACTTGATGAATTTGATTTTTATATCTTTCTCCTGTTGTCCCTAGAAAACTGGTGCTTAAATATTTTCTCACTTTCAGTATTTTCAAATGCTTATCTTTTCACCCTCATATAGATAACTCATCTTTCCTTCCAACATAACTAACAGAACAGCCAAACCAATCTTTCTTAATTTAACAGCATATGCAAAGTTTTTAATATCAATATCTTCATCAAGATAACATAATAAATGGTCTGAATGACTTTACATACCACTGAAACCAAGCTACGTATGTTCTTCAGATCCAGACCACGATAAAAAACACTGATATCTATCTCAGTACTTAGAGCAGCCAATGTTGCCTTTATATCATCAATGCTTTCACAGGTTTTTCTCCAGCCCAGAACTGCATGCCAAAAAATTGCTTAATTTTGGGTTTCCACAAGCTTGTCATTCTGTCTAAGCAAAAATCTCTTAACTATTCAGGAAAACATTCACCTGTTGTAAAAACATGTGGTGGAGTTGACATAATGTGATGGATGTAATTGGGCTTCCCACAACCACCAGCCTCGGGATCACAAGTTAACTGGTGATTCATTTCGACAAGATTTAAAAGTTCATCAAAACAGCTTTCAGCACACATGACCTGCAAGGAAAAAGGAAAAAAATCAATGGACAAGGTAATAGATAATGGACTATACACCTAGAGAAAAAAATTCTGAACATGGAGAAGTAAGTGATTGTGTAAAATATTTTTACCAGCAACAATTACCTTCATTGTTCGGAGGGCAGTGGCATTTATATTATGAAAGAAAGCATTGTACTTCAAATGTCTGGACTCCACACCACAACTCTGGCAATTCATTTGTTCTGAAATGTCCATTCCAAAAAGAGAGTGCACTATACAAGCATTCTTTTTTGTACATTCCCAAGATTCCATGCCACTACATTCCACTGATTCAGAATCAGAGCCATGTAAACCAGTGGTAAATGCTCGATGAAGGCAGTCAAATATTACAGCCAATACTTCAGATGCATCATTCATCTGACCCTGCAATTCGATTGTGACCAGCTCAGCAAAGACATCCTTGTACATCAATTCATATACTGTGAAGAGTGAATGACGAAAAATCACAGTTCACTGAATACATGAAAACCAAGGCGGACAAAAACAAATCTTAAAAAATCACCTCCTGGAAGAAATTACTATTAGGATACAAATTGCTCAAAGCTATCCTGAGGGATGTAGGAGCAACTGCTTCCCTTCGTGTATCTGTGGATGCCATGCTGATAGCAGTAAGAATATCATACAATGCACAGACAACACATGGATCTCCCACATGAACATGCTCTGATTTTGATCTACTCAAGAACTCATCTCGAAATCGCCTTAAATGCCACAAGGACTGAAGTTATACAAGAAGCCAGAAGAAACAGGTGAGCAATGAATAGTGAAATGGAAAAGCATACACCAATGGAATAGTGAGAAGAATATATAAATAGAATAGTGAAACAGCAAAGATGTCGTTGTATAGAAAATACCTGTATGATAACATTCAGGAAGCAATTGTATTCACCAATATCATTCTTCAAGCCAGTGCCAAATACATCAGTTCCATCCACATTTTCAGTTGCAACTTCATATGGTACAGTACGAGAATTATCAAGTTCAGAATATATTGTTTGTAGTGCTTTCAAACATGACATCAAGGGTATCTTCTGATGTGCTTGAAATGTGTCTTGAAAATCAATGCAAATAGATGGATATAGAGTTACAAATAAATGGACCTTTACTTCAGCGACTAGGGAATGGAAAACCATGTCTTGACCATGTTGGTAAATGCATTCAATAGCCTAAGGCAAATGCTGCCTGGCATGATTCAACCAAACTCAGCCAACCAATCTCAAGACCAGGTCAGAGCCCATTTGATTCTCAATCAGTAAGATGATGGATTGCTTGATATCGAGTAAGCCAACAGTGCAAAATACTTTTATGTCAGATGCAAAGATATTCGTTTGACCTCAATGCTCATTGTGACCACCTCAAATGATGTAACAAGTGATTTTCTAAGCCTGACAGGTATAGTGCCAACAAATAATAATAATAATAATAATAATAATAATAAATGCACAGTCAAGTCCAGTACCCAAGCAAAGCAATTATTTAATTAATCAAGTAACCCACATCCCAGCTTCCTAGCGAGACTTGTAGCATGCTCAGAAACCCACCCAGGCGGGCAGATGCGGGCAGATGCAGGCAAATGAAATGTGAAACTATTCTCTTTTCAACAGGTAGTTAGTTAAGTGAACAATATAGAATCTTGAATGTTTGTCAAAGTGAATTAACCAAATACACAGAGGAAGCTTTATTGGCCTCTTTTTCACAGTGGTGTGTGCATACACATCAAATGTACATGAATTGTTGGAGACACAATTCCTCCTGCCTATATAGTACTAACACAAATGAAGAGAATCTAGGTTCTGATGATGGAACCCATCCTTCAGCATAGGCATCCTCCATGACATTCTAGGTTTCATTGTTGAGGCTTCTTGTTGTTATTGTCAAAATAAATTGACCCTGAAATAGATGGTTAGGTGCAGAACTATATGCAACAATACCTTTGATGAAAATAAACCCAGGGGATAAACTGCCCAAATGGGAAACAAATTTTCAATTTAGTTGATCAAAACAGGAAACACAAGTCAAATTAATCTTTTTATGCACAGAAGACTGAACTTGCCATTAAATAAGAAAATGAATAAAGATTACATTTTACAGAACTGGAAAGAAAAAATATAGCACGACCTTTTATACCAGATATCAGAAGATTTTGACAGAAAATGTCTTAAGAAACTGTCTATCATACAAAAATATCAATAATGCTCAAAAACCTTAAAGAAGCATAGATAATTCATTAATGCTCAAAGACCTTAAAGAAGATAGAAAAGTGCAATTTTGATAGAGAAGTGGGGTTTCATGGGCCAAAAGGCATCGAATGAAGAACACTGATTTTGTTCCCTTAGGGCCCATCTAGTTGGCATAGTTAAAAATGTGCAATTATAAAATGTAGTGAAGTACAATGAAAGCAAGCAAATGATCAAGAGAAATTTACCGAGGCTTTGGCGCACGGCTCTTTCAAGGTCAGCTTGAAACCTTTCCTCATCATCCTCCTCTACTTGTAACTGTCTCAGAGTCTTAGTTGCACTATCTCCCAAATTTGGAGTAACTGATTTCACATATGGAAACCCATGTAATGTTAGGTTCAACGTGTAGAGAATCAACCAAAAAATAGCTTAAGGTTTAATGGCTGACAGGCAAGTAAAGAAGACCATAATACAACAGCACACAACAAACCAGAATGAGAGGCCAAAGTGACCATCATACAACTAAGGTATCCTGGAGAATATAATTAAAATGTAAATCCCAGACAATGCACATGAGCAGTTGAGCAGAAGGCAATGTTAAACAAGTAATACAATTGATACTGCAAAACTTAAATGCTACACTTAACATTCATATGAAAACATCACATAAAGTTACAAAACTAGAAGCCTCTCAAAAAGCTCAATTCAACAAACCATAATTTTATGTTGGAATTTAAACTAGTTTGGTAATGACATCATGAGTCATGAACGGGTTTTTCACAGAGATATGCAGGAAGAGAGCAATATACCATCAACACCACCTGATGTTTTTACTAATACGGTATTAAAAGTAAAGATTAAACATTTCTATACCCACAACGTCATCCTTTGTGAAAATGCTGCTGAATGAGATCACTACTCCCTTTTGCACCACACTCAGACTATTATGCTAGCATGTCTTTTCAGTGTCAGGGATCAATTGGATGGCAAAACTAAGGAGAGGTGTGGGCTTGGTAGAATATATAGGGGGGGAAACTTCTTCAATTACTTCAACAATTCTTTGGCTCAAGTAAGGAAACGTAACAAGAGGGCTTCTGAGGGAGAGGAATTTCCTCTCTGAGCCTTTTGATGGTTAGATTAAAACTCTATACTAACTTTTTTTCTATATAGAGCAATATTTGGAAGATTGTCTATTCATTTATAAATTTTGTAGATTCACTCACTTGCCTTTGTTCTTCAACAAACAACTCTCTTGTAAATGAGTTCACTGTGCTCTCTAGTATGGTTCTCTTGTCACAAAATATTTTAATCATCCATACAGAAGATGAAAAAAGGCTAGTATAGAACAGTAAATACAGGGACAGGAACATCCTTACATGCAAAAACTAAGCTATGAACATCAGAGCCAATTTTGTTTTAACACATCTTTACTTTAACAACAACTACAAGTATCATTAAGTGTTGCATAATAAAAAATTAGACACAGAATCACCAGGATAATCCCAAGGGTAATATGTCCTCGGATTAAAAATATTTAATTTCAATTACTGTCCAGGAAGTATTATATGTATTGTCATTTAAATAAAAGATGGAGTAAACAATAAATCTAAGTGAGAAATAGACGGATTAAAGCTGCTGGTTAACAGGGTGTGGTGGGGTGGGGTTGTCGAAAGGGCAGTGGGAAACAAAAGATATCACCATAATTAGATGATAAAAAAAATGACGTGTTATCCACATTAGGTAATCTTAAATCCACAACCATGATTACAGCACTTTAGAAGATTGAAGTCCATTGCAATGCACGCTTCTATGCATGATACAGCCTAATTAAGAATCAAACAAAAATTAATCATGGGGAAAATTAATCATGGGGAATAAACACATACTGCTTCCAACTTCAATATTTTCCATTTCACATGACATAGGTTGATTTTTTCCATCATATTTAGCGGAGCTTTTCTGCCTCCTACTTTTCCTACCTAACTGTCGATCAGAAGGACCACCCTCCACATTTCCTCCAGTAGATGGCTCTGCAAAATAAAGACGATGAAAATCATTTAAGAACATTACCACAAGCCCCAGCCTCTTTCAGAAACTCTATTGTATAATGCTAACCCACCACTGGCAGTTGTCATAGGCATGCCTTCTAAATTGTTGGGGAACCCACTCTTCTGTGTCAACTGTTCCTGAAAGTGAAATGTCATAAGGTTCCATTTGACATTTAATGGAAATCTCCTAAACACAGCATTCTAACTCTTAGAATAACCTCTGTTTATCTATTCAAGAATCACATTTCCAAAGGATATGGAACTAATATTGATTTTCCATCCCTGTACAATATCTTGAAAGGGAAAATTTCAAACTAATGCTTACCAATGGCTCATAGGAATCAGCAGCAGGATCAAAGCAAATATTGCATATTCCCCCATACAACTTCTCTGGAAGAGTTATATGAGAATTTTTGTACTGTTGCTCAGCAAGATGTTTCTGTTTGGCCTCATTCTCTATTCGTCTTTGATACTTTAAAGATTCTTCAAGCATTCTTTCCTCCTCTTCAATCTCAATTTTCCATCTAAATTCTTCCTCCTGTTGTCTCAAGTCATCACCATTTCTGGAAAGATGACACTGAGAATCTGGATAGTCACCATCAGATGCAACTGGAAAGGAACTGCAGAGAGGAATGAATCAAACATTATAAAAAAATGCAGTATGCATTATCAGTACTACAAAAAAAGGTGCAAATTAAAACAGCAGCGCATATTGTGGAAACACAAATTAGAGGTGCAAAGCAAAACATAAGAAAGCATACCCCCTTTCATTAGTCACATCTTGAAGCAAGTGCTGCTCGCTAGCAGCAGCAACCTACAAAGCAGAACACATTAGACTTGCATAATGGACTGTGTCTGTCTACTATGAAGAAGCCTGCAGTGCATGAAACACAACCATAAGGAGAAATTTGAAACCTTCAATTCCTTGGTTTTCTTATACTCTTTGTTCTTTCTCCTATCCTTCCCCTTCTCCAATGTATTTCTTGAAATATCACTTCTTCCTTGGGTACCCTTCTTGGAATCAAGGGCAAGCTCCGCCAAAAATGCTTCTCCTGCAGCATTAGACTTCTCTGTGGCATCCTTCTCAGCTAGATCCTCCAAGTGTGCCTGCAAAAGAGAGATTAGAGCAAAAATAATAAGCAAAGATACAGCTCAAAGAGATGTGAAACACCCTATTCATCACTGCTCAATACAGACCCTCATGTATGACTTCACTAGAGGTGGCAAGATTGATCGATAATCAAGGGCAGAAACTGACTCGAGCTTGAGTTCCAACTGTTGCATTCCAGTAACAATCCGCATGATTTGGGCATCAATTTTGCTGAGCTGAACCACTATAAAAGTGAGTAAAGTTGCAAGGACCATTATCAATATTATTTTACTTAATAAGGGGAACTAACATACTGACCTCTATTGACAACTGTTCTTTCTGTCGCTGGATAGCAATTTCTATGAAAGTTTCCACTTGATGCATTTGGTCCTTGGTTCTCCAATTACCATCTTCACCAGATTTCAAGTCACAAAACTGAGAAGTTATACCACCATAAGTATCCTCGTACCCATATTGATTGACATTCAGAGTATCTGCTTCTTTTAACACATTTGATATAGCATCTAACTCAAATCTACTGCTAAAGAACAGAGCATCATGCTCATTCTCAACAAGCTTCTCTCTCCGCTGCCTAAGAACAGAATCATAGCTTCTAAGTTCAAAGAGCGTGTCAGTTTCCCTCTTCTTACCTTCTTCAAGACAGAGATCCTCCACAGCCTGCAATGCTTGCTCATAGCTTAAATGTTCACATTTCCTCTCATAAAGGCTCTGCAGATGGTAAAACTCCTTCTCAAGCGTCTGGAGAATTTCCATCCCTTGATTCATTCTCTCTTCTTTTGTACGGATCCATGATTGTAATTGCTCTCCGCTAGAAAGACCTGCAAATATCCATGATAGTAAAGTATCAACAGCAGGTAGAACCCCATCTCCATTGCCAACAATAGTTGAACTTGCTGTGGTGACATCATCATCAGGACATGTTCTTGGAGCATATTCCAATGGCAATAAACAATTATCCAAGTAGAGACAAGATGCATCATCATTAAGAACAATATTCTCTTTTATTTCAGGACCTTTAGCACCAGTATTCATGTCATCTACAACGCTACTTTTCTCAGGAGACATTCCTAAACCACAAGAACGAGATAGTTCCTGTAAGAATTTGAGGATCTTTTTGAGCTGGAATGCTCCCAGAAAGCAAATGCACATAGGTGTCTGGCCCACACCATGGTTCAGAAGTTGAGAGCCAGTAGCAAGACTCTGTAGCTCATCCACTGTAAATTGTATCACCTTGTTAAGATGGCTTGCAGCAAGATATTTATGTCTAATAAGTGCCTGAAATACATCATGGATTTTTTCAAGGAGCTTTGCTCGCTCAGAATCCTCTGAAATAGGCCAGCGCTCAATAGTGCATGCAATAGACAGTTGGTTCCCATCAAATTCTTTACCTTCAATACTGTAAACTTTACCGGAGTTGCTGCTGCTCACAGGACAACTAATACAACCATCCCTCAAATTTGCCTTCTCTGGAGAAGAATCCCATGCGTCTTTGAAACAACCATCACCGTCCTCATTATGGTTCTCTGAGCAAATATCCTCAACAAGTTCTCCATTCTGACATTTCCCTCGATTCCAAAGCATCTTAACCGCAGAGGAAATGTCTAATGGTTTCCAGGAGCAACTGTTAATCATTTCAATCCACTCATTGTCAGGACTCTGTGGCAAAACCTCCTGCATCTTCGGCATAAGACTCCTCATGTGCTCTTGCACAACATGATGCAAATGACTATCCGAGTCCGCAAACTTTTCATTGCATCGACAACACACCCAAAACCTCCAGCTCTTATTCTCCTCGCTGCAAGCCAACGCCTCATTCAAAACATCACTCGCCAATCCATTCTTTGATGACACAAAATACCTCTTCAAATCACTGACCTTAATGCTCAACAACTCCCTCTTCATTTCCAAGCTCATCGAATTCCAATAGGACCGAACCCAATCCTTTCTCTCAGTGTTAGTCCCATTCTTCCTTGCATTACTCCCATTCTTCCTCCTCTCTCCTCTCCTATCACTCCAAGGCGTTACCTCCACTCCTTTATCACTCCTCTCTCCCTCACGCTGTCCCAAACCTATCTCCGACTTCTGCAACAACCTCGCAGCAGCAACCCTAACTTCAATTTCTTTCCTCTTCTCTTCCTGTGTCTTAGTAGCCTTCTTAATCTCATTTGGCCGCCTTGTTTGCACCAACCTAACTTCCATTGGATCTTCAGTAGCTCTTCGTATAGGTATTAACCTAATCTCCTCACCAGTCCCCAAATTCTTCATCCAAGTAGAAATCGAAGCAATGTTCGACTTCTGCTGCAAATTTTTCAACTCACCTTGCACATGTGCAATCCTCCCTTCCGCAGTAGCTATCTTCTGCTGACTCTCCTCCTGCAAACTCTCCTTCGCAGGATCAATCGGATTCTCAATTTTCAAAGCACGGTCACACTCTTTCATTACCTCTTCATACTCTTTCCCATCATTCGCAGCCTCATACAGTAAATTCGCATAGAAATGAGCGAACTCGATCGAATTCGGAGACAATTCCGCGGCTCTACGAGCAGCTTCGATTGCGTTCTTTAAATACCGCTGCTTACTGTTAGGGTCGTCGATTATTGAAGCAACTTTAACACACACCGTACTATGAACACGGTGGATTAAGGCGTCGCCGCCGTGTTTAGCGCCTGAATCCTTCATGATACGTAGGGCTTTTGTGTGGTTTCCACGACGGAGAGCATTTAAGGCGCGGTCACATTCGTGCTTGATTGTTGAAGAACCGTCCGATTCTGTAGAAACCGAATTAGGAGAAGGATAGAGGTCGGTTTCATCGGAAGCCACAGTGGGCGCCGCCGCAGACGGTGGCGGAGGGTGTTTGGTACGAGAAGTTAGAGGCCGTTTTCTGTTCCCCATGGAATTTTAATGGTCCGTCACAAAAAAGAAAGGATGCATGGAATATGCAAAATGCGTCACTTCTATGATTATTATTACTATTATGATCTATAGAGTAAAGAGACAGGCTTACTAGGAAATGTGAGTGGGGGTAAAGAGGGGATTTCACTAGGTGTGCCG
>Ga0325403_1006798_pt1 | contig 10920 bp, 7 predicted proteins | sample PopdelMetagenome_19_FD_205665 | JGI IMG/M metagenome (GOLD analysis project Ga0325403, IMG submission 205665) | Populus deltoides microbial communities from Bellville, Georgia, United States - Xylem-PdKOR-R4 | ecosystem: Host-associated > Plants > Phyllosphere > Stem > Wood/Secondary xylem...
CATTCGTTGCATATTCTCCAGCAACTCTTCAATCTCTAGAAAGTTCTTTTCAAAAGTACATCAAATTTATAGAAACTCATTTCCAACATCAAAATCCTTTTTAATTATCTTTCAAACAACAAAAAAATCAAATAATTTTGCAAACTCAATCTCTTGGTAGCTTTATTATCAATGAAATCAAATTTGACATTGCTGAGTGGCCATGATTTTCAAAAATTAAAAAACAAAATTGTTGTCTAAATAATTGATGTCGTTTTAGGTAAAAAAAAAACAAAAGTCAATGGGTTGCATCCGGGTTTTTGACCGGGTTGCTAGGTCAACCCACCAGGTCACACCAGGTTTTTTCTTTTCTTGTTTTTTCTTCAACCCGGCCCGGTTCTAGCTCCGGGTTGGCCCGCAGGGCCGGGTTTCAAAACTATGCTTGAAATACATCAAAATAATATATTTTTTTATTTTTTTAAATTTATTTTTGATATCAACACATTAAAACGATCTAAAAATATTAAAAAAATAATTTTAAAAAATCAAAATTTTCAAAAAGCCCAATGCGGCTACAAAGAGAAAGTTTATGAAGAGGGCAGAAATGATCGTTTTTGAGAATTTTGATTTTTATATAGAAGGATCAGAATTGATAATATGAATATTGAAGGACTATAATGATTTTTTAAAACATCATTTTATGCACAAATGAATCAAATGGAGTCATTTTATGGCCAGCGTTTCACTATTTATTTTGGGGAAAATAAACACCAATCTCCCCTTTTTATTTAGTTTTACTATCTGACAAATTGGTCTGCGCTTCAAGATCATTATCTACATATGATATTATTAATTAAATTAAAAACAAAAACTATTAAATATTACTCTAAAAAGTATGGTTTCTTCACCATGTAAAGCTCTATTATTCATCCTCTCATATATTATTATAGATGAGTTGCGTAAAATTTTATATATTTTTAATTTATTTTTAAATTTTTTTTATCAATTTAAGCAATCAAAACAAACAATATTTATATCAAGTGATTTCATTTCATAAAAGAAATTCATAGTAGGTGTTTTTATACCTTTAAAGTTTGAGAAAAAACAAACCTGATTTCGAGTTGATTTTTGAACTCAAGTTGATTTTTAGTTTTTTGAGTGGTTTCTTGAGTTTTTTAGGTCATATATAGATTTAAGCAAAAAAAAAAAACTTAAGGGCCCATTAGCGAGGGCTTACCAAAATGGGTCAAATAAGCTGGCCTAACTTGTCAAGCCCAACACCACCTAGTATTTGCTTCTTATTTTCTATTTTTTTTAAGTTAATGATTATTTTTTATAGTTTTTCCTTTAAATATTTTTAATTTATATTTAAATTAGTATCATTTTTCTCTTCATTTTATTTGGAGCCTTTTTTAAATGATAATTATTTTTTTAGTTAGGTATTTAAATTTGAAGAGTTTTTCTAATTCATCTATAATTTTTTTTAATCTTTTATATGGATGGACTTTATTTTTAAAAATAAAAAAATTATTTTTAGATAATATTTCTAATATGTACAGCCTTGCATGATTTTTTTTATCCTTTTATTTTATTTGATCAATTTAATTTATAACTCTATTTATATTATCGTAATAATTATTTTTTATGGTTTTTCCTTTAATTTTTTTAATTTATATTTAAATTAGTATCCCTTCTCTTTTTTATTTTGTTTACAGAGATTCTTTTAAATTACAATTATTTTTTAATTATGTATTTAAATATGAAGATTTTTTATGATTCATCTATCATTTTTTTTATCTTTTGTATAGATGGATTTTATTTTTGAAAATAAAAAAATAATTTTTAGATAATATTTCTAATATATGCAGCTTTGCATGATATTTTTATTCTTTTATTTTATTCGATCAATTTAATTATCTTTGAAACAACAAAAAATCAAATAATTTTGCAAACCAAATCTCACACTAGACCATTGATCTACTCTTTTGTTTTTCTTTTGGTAGCTTTAAGGATCCAAACCATTATCAATGAAATCCAATTTGACATTGCTGAGTGGCCATGATTTTCAAAAATTAAAAAAAAAATTGCTTTAAATTTCTTGTTTTATGTTTTTTTTATTACATGATAGTATCAAAAATAAATTTAAAATATATATATATATATATATATATATTATTTTAATTTTATTAAAAAAAATATTTTAAAAAACAATTATTATTATAATATCAAGAATTACCAAAATCTAATAATTAAGGCTCAAATTGGATCGAAACGACACCAAATTATGGTGATTAAGTAAACTTCTCTTGCATAACTCTCTCTTCTTCTAAGATAGTATTTAGCATTATAGTAGCGGTTTCCTTTTCAAAATATATTTTACTTGAAATTATAGTTTTTAGACCCAGTCCGATGGCCGGCTTGATCCAAGACCTGGGTTTCGAGTTTTAACCGGGTCATCCAGATCAATTTTTTTAAAAAACAAAACGATGTCGTTTTAGTAAAAAAAAAAAGTCAACAGGTTGTATCTGGGTTTTTGACCAGGTTGTTGAGTCAACCCGCCGGGTCACACTGGGTTTTTTCTTTCCCTGTTTGTTCTTCAACCCGGCCCGATTCCAGCCCCAGGCCGAGTTTCAAAACTATACTTGAAATACATCAAAATAATATATATTTTTTTATTTTTTAAAATTTATTTTTAACATTAGCATATCAAAATAATCTAAATACATCAAAAAAAATTAATTTAAAAATTTTAAAAAGCGCAATGCGGCTAAAAAGAGAAAGTTTATGAAGATGGCAGAAATGATCAGAATTTTGATTTTTATATTGAAGGATGAGAATTGATAATATGAATATTGAAGGACTATAATGATTTTTTTAAACATCGTTTTATGCACAAATGCATCAAATGGAGTCATTTCATGGCCTGCGTTTCAGTATTTATTTTGGGGAAAATAAACACCATTCTCCCCTTTTTTGTTTAGTTTTACTATCTGACAAATTGGTCTGCGCTCCAAGATCATTATCTACATATTATATTATTAATTAAATTAAAAACACAAACTATTAAATATTACTCTAATAAGTATGGTTGTTGCTTCATTATTCATCCTCTCACATATTATTATAAATAAGTTGTGTAAAATTTTATATATTTTCAATTTAATTTTTAAATTACTTTCAATTTGATCTTTAAATTAAATTAGTATCATTTTTCTCTTCATTTTATTTGGAGCCGTTTTTAAATGATAATTATTTTTATAGTTAAGTATTTAAATTTGAAGAGTTTTTCTAATTCATCTATAATTTTTTTAATCTTTTATATGGATGGATTTTATTTTAAAAAATAAAAAAATATATTTTCAGATAATATTTCTCATATGTACAGCCTTGCATGATTTTTTTTGTCCTTTTATTTTATTTGATCAATTTAATTTATAACTCTATTTATATTATCGTAATGATTATTTGTTTATGGTTTTTCCTCTATATTTTTCAATTTATATTTAAATTAGTATCCTTTCTCTTTTTATTTTGTTTAGAGAGACTCTTTTAAATGATAATTATTTTTTAAAATTATGTATTTAAATATGAAGATTTTTTATGATTCATCTATCATTTTGTTTTATCTTTCATATAGATGGCTTTATTTTTAAAAATAAAAAAAATTAATTTTTAAATAATATTTCTAATATGTGCAGCCTTGCATGATATTTTTTTCTTTTATTTTATTCGATCAATTTAATTTATATCTCTATTTATATTATTATTTGTTTAAATAAAAAAATTATTTTAATAAATAAATTTATCAAACATAACTGCGTAAATATATTCTTGTCTCAAGGTTAAGTATCATTAATAACTTTTTATTTATTTATTCTCATACATAGTTCTTGATTTATTTGTTTACATGTATGCATAAAAACTTTTATTTGAAATTAGATTTTTTAAAACTACATAGATGCATTAAAAAAACCTGCACATACAATTTGTTTTATTGGAAATGAAAATCTCTAACCTATGATGGAGCGTGGTTCATATAAACTAGTAAAAACAAAGCATTTTACTTTTTTAAATATTGTGCACTCATACACAATTGCACTGTGGATTCATATAATACTTTTTTATAATGTATTTTTTTTTCAATTTGATTCTTTCACATTGTGTTTATTTGAGATTAGCTTTAATAGTTTATTTCAACTTGTTCGGCAACGCGGCTAGTCGCGCCTTTGCCAAAATTTTGATTTTTTTGTTTAAAATTATTTCTTTTTTATGTTTTTGGATGATTTTGATATGCTAATGTCAAAAATAAATTTTAAAAAATGAAACAAAATATTATTTCGATGCATCTCCAAGCAAAAAGCACTTTGAAAAACAACCGCTACCACAATATCAAACAAGCACTTCAAATGGCTTCTTGCCAAGACAAAAAAAATCTTGTCATTGGATTATTGTTGGATTTTATAAAAAGATTGTTTGGATTTTTTTGGTTTTCTAAAAGATTGAAACTAAAGGGATTTTAATTGGAAATTAGAAGGAAAAAAAAAACCCAGCTCTTTCCGTCCCCGGAAAAAAGAAGAAAATAAATATAAGTTGGAAACCAAAAGGTTGAGAGAGAAGAAAAGGGTGAGAGGAAAGAGAACGAGGAATTTCTTATCGAAACCATACTGGAGCTCTATCATCACCACGCATCACCTTGGAATGAAGCCCCCAACAAAATAATTCAAACAATACTAAGAAAGTCCACCATTAGAGCTCGAAGGATGTTGCATACTCCTCAATTTAGTGGCCTTCCTCACACGCTGGCGTGTGAGTTATATATACCATGCAAATTTTTTTAATTAAGTCTCTGATTCTATTGCAAGTTTTTAATTTAGTTATGAATTTAATCTCACCTAAGCCCAATAAAAGCCTAACTAAGGAGAGAAGAAAAGAAGGGAAAAGGAAGAGGTAAGTTACCCAACTAGGTTAGCTCATTGTGGTCATGTCCATAATTTGAATAGTGAATTTAGAGTGTTAACTCAAGTTTATTAGGTTCCATCCAATATGTCATAATCTTGATATTAAAAAAAAAAGATGTCATCCTGAAGAAAATTAAAGTCAAACCATGTTTTTACTAGTTGTCCATGTTGTCTATTGATCCGTCAAATCAATTATGTCATGTTGTGACAACTTCCATACATTTAATTTGAAGCTCGGGCTAGATAAGGTATCGGGTCGGGAGGTTTTAAGATTGACATGTTAAGCCCGATTTAGTGAAATTATCAAAAAAATTCCCACTCCATGACCGTCCTTTTTTATATTGAAAAAATTAGTGTCATTTGTTTTTTTAAAAAAAAGTTTGAACACCTTCGTCTTATATTTTTTTTGGTCATATCATGTTTTGATTGGGTCAACTTAGCATATTATAAGTTTACATCTATTTGTTTTTAAAAAAAAAATATGCTCACAAGAACGTTATTGCTACCTTGAATCCATACTTGTAGCGGAGTACATGCAATGAAACTACCGTTTAGTAAAACATAATACTATTAAAAAAAGCTAACAACTTTCATCATTTAATTAGTTTAAACATGAAATTTAACTAAACATGACATAAGCTTTAGGCGCCCAATCTGTATTTACCTAGTAACGTATAATCAAAAGAGTAGATTTTTTATACTCTTATTTATATTATCGATGATCAAATAACCAAATCTTTTCTAGCTAATTGAAGCTTTTGTGATACTCTACCATTACTAAAATCATTTACCATAAAAAAAAAAAAAAACAACCAACACGTGCATGAATATAATAATGTGTTTTATAAATCAAGTACTTGAACACAAAAAGAACTAGACACCTTCGTAATATTTTGATGAAGTCCCAAAATACAATATATGTAACTAAAAGGTTATTTAGTGTTTGGAATAGTAATTATTCAATATATTTAGGTGCTTAGATTTCTTCTTCTTAATCTAAGAAACTCCAAGCTTATAGTAGAAGTTTAAATACCTGCAAAAACAGTCCTAATCGGGAGGACTTAAAAACCCTTCAATAATAAAGTCAGTATATTTATAAGAAATATATTAAATAAGTTAAGGCAATAAATTATTTTAAAAAGCTTTAAATTTAAGGAACAAAAATGTTTGTTCTTGAATTTTAAGTTAGTTAATGCTCTGAAATCTATGTTTCTTTATCTTAAGAGATGAAAAGTTATGAACCCTTTACCGGGATGGTTCAGGGGGTGTTTATAGCTCCTGAACCTTGTCTTTTTTAAAGAAAGAAAAGACTGAAAAGTCCTTTGCTTTTAGCGACATTAATGGGAGGCAAATATCTCTTACATATCATTAATGAGATAATAAATATGGTAGGTCCTAAGAGACCTTGTATATACCTATAAGTATAGAGAAATTATTACCTTAATATGAATGATTATTCTAAATAGAGAGATATGACGGTTTATCATATCTTTAATACTTATATTGTAGAGGATCATCCAGGATCAGACATATAGCCTTAGAACTTGGTAATGTCCAAGTTCTTTGGGTCTGACATGTTTCTCAGACTCATGTTTCTTTGGACTTAACTGACTCCCAAGTCCAAGTTCTTTGGACGTGGCATGTTCACCAGATCCACAATTCCTTGAACTTGGCTAACTACCAAGTCTAAGTTCTTTATGTCTGGCATGTTTGCAACACCCACATTTCTTTAAACTTGGCTAACTACCACGTCCAAATTCTTTGGGTTTGGCATGTTCGTCATACCCACATTTCCTTGAACTTAGCAGTCTAAGTTCTTTGGGTCTGGCATATTCGTCAGACTCGTGTTTCCTTGAACTTGGCTGATTATCAAGTCCAAATTCCTTGTGTCTAGCATGTTTGTAAGACTCACGTTAACTTGGACTTAGCTGAAGACCAAGTCTAAGTTCCTTGGGTCTGGCATGCTCGCCAAACCCATGTTATCCGAGGCTTGAGCAACTACCAAGCCCATGTACTTTAGGTTTGGCATGTTCGTCATACCCACGTTTCCTTGAACTTGGCTGACTGTCAAGTCCAAGTTCTTTGGATTTGGCATGTTCCTTAAACTCACATTTTCTTGAGTTTGGCTAACTTTCAATTTCAGGTTCTTTAAGTCTGACATGTTCGTTAGACTCACCTTACATTGGGCTTGGTTAACTGTCAAGCCCAAGTTCATTGAGTCTGGCATATTTATCAGGCCCATTTTATTTAAAGAGATTTTTATTTATAGAAATCTTAACCAAAAGTTAACTCATCATATTCAATAGTTATCAAATAATTTCAAAATAATACATTGAAAATATATTAAAAAAAATTATGAATAAGTGATACATATCTTTTTGAACAACTTAATATTATTGACCTAATTCTTTTTATTTTTGAAATATTTGATGAGCAAAAATACATCTTACACAACATATTTCACAATTAAAAAAGTCATGAACAACCAAACTTTTATTATTATTATTATTATTATTATTATTATTATTATTATTATTATAAAAATAATTCTTAATTAATATGTGAATTTTGTAAATTTATATTTTTTTTAACAATGAAGGGGAATAAAATTTAATTGTGTTGATTTGATTATTTTTTATTACTAAACACCATGTTAAGATTTCAAATTTAAAGATCTAAAAATATATATCATGATCTATTTTTTATATTTTGAAAGAAAATAAATAGTGTTTAATAAACAAATCTAAAAAAATCAATAATTTAGAAGAAAAATAAAAAAACTAAGAGAGTAGTCAGGACTAGTTCACATGTTAGGTATGCTAGCTAAGTCAAAGCTAGGCCAAGTCTGGCCTTATAGACCATAAAAAGTGAAAAATAAAAAGCAAATGAACCAATATGTAATAAGGAAGATATTTTTTATTTTTTTATGCTAGATTCAAAACCGAATAAAAAAATCAATTCAAATCGACCAGTATGTAATAAGGAAGATATTTTTTATTTTTTTATGTTAGATTCAAAACCGAATAAAAAATCAGTTCAAACCGACCAGTTTCACTTTATTTTATTTTGTAAAAAAAACTTGCAAAATATAACACCGTTCTAGCTAGTGAAATTCTCTCATGAAATTTACATCCTTATTTATTGCAATCGTTCAATAAGCTAACATTTTATCCTTAAATTCACCACTGAAATGATTCCTTATGGCATAATTTGTATCAAAACAACTAACCAATACAAATAATATAATAATGGCTAATATTAACAAGTTACATAAAACAAATCTTTTCCTTTTAACTAAATGTTTCATATAGAAATTTTAGAGTTTTGTACATCAAAACTTGAAAACAAAAAATTGGGTTCATCAAAATAAAGGAAAAATAGTGAATTATGCAAATGAACTTCGCAAAAGACTTGCCTAATAGAGAAGAGAAGACAATTACAAGAAAAAACAGAGAGAGTAAGGAACTGAGATCAAAGAGGTAGAAACCAGAAAGGTAAATAAAGGGGTGGATTATAGGTGAAAGAGATTGAGAGAGAAGGAGTCAGGGGAAAATGGGGAAGAGGGCGTGTGTATGTGAGAGCATGAGAGAGTAAGTTGATTTAATTTTAGAGTTTAAGTGATAATATGTTTAATTTTTTGGTTGAACCAATGTAGTTTGATTCGGTTCAATTGGTTTCAAGCTTCTAAATTCAAAACCAAACTAAACCATTTTTTTTGTTTTCTAATCTATGTTTTTAGTTTTTTTAGTTGTTTGGTTTGTTTACTCGCCCCAAGTATGCAATAATAAAAGACATTAACATCAAATCAATTTTTAAAATCCATTTCTATATATCATAGCATCAATCTACTTTATATTTATATATATATATATATATATATATATATATATATATATATATATATATATATATATATATTTTTTTTTTTTTGGAGAGACTTTAAATTGTCTTCAAAGAACTCTACCAGTTAAAATCTATTGATTGAAGGAAAGATTACCTAAACAACTAAATGGCATGGGTGTTTTACGATAGCTCAATCCATAGTAAAATTTGTCTTAGGCTACAGTAAAATTACATTTTTACCCTTTATCCAAAAACGTTAAGCCTCTTTAGTGAGGGTGTTGATGTCTTTTTCATTATTGTTTTGACAGAGGAAAAATACTTTTTTGCCCTCAACTTCAACAAACTATAGAATTGTTAACCAATGGTTTTCTTAACTTTGCATACACTTCTTAACAGTCAAAAATATGTATTTGCCCCCAGAGTAAAAAAAAAAAAAAACTATTGTGCTACTGGATAAGGGCGTTTTAGGGTTTACAAATTTTAATGTATAGTACAATTACATCTATAACCTTAGAAGAGACAAAATATAAGCTTATCATTTGAGGGTATTTGTACTTTCATATGAGTATTTTGTGTAATTGTTAGGGTCATGGGGGGCATTTTGATATTTTGTTTTCCTGAATTTTTTAATGCTTAAAGTTATTGGAGCGAGCTTGGCACACCTTAGCATGTGAGTGGCATCCACGTAATTCAGACAGTGTGTGTGACACCACTTGGTGGATGTAACTGGCCTTCCATCGTCTCCCTAAATGTGTCGTCGTATCCTTTTCCAATTAGAGTGGCACATGGCAGCTGACGGTGGTCGAGTTATCGCTAGTGGCCGTTTGATTTGTTTTTCTTTTTTTCTCTCTCCTGATAGGTAATGTACATCATTATCCTCCTCGTTTCTTAGTTTTCACTTTTAATCATCATTCTATTAATTTCTTATTTTGTTCCTTTTCCATTTATAGAAGTTTTTATTTTTTTCAATTTAATCCTTCAATTACAATTTCTCATATTTTTTGTTTTCATTTCAGTCCTCATTTTTTAAAATTTCTAATTCTGTCCTTAGACCTTTTGTTGAAGTTTTTTTCCTTTCAATTTCATCATTCAATTAGAATTTCTGTTGTTTTATGTTTTTTAGTTTGACCCTCATTCTTTTGTTTTTTTTCCTTTTAATTAAATCTATTTTTCAATTCAATTAAACCCTCTAATTGAAAATTTTTATTCCTCTAATTAATTTTTTTTCTCACCCTTATTTTTTTATCCTTTTTTGTAAAAAAAAATTCTGGTTTCATCTTTCAACATTTAATTTGATGGAAATTCAACTTTTGCATTAGGTTTTTTTTTTAATATTAGTTTTGTGATTATCTTCAAGTTTTTCTATGGGTTTATCCTGATCTCATGATCTAAGTCACGATTTTTGCATGCATGTTTTGAATATAAGTTTTTTAAAATTGTTATGTTTCTATTTTATTTTTCAAAGAATTATAATAATTCATCTAATTTTTTTTATACAAATGAAGTTTATTTTCTAAAATAAAAAAATATTTGTTTGTAAATTATATTATTGATGTGTTCGGCCTTGCATAATATTTTTTATGACATGAGTTTATTCAACCAATTTCATTTGTGTTTATCTTATAAGTCATGGGTGTTTTAGGGTGTAAATTTATCTTTTATTTAAATAAATTCACTAAACACAATCAGGTATATGTTTTATTTTATGTTATGAAATATATTGATCTTGCTTGCATAGAAGTTTTAATTTACACTTTGAATTTTTTATGTAAAAAAACACATTAAAGCAATTTATATATATACCCGATATTTTTTTGAAAAATAAAATTATAATCCGTAGCGAAGCACAGGCAAAAGCCATTGGATTGTGGTGATTTCAAGAGAGAGTCAATAGCTTCTCTCTTATGAAGGGGATGGAAAAGAGCATATTTGGTAATTTCAAAGATTTTTATAAAATAATCAAAATTGCCAATATGAATTATTACAGGATCATAACATGCCTTTCTCAAAACCAAACAATATAAGTAATTGAGGACCATAACATAACTTTCTTAAAACATAAATGGTCAAAATAATGTTATTTAATGCCCATCGATTCACTGTTTATTTTGTAGAGAACTAGTTTTATCACTTGCATTAC
>Ga0325403_1006806_pt1 | contig 10914 bp, 7 predicted proteins | sample PopdelMetagenome_19_FD_205665 | JGI IMG/M metagenome (GOLD analysis project Ga0325403, IMG submission 205665) | Populus deltoides microbial communities from Bellville, Georgia, United States - Xylem-PdKOR-R4 | ecosystem: Host-associated > Plants > Phyllosphere > Stem > Wood/Secondary xylem...
TCATCTGAGGTTTACCAGGCTGCCTGTATTATGCTTACAGGTATGGTTCTGTTATCTATCGTAGGCATTTGACGGTTAGTATCAATAGCTGTATTTATCCACAAGAAGTTGTAAAATAATAGTTATTCTTTAAATTCTCCTTATTTTCATTAATATTTAATTGTCAATTTAAACAACCCTCTTTAACAAGAGGGATTTTGGCTGCATACTTATCATGGATGTTACTGAGAAATCACAATTTTGCAAATTTGTTATATATATATTGTTCTATGGTGTTTGATATGCTGTTGCTGCTTTTTTCAGTAAATGTGGCTGTACAGTTTTGAGTCTGGCTATTAGAAGATTCTGGGCAAGTAGTCCTCAAACTATTTTAAGAGGTGCGTGTGTTTGTTTAAGAGGTGCACCGCCCGCCGTGCACCTCATGAAAAAGCATGTATTACATGCTTTCCGTGAGGTGGGCCGCGTGGCACCTCTCACAAACAAACACTCAAATAAAAAATTCTCAATTAGTGAATCTCAATTGTCTTCCAAAGATTCTTCTTCTTATTTGGACCCTAAAAGAATTCTCAGCTCTACAATTTTTCCAAGATTATCACAAATCCATTACGAAAGACTTCCAAAATCTATTAAATAGAAGGATTCCTAACTCCTAGATTACAAATTGGAAATGATTCTCTAGAGATTTAATTGAGATATTGATTATAGTTTTGGCACTAAACTGATGTTTGCACGATGTAGTTTGCAGCTGTGAGAGATGTTTTTGTATTGTAAAAATGATTAAAAATTAAAATTCGGTTACTAAATCTTTTAAAAAGATCTTCATTAGGGTTTTGAATTTGGAAAAGCTCAAACAACTCCAAACGGGGATTTAGTTGTAGGTAGACCGTTGGCATGGCTGATCCCTACCGCCTCGTGCCTTCTGAAGCTAGACTAGCAGAAAGGAGAGAGAGTTAGAGAAAAAGAAAAGGACCATAAATTAAAGAAAAAAGAGAGCGACTGGGCTTCTCCATCGGAATCTCTTCGTGTGCAAATATAATAGCATGTTTGATGAAGCACAATAACTGTTACTGGTGCCTGCTACTACAAAAGGATTTCACTTAAATCTCGAGTCCTTTGTCGAGTAGGAAACCATCAAGTACCTCCACAGATTGCGGGAGATTCAAAGTATGATCTGTAAAACTTCAGGGCCATGTGAGACTGACAGGCATTTATTTTCTCAATGTAATTCTTAATAAGAGAAGTTGAGATTTTGGACTGCCAAAACTCTCTTAACATAGAGTGAAGTTAGAACAATTCTCCATACATGTTCTTCAGGATGGTTGCTCCTTCAGCTTGGCGAATAAAAGAAGCTACATAGCTTGGCAAACAGGCGTCAGGAGTGTATTTGTGACAGCTGAGACATTTTAAATGCAGCATAAATTGGCAATACAGCAGACCATGACAGATTTTATCGCAGCATGTTTGGACACTAGACACTCGTTGTATTACATATATATATTCTCAACACACGCACGTACAGTGTTCGTGAAAATGTCCCTTTCTGTCTAATTGCTCAAAATACATTTCAGGACAGGAGTGCCTTGATCACTGGACTTTTAAATTGACATCTTACTGATCATCCATATTTTATATTGCTGGGAGTTAACTTTGTTGGGAAAGCAGTGTACAAAAGTGTCAAGATGCTTCTTTTTGGACTCCTTTTGAAATTTCTTAGTGAATTTTAATTAGTTAGACTTGTTCGGCTCTTGAGTATCTGAAAATTATGAAAAGAGTACTATCCTCTTGATTGCATGATTGAAATTAAAGAACAATTGTAACCCTAGGTCTGTTTAGGTGGGTCTTTTAAAAAATATAGCTGAGGCTATAGCCACTTTCTTAGTAACAACACATGCTTCAGTATCAGGTTTAATATCTTGATATATTTTAATCAGAATTTGCATTCATGAACTAGTATGCACCGATGCTCACCCCAACTAATGAGTGGTCCCTGGTGAATATTAAAATCCCTCAAATTCCTCACTCGTACGCTCAGATTCCTACTCCCTTTTAGACAATGAGAGCAACAGCATGAACTACTTAACAGTTTAGTATTATCAAATTATCCATTGTCTGCCATTGACTCATCTTTCCTCAAACAAACAAGTTGGCATTCTCCTCACATTGCTCAACATGTCTGCTGGCACAAACTCTCTAAAAGCTGCTACTTTGGAATGTTAAAGGAGAGCTCTCAAGACATCTCCTGACGATAGTATTCAACATGTTAGTTTCTTGGAGGCAAAAGTGCTTGCTCTTCACTCTTCTTGCTTTCATTGTTCTTTCATCAGAAGCGTCAAGATTGTCTAAGTCTAACTGGGAACAAATGATGCCCAAGAAACTGCCTGCTCCTTCCTCATCTCCCTCTAAAGGAACCAATTCGGTCTCCAGATCATCACTTACAATGGTGAAAGCAGATAGCAATCTTCCTTCATCGGATGGAAAGGTCTAGCTACAGTTTCAAGAACTCTAATTTCATCTCTCTAACTGTAGTATATGCAGTCTGGAACTTCGCAAGCATATGCAGAGTTTTGTAAATTAGTCTACATGATGATGCTTATTTATATATTTGCTTTAAAGAGAAGCAAACTCTTTTAGATTTTTTCGGCTTGGTCCGCTAAAACATTGTAGAGGTGATTGAGTAGATATATTATCATGAAACGAGTATGAAGTAACGGGCACCGAGCTCGGAGGGAAAGATTCTTTTCAGGAGTTTCGACTTCACAAGTGAGCTTGGTTTTGTTACCAGAGAAGCATGGATCATGTTAATGCAGAGAAATAACTTACTGTAGCAATTTTGTAGATTTTCTTTTGTGTAATTAACATCTCTTGTAATTTGGATGTTCATTCAACATGATCACAACGTGGCAAGTATATCTTGAATTTCTGCGAGCAGATGTATCATTCTTCAAAATAAAGTTCCAACGGACTCCAGAGTTAGTGCTCTCTGTTGTTTCCTATTCATTTGTTTTTATTTCATTTTCTCTCTCGGTCCATTATAGCGTCATTCGCATTAGTCCTCTTAGTTGTCTAATTATCTTTTTTTTGGGACTCATCTGACTGGTATCAGAGGGGACGTCAGCCATAGGAGCCCAGAGCCAGAGACCGAATGTAGATGGCTGTCTTAGAGAGTCTGAAACCATCGCAGTTCAACTTCTCCATGCGAATGAACATTCCAGCCCTGTTTTGGCTAATTCAAACTCTACAGCCTGAAAAGAGTCCAATAACTCATGTTACATAATACCAAAAGTATCTTTTATTATTGTTTATTTTATTTAAAATGATTTACAAAATTGATTGTTTTTTAAATTTTATCTTCTTTTAGTTTTTTATTTGTTTAATTTCTTCTCAATTCTTTTGACTTTATTTGTTTTGCTTCGAATCATTGTCTGAATTAAATTTATTTTTCAACTTTTTCACTTAATATTTGATGTTATTTTATTTTTATGTCAAATTTAATTTTTATGTTTTTAATTACTATGTTAATCACTTTGGTAATTTTTTTAGATTGAAATATTTTTTTTAATTGAAAATTGATATTTTTTTATTGAAACTGAGTCTAGAATTTCATTGATTACAATTTTGAAAAATTAACTCAAGTTTAAAAGATTTGTTTGGGTTTGTTTGTTTTCTTTTATACTCACGTTTTTTTAATTTAATCATTCATGATTTATTTATTTTTTAAATTTCATCTCTAATTCTTTTATATTTTTTTAATTTAGTTCCAAAGTTAATCTAAATTGAGATATATGAAGACCCAATTAGAAAGAAAATAAAGGAAGGAAAAAGAAAAATATAAATTGTTCAACTATGTTAATTTATTATGGTTGTGTTTATTATATGGATTGTAAATTTTACATGTTAATCCAGATCAGTACAATGTATCGTTATCTTTTCATTTCATTTCATTTTATTTTTTTTATGATTTAATGTTTTAATAATTTATTATTTCACATTTAAGCTAGAACTAGGTAGAGGTTAAATCAGTGGCATGGATTTTTTTTTAATGATATCGCCATTTAAATGAGGTAACTAATTTGCTCTTGGCCCCGTATGTCAAACAAGCCACATTAATTTTTTTATTAATATATATTATGGTTGACTGACTTGATCTAATATAGTGGTCTATTTTTTTTTTAATCATCATTTCAAATATTTTATCAAATGCATAAAAAAATAACAACACATATTTTTTATGTAATAATTAGCTTTTGATCCCTGAAGCGCGGGGACCAAGCCTAATTCATAATAGATGGGGTGCTGTATAGATCAAGAAAAACTTTAGTTTTGAGCTAAAATATTGATACGTGTATTTAATATAATAAATCTAGAATTATATATACTAGAAAATATTAAAAAAAAGCTTTAACACTAACTTAAAGATTGCTTTGGGAAGCTAGGAGGAAGATGTTTTTATAAGATTTTTTATTTTTTTCTAGATTTTTTTGTATTATTATTATTTGATATTTTTTTTGTTATGCCACTAATAAATTCCTTCTTGCAGATCTTTCAGGGGAAAAAAATAAAGGTCAAGCAATAGAGAAGAGTATACCTCTCGACAATTTAAGACATACTTGGTAAAAGAGGAGATCAAACATTAGCCGACAGTTCCCTATACACCACAACAAAATGGTGTCAATTAGAGGAGAAACAGAACTTTGTTGAAGATGACAAGATGTTTACTATATGAGAAGAAACTGCCATTAAATTTTTGGACAGAGACGGTGAACACAGCATCATATCTTTTAAATCGAATGGCCTCAAGAGTTTTGGCAGACAAAACTCCCAATGAACTCTGGTATGGTTTTAAACCCAACATTGATCATTTAAAAGTGTTTGGCAGTGTTTATTATGTCCTGAAACCTGGAGTTAAAAGGAGAAAACTTGATCAAAAGACTGATATAGGAATTCTTATAGGCTATAGCACAACATCTAAGGCTTATAAAATTTATGATCTGAATTTTAACAAAGTTGTGATTGCTAGAGATGTAAAAGTTGTAGAAAATACTACATGGAATTGGGAAAATACATCAGGTGAAGGGTCAAAACAGATACAACAAGTTGAGTTAGATGTTGCAGAAAATATTGATGACCAACCAGTAAAGGGGACAAGGTCCTTAACAGATATTTACAGCAGATGCAATGTAGTTGAGGCAGAACCAATAGATGTTGAAGAAGCCATGAATTCTCAAGTCTGGATAGTAGCAATGAAGGAGGAGCTTGCGATGATAGAAAAGAATCAAACATGGACGCTAGTTGACAGACCAGCTCATAAGAAGGTAATTGAAGTGAAATGGATTTTCAAAACAAAATTGAATGCAGATGGTAAGATCAACAAGCATAAAGCAAGACTTGTAGTGAAAGGATATTTACAGGAGGCAAGCATCGACTTCACAGATACATTTGCTCCAGTTTCAAGGTATGAAACAATGAAGCTCCTGCTTGCTCTAGCAGCATAAAACGGTTGGTATATCTTTCAATTGGATGTTAAGTCTGCATTTTTGAATGGTGTTCTAAATGAGGAGATTTATGTTGAACAACCTACCAGTTTTAAAAAATTAAATTCAACAAACAAAGTGTATTTATTGAAGAAGGCATTATATGGACTGAAACAGGCTCCTAGAGCCTGGTACAACATATTGGATAATCATCTTTTAAGCTTAAGATTTGACAGGAGTATGAATGAGGTAACTTTATATGTGAAGCATGTTGATGGACATAAACTAATTGTATAAGTTTATATAGATGATTTGCTAATTACAGGAGACAAGGAGCAGCTTGTAGAGGAGTTTAAAACCAATATGAAAGATACGTTTGAGATGAATGAACTTGGTTTGTTGACATATTTTTTAGGAATGGAAGTAACTCAGTCTGATCAAGGTTACTCTCTGTCAAAAATGTTTTTCCTTGAAAATACTGGACAATTTCGCAATGGCTAATTGCAAGCCAGTCAGCACATTTATGATACAGGGGCAGAAGCTAATGAAGGAGGATGGAGCACCAAAAACTGATGGGAAAGCTTAGAGGAGTCTAGTTGGGAGTCTGCTGTATTTAACAGCCACGCGTCCAGATATTCTATTTGCTATGAATTATCTTTCTAGGTTCATGCAAGATCCAAGTCAAATCCATCTTGTGGCAGCTAAGAGAGTGCTGAGATATCTGAAAAGGACTGCAGGATTTGGCATGCATTTTGTGAAATCCAGCTCAGTCAATCTTGTTGGTTTCTTAGATAGTGACTGGGGTGGAAGTGATGAAGGAATGATGAGCACTTCAGGTTATTGTTTTGCTATGGAAAAGAGTGTGTTCTGTTGGAATTCAAAGAAACAGTCAGTGGTGGCACACTCCACGACAAAGGCTGAATACATAGTTGCATATGTGGCAGCAAAACAATTAATTTGGCTAAGGAAGATGCTAAGTGATCTAGACTACAATCAACAAAATCCCACATAATTGTTCTGTGACAGTACATCAGCTATAGCTATCTCGAAAAATTTTGTCTTTCATGACAGAACCAAGCACATGAAGATCAAATTTCATGTTATCAAGCAGTTTCAGCAAGAAGGGGAACTAGAGCTACATTACTGCACCTCTGAAGAACAGCTAGCAGACTTGTTTACTAAGCCGTTAGCCAAAAACATGTTTGAAGATCTGAGGGGAAGAATTGGAATGTGTAGCTTCGGAACCAAGGAGGAGTGTTGAAGTCTGATACCAAAGCTGGAACAGGATTACTTAGCAGTGATCTACTGCATTGCTATCTATCTGTTAGCTGACAGCATTATCTAGATTAAGATGTTTCTTTCAATCCATTTTTAAGTTTATCTAGGATTAGACTAGCTTATTATACAACTCCTTAGATAAAGGAGATGATAGCTAGTATGTTTCTTTTGTTTTTCATAATTCTGTAATATTTGTTTCCTTCTATAAATAAAACATTGGGAATGACAGTAACCTACTAAGATATTTTTCTGCTCCTTATTCTTTCAATTGTAAAGACTTTGTTCTTTATTTTTTTTTTTTTAGTTCATCAACAATAGTCTGTTATTTATATTTCAGTTTTGTAACATCTTCTTGAGAACACATGTAAGCTTAGGAGCTGTTAATAATCCAAAACTGACTCGTTTTTCCAACATATTCTTTCTTCATTAGATATTACCTCTATATTCAGTCTAAGATTATAAGAGCATTGAAACAGAAAAAAACGAGGGCTAATAACTTCAGCATAATAACGTTTCGCGGCCTGATGAGCTTCACTTTCCTGCTAAAATCTGTTAGTTACCCATGCTCATTGACAAGGACTGCGATTATATGTCTCTGGGAAGGAAATTTTTATTGTCACCCCGATATTTAGACAACCACAAAAAAAGAAATTCGTTAAGGCACAATCATTATTCAATTTTTCTTGTCTAAAAAACAATCTAACGTCGATCATAATAGTTCTTAATAAAGAAATTGATTCCACATTTTTAGGAAAGATCAAGACCACTTTGATGATAATTCAACCCGAACTTATTGGATACCTAAGGCATGCATATTGTCAAGGTAGATCCAAAATCTCATCCAAACTCATCTCAAAATATAATTTTTCTATTATATATATATATATGTAGTAACGAATATCTGAATAGATACCAGATGTATAACCCAATAAATAATAGATAAAGTATGAATATAGCATAAACTCAAACTCTTGAATATCCATTATCATCTCTCTCGAAATTATTGAACATTTGTTATTTTATCTAATCTTAAATAAGATAATTTAAAAACTGAAATGAAGTGCTCAGTTACCTAAATTGAAGGCAAGTTATTGGAACTTTATTGGGAAGCAATGAGTTATATATTAAAACCCAATTTATGCCCATAATCAAATATACTAAATTTGGACCTTAGGTCTAAAGCCACCTTGTCAATTCAAAGATAATAAAATTAAAGTTTAAAAACCATTAAAAGAATCCAAAATAATGAGGACATGAGCTCTATGTCCATGTGCATCTATCACATCATGTATTTAAAAACAAAGGAAAGTAAAAAATCAAACGCAAAATCTGACCTTTTTTTCCTTGAACCCATTCTCCAGTCTCCACCCATAAGTACGACTTTCCTTTCAACAAGAGGTACCTGTCTTGTCCAAGAAGCAAAACCATAGCGATAGAACCAAAAGCACAAAACACAACAACATCATCAAAAAACACACGCCTTCTATTCTTTCTTTTTAAAGCCATAGTAGATTCAGATTATATACAAAGACGTTATAAAACCCAAATACGGCACCATAAATATGATGTTTAGTGGTGGAGGGGAAGGAGATGGGCTAGGGCGAATATAAGCTAGTTTAATCCTAGATAAACTTAAAAATAAATTGAAAGAAACATTTTAATCTAATCTAGATAATGTTGTTAGCTAGCAAATAGATAACAATGCAGTAGATCACTGCTAAGTAATCTTGTTCCAGCTTTGATACCGGACTTCAACAGAAGAAAGGAATATGATAGCGTGTTGCCTGTTTAGAATATGCTTTTTTCAGTGGTAAAATGGTATACACCAGAATGTGTGCCCAGCAATTTTTTTGCTTTCAGAAGGAGATCACCGGGAATATTACATTGCAAAATGGAGATAGGATAAAGAGTTTCAATGCGGGTTGAATACTGGACATACTGTCAGAAATTCTTCGTCTTTTAAAATTACATGACCACTATAACAAAAACAGAACTGGACTGAAATATAGAAAAGAAAAGCATTGCCATGGCGCAAGCTATTATTCAAAGCAAACTATCAAGCGAAGCTGTGACACTAGAATAAAATGTTCATCTGCCATCTCCTTGTGATTGCATTAAATATAAACTGTGATATCCAGCACTTGTACCAGCCATTTCCTCAGAACGAACAGTTTCCACTGATTCACCAAGCAAGTACTCTGTCTCTTCTACATATAATTCGTCATTAGTCCAAGGATGTTTTGCAGATGTTCTTAGCCCCTCTAATTCCATTGCTACCTTCTTCATGTTAGGTCTTTCCTCTCCTTTTACTCTTAAGCACTTCTTTGCAATGTTGGCAACTTCCTTAAGCTGCCTAATATTATCCTGGTTCACCATGCAATCCTGAAGAATATGGACCAGGCGATCTTCTTTCAGTGCACAAAGAAAATACGCTGATAAATTCCTCTCCCCCTCAGGCCTATCGAAGGAAATTGCCTTCATCCCAGTTAGTAGTTCCACAAGAACCACTCCAAAACTGTAAACATCACTTTTGTCCGTCAGCTGGCTTGTGTGAAAGTACTCAGGGTCTAAGTATCCTAGAGTACCTTGCACCATCGTTGACAATTCATCTTGATCCAACGGAATTAACCTAGAAGTGCCAAAATCTGACACTTTTACCGTGTAACTGTTGTCCAGGAGTATGTTTGTAGACTTGACATCCCTATGAATGATTGGCACAGAAGCTGCGGAATGCAAATATGATAGAACACCTGCAGTTTCAGAAGCTATCTTTAAACGCATTTCCCAGGTGAAGGCCGACACTTTACTCTTGTCGTGAATGTGGTCATAGAGGGTGCCATTTGCAACATATTCATAAACTAGTAATGGGACTTCCGTCTCCAAGCAACATCCTAGAAGCTTCACCACATTCCTGTGATTGATTTGGTAAAGAACAACCACCTCATTGATAAACTGCTCGATTTGGCTATGATCGATTGTTTTGGACTTCTTGATTGCAACAGTCCTTCCATCTGTTAAAGTTCCCTTGTAAACTGTACCAAAACCTCCACGGCCAAGAATTCTACTTTCATGGTACTTGTCAGTGGCTTTCTCGAGTTCTGCAGCTGAAAAGATTTTTGCCGTTTCTGTAACGGGTCCTTCCCTTCTTGATAGCTGCTGCTCCAGCAGTAGACCACCATTTTGCCTAAAGAACTTCTCTTTGAGCTTCATTAGCTTCCATTTACTGTATCCCCAGTACAGCCAAGTAATTCCCATCAACAAAGATGTCAGTCCCGCTCCAATTCCTACATGTACAAGGATGTTGAAACATTAATTTGTAATTAATTATGTACATTGCAGATATGAAAATTCGTCCAAATTGAGCAAGTATACCCGAATGGGGTTAAGATCATAGGGGAAACTATTGCAATTTTTTGCTTCTGTTTAGCGAGTAAACCTTTCGATGTAATAAGAAATATTTGAAATCATGTATAAAAGGTGGAGGGGAAAAATTTCCCATCAAGAAGTTCCGGTTGAAATGATCCCGCGGCAATATAGAATAAATTTAAAAAGAGTACATTTGTAGTGGATTTGACTTTGAAACGTTGTGGGCTTTGAAGTTCCAGAGTTTATATGGATCAAATTAGATTCCTCTCAGTTTTCTTTTCTGAAATACCAAGGGCTGCAAATTTGAGATGAAATAAATCTAGAATAGTGTCCGGATATTTCAAGTCACTTTTGCATCGCCAGCTACTTCAAATTTTATTGATAAATAAATTCTAGCCAAAGCTCTGACATCTGGTCAAGCATTTATCACAAAACTTCTAAACACCTGCATGAATTTCAGTATATACTTTGAAAACGTAAGAATCCTGAAAAGAAAATTAACAAAAATCAACTCTCAATTCCTGCTACAAGAGGCCAGTATGAGTATTAAACTGAGGTCTCTGATGGAGGGAACCAAGTATTAGGATGAACTAGAAGTAGGGACTGTGATATAGTTTTAATAATACAGCCTATCACAGCCTCATCTAAATAACAAGAACTAAAAATTGGCAAATGTATATATCCTATCCAAATTAAAATGAGAAACCAAAAAAACAAACAGTTACCTTTAATGTCACATGAAAGATCTATACACAATAGTATGTACATGAACATCGGGATTGAAAATGAAGAAGATGAT
>Ga0325403_1006807_pt1 | contig 10913 bp, 7 predicted proteins | sample PopdelMetagenome_19_FD_205665 | JGI IMG/M metagenome (GOLD analysis project Ga0325403, IMG submission 205665) | Populus deltoides microbial communities from Bellville, Georgia, United States - Xylem-PdKOR-R4 | ecosystem: Host-associated > Plants > Phyllosphere > Stem > Wood/Secondary xylem...
TCTATTGTTGATTTTCCACAATTTTTAACAGAGATTTTGTTTCCCATTATTCCAGGAAGCACTTGTATGTGAATTAGGAACTAAAATAGTGTACAAACTCTTCATCCTGTGAATTACAGGGGCCACGATGCAGGATAGCAAGAATAAAGTGTGAGCAAAAAAAAAAAAAGTGTGAGCAAAAACAACATAGTCAGAATTGTATACATCAATTTATATTACCAATAATAAATAATTAAGATTGTCTAACTGCTTGTGCTATTGATTTTGCACATAATTAATTAAGAATAAATATTTTTTATTTATCATTAACAAGTGATAAGTAACAAATCCTTTCAAAGATACCCGTGAATATAAAAGATAAGTACATTTGACCATAACTTTTTATGACAAGGGTCAAGATAAAAAAAATATAGATTCTTGTGATTTAATAAGGGCCTCAAAAGATCATTACTTATATAAATATCTTGGCTCAGCGGGATGTTAAATTTAGAAATGCTGGATCTAGCAGTCAGATTTTAATTTAGAGAGAAAAAGTTTTTATTGGAAAAGATTTAGGCTATCAAAACATATAATATTTATATCAAAACGTTTCATATAATGAAAAAGGGTTAAGATTAGGTGTTTTTTTACCTTGAAAACACCTAAAAAACAAATCTAAACTCGGAAAGAGTTTTGGTTTCGGGTTGATTTCAGGTTTTGGGCCAAGTTTTTTTACATTTTTAGGAGGCCATGGTTTGGTTTAAAAATATTCTTAAGATATTTCCTTAAGTGTTTTGGGTCAAAACAAGTTGAATAAAGATTTTTAGATGAAAAAACCATGAACCTTGTTTTTTCATCCACCACGGTAGTCAAATTCTAGGATCTTAGATGACATGTTATCTTTTAAAAAAACTTATTGGGGCAAGCGACATGTTAGCCACCCCTTTAACTTAAAAAAAATTATTGGCTTGCTCGCAATGGCACTTTCTATTTAGGTTAGGTGCATGGTCTAGCCTCATTTTGTTTTTTTTTTTAATTAATACATGTTTTTAGATATATTTTTAAATTAATATTTTAATGAATACTCCTTTTTTATAAATTTTTTTCTTATTTAGCTTTTCTTTAAATAGTGATATAACTCATCTATAATTTTTTTAATGTATTTTATTTAGAATTAAATACTTGTTTTTATAATCGTTTGAATATGTGCAACCTTTCACAATATTTTTTTTAATTTTATTATATAAATTTCATATGTGTGTAGATCTTTATTATAAATTGATTTTAATAAATAAATTTATTAAAAAAATCAATTAAATAACTTGTGTTGCAATATTAAATATCTTGATTTGTCTCTCAATTTAATATAAAAAAATGTATTGAAAAATTCTACATGTTCAATTTTTTTATCATGTATTGGTGTTTTTAATTTAATCTTTATCTTATGATTTTTTTTCATTAACCCTTTTATAAAAGTTTAATTGTTTTTAATTTCACCTTTCAAGTCAAGTTGATAGTGTATTTTTTTTTTTTTCCATCCTCATTCTTTTGGTTTTTGTTTTCCTTTTGTTAATGTTTTTGTTTTTCAGTTTAAATCTCAAAGTTAAAATTTATTGTTGCCTTTTAATTTATTCTTTATTTTAATTTTAACCTTCATTCTTTTAATTGTTATTTTTAATTTTGGAGTATTTGTTTGTAATTTTTTTTTCAATTTTATACTTTAACATTTGATTTTGTATGGTTTGGGTTTTATGATTATATCATGCATGGTGCTTTAAGTCTGATGACTCAAGGGTTGACATCTTTTTTTTTCTTATTTTATTTTCCAATATCATCATTCGATATTTTTTTTTTTTTAATAATGTCTTTGTGGTTTTCTTTAGTTTCTTTTTCTATTGAATTATCTCGACAACATAACCTAGAACACAAGTTTGTCAAGTTAATTCAGACTAGCTCGCCCTTTAATGTCAAGATTATATGTTTATCATGTTGGCTCGAGTTGACCTAACCTCATTCTTTTCTTTTCTTTATATAGTTTTGATTTTTTTAATTTATAATTTTTTATATATTTTTAAAAATAGTTTTTAATTTTTTGTAATTTTTAATCGGACTAGCTCTCCCCTTAAAAATGATTCATTTGTAATTTTTATATATTTTATATGTATATTAAATTTATTTTTAGAAATAAGAAATATTTATTTTTTAAAATATCTTTAATATATGTAGGTTTGCATAGTATTTTTTTATTCTATTCAATAAATCTTATATGTGTGTCGATTTCTATTTCAAATTGATTTTAATAAATAAAATTATTTAACACAACCAAGTAAATAACTCATATTACGATATTAAATATATTAATCTATTTTCATCTCTTGGTTATTCCAATTGTTTTTGTTTAAGAACAAAACTACAAAGCCAAAATTGGTTTGTTATGGTGTCGTTTTTCTCTTTTTTTTTATTGAACTTGACTATTTTTTTCATCTATTTTTTTCATATTGTAAAAAAATGGTTTTAGAGAAAAGTCATGTTATTAAAATTTATAAAATCTATGGACATTTCGCAAGTTTGCTTGGTTGACCTGATTCGCAAATCTAGCGAGTTTTAACCTTTTTTTTGTTTATAAGTTATTTTTTTCAACATCTCAGGATTGTGTTAGTGTTTGTTTTGCAGTCATCTATTTTTTTTATCATATAATTAAATAAAAATAATTTTGAAAATAATTAAATTATAATCTCATTGAAATCCATAACTCAGTTCACAGCTTTGGCGTGCTAGCCCGGGTTACTTGATTCATAGGTTTGATGAGTTCACCCATTGGCCAAATATGTTTTTTTTTTTGTTTTTGGTCCTTTAATTGTTTTGAATTTGTTTTGTCGATTTTATCCTTCAATATTAAATTGGTTTGAAAATAATTGCATGATTTATTTTTGCTTGCTTTCTATAGGGTTATCACTGTCCCAAATATTTTTCTTTTTTTAGGTTGGTGCTCAATTCTGTGACCATATAATTTTTATCATATAATTAATATATATATATATATATATATAAAGAAGGTATTAAACTCAATATAATCCATGACAAAGGTCGTTAAGGAATTAAGATCGATCCAATCTGTTATTATCTCAATAATTTTATTTTTAAAAAAATCATCTTGAAGTTTTTTTAAAAGCTAAGTCATGTGTTTACTAGTCATCAATATTGTATTTGGACCCATGAAATCAATCAATTTTGTTCGGGTTAACTCCCACGCGGTTTAGTTGGAAACTAGAGGTAGACAAATAAATTATGCGATTTCAAAATTGACCTATTAAGCTAGGTTTAATAACACAATTACACAATTATTTGTACTTTTAACATTTTTTTAATATTTTCAAAAATTAATCTGACTCGCGGTAGAGCATAGACCAATAAACTATTATATAATAAAGGACCCGTTGAAAAAATGAAAACAAGCCACGTAGAACGAATTAATGGGAAGCTCTCTTTGACAAATCTCTTATTCTATTAACATATGATATCTTATTTATGCATATGAATTAGATTAGGAACATGTATAAATTAGAACCTGACTTGATAATGTATAGAAATTACTAGTTTACAAGATTGTAGGTCGCTGCTACGGTACGAAACAAAATTTGTTTGAAAGTAAAAAAAAAAAAATTGTTTAGGTAGAATGGAATTATTAAGTATTGTTATTATACCTGGTTCAACGGATTAATCTTAAAATCTTCTGACTCAACTTATTTTCTAGTCTAGATTTAAAATTAAACTAAGTGAATCACCTCAAACTCGAGAGTTTAAGTGCTCAGAACCAATTGTGAGCATCCAATAGTTGAAACACTATAGATCGCTTGCAAGTCATCGACCGTAGTGTTAGAGTGACTGTACACCTGATTTTTATCGGCTCCACCAAACAATCATGCTTCTAACCATAAATCAGAATCGAGATTTGGATGGGTCAAAGGATCGTCCTCGTACCTATCCTTTAACCAAGTGTTATATGTATCTTGGAAAAACAAATCAGCAAATTCAAGAAAATAATAACTTAATAAATAAAATGGTTGAAAACTAACATACCACAAAGTATTGAGCTCCATTATCCACAAGTTGTTGCATCCTTTTTTGGCAGTCATCACTTTGCATATATGTTTCCATGAAAATCTCTATCGGGCTTGACTCACATCCAAGAATCATAGCCTGCAAGTGAAAATTGTTGTTAATTAATATATTTATAAAAAAACAAATAAAAATAGATGTAATTAAAAAAAAATTATCATCCACTTCGTTCATGAAATGAACGGAACAGAGTCGTCGATGTGCATGGTAACGAAACTGTGAACACGCCGGTTCCGGTTCTCTACATTGAAGTGTGATCATCGTACAAAATATCCAAGCATCACGTGAAGAATATATTCTGCCTACACAGCCTCTGAGATATACGACAGTCTAAAATCCAAGCCGCCACATCTTTCTAGCCTGTAAGCTCTCTTTCTTTCATATATTTTTTGGCTTTCTTTTCTGTATCATACCAAAAATCACACAACCTATATGATACAAATAAATTATCTATTAGTAAATAAAAAATAAAATTGAATAAAAGGATTTAAAAAATTATCTTGACTTCAATCTTATCTTATTGCGGCGTGATTCTCTCAAACCCTCATTGCAATAGCATTGTCAGCAATATATCATTCAAAATTTTCCTTGCAGTTAAAATCTGTAAAATAAAATTTTTATTAATATTAATAAAGTAACTGAAATAACATGATAATAAAAAAAAATTAAAGTAATTCTAACCTCATTGTGATAGATGTAGGGACACTTGACTCCATTGAACAATGAAATTTTCATCAATGATTTCATCACTGATGTTATGGTTCTGACAACCTCAATGTTTGTAAATCTGAAGTTGCATTCATTAATTAAAATTAAATTTTCAAAAATTATCAACATGTCTTTGTGAAGAGAAAACAAACTTACATTGAAAGGTTGTTCTTGCACTAAGCCTGGTAATTTTGGGTAAATGGATCCCGCTATGAATGGACCCCCTTGGCAAGATCGCACTTGACGAGCCCTCATCGTGAGTGGATGTTTGTGTCTCATATGTTTGTTCTTCGTTGGCACCTAACGACTCATGGTCATGAGAATTGCTACTAGAAGAACTAGTAGTGATCATGTTCGTACGACGTGCTATTGACTTTCCACTAGGCATCTACACAAAATAAAGGTTTAAGGTACCATAAGCCATTCATATTTTTAAACAAAAAATGGCAACACCGAAGATTATCCAAAATTTGTAAAACCAGCAAATACACAACAATTTGTATGGATTGCCACAAACCAATTGATTTTATTTCTATTTTTAAACAATTTAACCCAAATAGCCAATATCAACTACTTATTCAACATAAACTACCATCAAGATTAAACACATTACTATCTTCACACCAATCAAATTTAAGCATAACAACATTAGCTAACACACTAAAACTTACACAATCCTATCACTTTTTGTATTTCTATTTTTTTCCACATTTAACCAACACAACCAACATGAACCAATTTATTCCACATTATAATATTCTAAACCAATTTCAATATTCCCTCAACATTATTTAAAACATTAAAATCAATACGATTTAGTTCAACTTTTGTATTTTCATCATTCTCATATAGAACAACAATATGTAAATTTTCTTATAATCCATATTACATCATTCAAAATTAATTTAAAACATTCCCAACATCATTAAAATACCAAAACCAACATAATAGAATTTTCATTTTTAATTCCCCCCAAAAGTCAAATCATAGTCAACAATTTTAACATTTCAATTTCCATAATTGGTTTTCAATTTTGTCAATTAACTCCTTAATCATGTCATTCAAACCACAATTAACCAATAATCAAATAATTTCATATTATAATACAAAAATTTCACATAAACCCTAATTTCCTATTTTAAGGATTTTCAATCATTAAAGAACAAAAAATCTAAAAATATATATATAAGAATTCCAACAAGATTTATAAAATCATTAAAGAGAAGAAAACATTTTAAAAAATTTTCAAAATTCCAACAACATTCATACAATTATTAAAAGCAGAAAAATTTGAAAAACAACAACAACAACAACATCATAATAATAATAATAATAATAATAATAATAATAATAATAATAATAATAATAATAATAAGATAATGCAAAAACATAAAAAAAGAAAGGAAAAGAGAAGAATCTTACCTTAATGTTATGAGTGAACTTGAGAAGAGAAAAGAAGAGAAGAGAAGAGAACAGGTTGATAAGAGAAAGAGAGAAAAAAGAGAAAGAATATGAAAATACAAAGGAGAGAGAAGAGAGAAGCAGGCGCATAGGAAGAGAAATGTGTAATGAAATTAAGCATCTTAAAAGATAAGAATAATTAAACAATCCTTACACATATTCTGAACCACGTGAAAAATTATTCATCTTTTAATCAAAAAATTTGAGATTCAGTTAATTATAAGTTTTGGGATAGTAAAAATTAATGATATTGCCTACGAGACATTCAACAATCTATCAGTTTATGATATTATAAGAGATAAATTGTTTGAACGTAATGACATATTAAGTATTATACTTACTAAATAAAAGGTTTTAGTTCATCGCAGTTAAATAACACATAATTATGTGCTTGTCTGAATTCTATTTCTGTCAAATATCTTCCATTCGTAATATTTTTTGGTATGGGTCATCCAAGATGGGAGAATATTGGCAAGTTCTCACTCAAAAGCACTTTCCCATCATCGTCATGTCTTAGAACACGGTTGATTTTTGTTCTAAAGTGAGGCTTAACATAGTACGAGATAAATGTTGAAATCTCTTAAACAATATGTTTTTAAACATGTTCTTTCCATTGTGCATGACATCAAGGTTATGATGGAAGAGATTGCTCTTCCAATAAGAAAGATCTTAGAAAATACTTCACTTTACTCAATTATGGGTAAAACCAAAACCATTAAATTTCTGCTTACCGGATTGAAAATCAAACACAATATCATCATACTCTAACACCACTTAATACAATTCTTCACCTGACGAAAGCGGCGGTACAACATCTCTTTTAACTCTGCCAACAAAGTCATTTCTGTTTTTTCTGTACTGGTGATCGATTGGCAAGAACCGCCGGTGACAATAAAAAAAGATGTTTTACTGTCATTTGTTAATGCTAAGGACTTGTTCTTTTCCATACAATATGGACATACTAGTTTTCCATGCGTGCTCTAACCCGAAACCATTCCATACGCAGGAAAATCATTAATAGTCCACATCAAAGCTCCCTTCATCTAAAAATTATGTTTCCTCGATACATCATAAGTCAAAGCCCCAAATAACCATAATTGTTTTAACTCGTTAATCAATGGTCAAAGGTAAATATCTATATTTTGACTCGAACTATTAGGATTAGGTATGACCATCGATAAAAACATGAACTCCGACCTCATACACATCCTCGATGGCAAATTATAAATCGTGAGTATCACTGTGCAACAAAAATAAAGAGTAGTAAATGACCTAAATGTATTGAATTCATCTATGCATAATCCAAGATGCACATTCCTTGATTCCACTAAAAACTAAGTATGCACCTTATTAAAATGTTTTCAGGCTTCACCATTGAAAACTAAGTGTGCACCATCATACCATCCACTGCATCATGTGAATGATGTCATGTCATGTGCTGAGCAGTCTTTAGTGACATGAATAGCATTTGCGGTCTAGGTGTGATTAGGAAGTATCTAAGTTTTCTATGTGTGATAAGAGTCATTCCCCTACCGATTCTGAGTTTATAACAAGCATGCCCATATGTTCTACATTTAGTCAACTTTTCATTTTCAAGGTAGTACAACATGTAAAAGTTTGGATAAATGTCAATTTATGGTATCCTAACCCAAGGAGTTTCATCATAGATTTAGCAGCATAAAAGTTCTCTTTCGACCTATTTTTTTCAAGTAAAATGCTTCTAGCATATTCAACAATTATGTCGTAACTGGCTTCACTCCACCTATGATCTGACTTGATGGTGAGCACATAAGCAACAACTGATAATTTACTGTGATTTGTGCACTCATCCCATGATGGTTTATCAGAGTCTTTCAAAAGATAAAAAAGCTTGGTCATGTCTATATTAGGTTTTTCATCTATAATTAGACATTGACCTATATAACCTTGATTCATTCTCACCATATCCATAAACATATTCCTATAAAGATTACTATTATCATCTACAACTTCATATACATTGCTAGAACTAGAAGTTGACCCAATCATCTTTTCTACCATGGTCTCGTGAGGAACATAGGTTCTCCATGTGCAAACCAACACATGTATCTCTCTATAAACCCTTTTTGTAGAAGATGCATTGTTACAACATTTAGATCGAGAAACTTTTTATTTTTACACCTCTTCTATGGATATCTAATACTATCTCCACTAATATTTTTTAGATTAGATAGTGCATAATTAATAAAACCATGGACTCCATTACAATAATCCATCTTACGCAACCCTTTAGGTGAATCTCGATACATCCATGAACAATCAGCCATTACTTATATCAAACTATATAAAATATCGTTGATAACATGTATTAACTAATTACGTTAAATAAATAAATTTACAAACATTGGTTTATCTCAAACTTTTTCAATCTATTTTAATAATACTCTTAATTTGTTATCAATGTTTTATATAAATTTAAATTTCTATACATTTACTGAAAATTTTAAATTAACATAAAATTGACAAAATATAAAACAGACCTGTTAAATAAGTCATTATTTATTTCATCACAAAACACCTAGGTCAGAAATTCAAAATAAATTTCATCAATTTACAAACAAATATAATTTTATAAAATCTCAAACAAACTCTAACATGTACAAATCATACATTCATATAACAAATTTCTATGGAAAAAAGCTAAAAAAATATGCAATAAAAATTAACATTTTAAAATTGAGTTCAAATAAAAAATAAGTTGTTTTGCTTACTTAAGTAGAGAATGCTTAATAAAATTTGAATCAAAACAAGGACGCTAACAAACTGAGTATTGGAGTGACTGAATTTACAATGAGATGTTGATTTGTGATAAAATTGGGAAAGGGGGGTGTGCTGGTTGTTGTGGACAAAAATAGAGAAAGAAGAAAAAATAGGAAAGGGAGAGATGAATCGATAAATCACACATCAAAATATGTATAACATCAAGATTTTATTTATTTTATTTTTCTATTTGTTACAAGAACAACCGCGACAACTTTTTTTTTTACTCGAAGCTTGTTTGATATTTTATAGACAAACAAGATCATCTCACTCATTAATTTATTCACTATTTGGCTATAATAGTGACCATGTAGAATGGGTTTAGAGTTTGTCGTTTAAAATGAAAAATGTAATAAAAAGAAAACTTAACATGAAGGGAATATATTGAATAAATTTAAAGTTAATGTACTGAAAAAGAAATGAATGAAAAAAATACCTGACTTGTAATTGTATTCAAAGGGACCAAATTGAATAAATTAAAAGTTCAAGGATTTTTTAGGCAAAAAGTCTGAATAAATTTATATGCAGGGATGAAATCGCATAACTTACAAGTTAAAAAACTAAAGTGAATAAAATTACACAAAACACTTAAATTGTTTGGGAAAACTATGTCGTCTTGGCATGTTATTTAGACTGACTCTAGCTTAGCTACAGTGAATATTAATTTTCATTATTTGAAATCTAATATAAATTTACATAGGAAAATGAAAAGATCAAGTAGTGATGGATTATTTGATGTCTCAACGCTGCAATAAAAGAATTTTTATTTTTTAAAGAAAACTACTTGAAAAGAACAGGGGAATCACATTTTTAACACATGTTGAAGAACCATGATGAATTTTAAAGAGAGATATGATCAGTAAAAAATAATATAAACTAGAGGGCGATAAATTATCAATTATTTAATTCTTGTTTTTAAGACCGTTTCTTGTTATAAATATCAATCTACAGTCATCGCTGATTTTTTAATTTTATTGTCATTTTTTTTAAAATAATGATTATTCCTATACCATTTTTTTTTAAATAAACACAAATTTTATATTATAGAAAATACTCATCAATTTTTTTATGTCGTATGAAAAACCGAAGAGCAACATTAATTATTGAGAAAAAATTAATATTGTGAAATTAATATAAAATTTAAAAAAAAAAAGGAAGGCAAGGTGGACGGACCACTAGTTTAACCCACCACATCCATTTTCTACATCGATTTTACATTAAAACATCTTAAAATTATTTTGAAAACACTTGCTGATGATGTTTAAAAATTCAAAAATATAAAATAAAAAGTTATTTGTTGTTTGAAATAGTAATTGATTTATATATTAAGTATTTGGATTTCTTCTCAATTTAAAAAACTTCAAATCCACTAAGATGATTTTCAATACCTATAAGAAAAACAATCCCAAATGGAGGAACTTTTTAATCATTCGATGATAAAATCAATATCTTATAAAATATCAAAATAGTAAAAAATTTAAGATCATGACTTTTTTATGAAGCTTTCATAGTGTATTTATAGCTCATAAAATAAGAGCATGCAGGGTAATTATCCTGATAGCATTGAATGATGGATAAATATCCCTTACCTGATAAAAATATGATGGGTTCATAAAGGATTTTGATACACCTAAAAAGATATAGAAATAATAGAGTTTAAGACGCCTATTAGCTACTAGAGATGATAGAGTTCTTTTATGAGGTTTGACCTAAAAGAGGTCGGTTATTCCTCTTATGTTAGACCTAAAGGAGGAAGATAACTATTTTGGATTTGGCTAATTACCAAGTTCAAAGGTCTTGGGTCTGGCATGCGTGCCAGATCTATGCTACCTTGGACTTGACTAACT
>Ga0325403_1006809_pt1 | contig 10913 bp, 9 predicted proteins | sample PopdelMetagenome_19_FD_205665 | JGI IMG/M metagenome (GOLD analysis project Ga0325403, IMG submission 205665) | Populus deltoides microbial communities from Bellville, Georgia, United States - Xylem-PdKOR-R4 | ecosystem: Host-associated > Plants > Phyllosphere > Stem > Wood/Secondary xylem...
ATATATATATATAAGGGGAAAATAGAAAAAACACCGTGAACTTACACAATGTTTTTCCTGCAAGGTTTAGATTATAGGTAATAATAAGTAATATATTTATAATATATATATATATAATAACAATAATAAATATAATATAAAGAAAAAATGAGGAAAACACTTTTGTACAATATTTTTTTTCCACGCGGTTTAGAGTATAGGTAAAGTGACAGAAGTTCATTCATAATTGAATGACAAGTTGAATAGAACAACTTGCTCTCTCTATTCCTTCTTCCAAGTCCTCCGACTTCCATCTCCCCCATACTTCCGTACCTCCATGCTTTGAATAATTCCAAACACCTTTCAATTTCTCACGAGCTTGGATTCATTGTATTTGCTATCTTACCGGTCCTCCTCCCTCCATCCTCCCTGTCTCTATCTCATTAATTGAGTATTGTCTCTCTTTGTACACACAACCTGTTTCCTGTGTTTATTACAATCATGTACACTGACTTTATTTAAGAAACAAGGGCGGTGGGGTTGAATTATTTTACTTTTAGATTATTAATTTTAAATTTTTTAATACCATGTGAAATAAAATTTTAAATTTTAAAACAAAGTTCTGTCAATAGTTTTATATTATCTATGATATTATGATGCATGACCCGAAGGAGGTAGTGGTTAACTCTTCATTCCATGCGATACCCTTTTAACCAATCCAATTGATGTGGTTTCTCAATGCCGATCACCTGGTGAAACTGCAATTCAATTCCGGCTTCTATGCTTTCAAAACAAAAGGACAGTCATGCCCCCCATCCATCGGTTAATTTAGAAGTGTTTAAAAATATAGTTTTTTTATTTATTTAAAATACATCATAATAATAATTTTTTAGTACAATCAAATTAAAACAATCTAAGAAACGTGTGTTTACGTGTATGTGTTTGTGTGTGTGAGGGGGGAGGGGGGTATTGTAAACTTTCATGTGGATAAAAAGCATGCACAATCCTGTCTTGTCTATATGATTATGTCATGAATTCGTGCTCGAAGGAAGGAAGACAAAAACAAGAATTATTCAGTTGACCATTTGGTTTTTCTTTTTTAATGTTATTAATATGCATATTCACATTAATTTACTAGTGCACCTCGACTAATTTTACAAGTTTTGAAATTAACAACTATATAAGTTTTAATAATTTTAAAATTTATATCACTCGAACTGATAATTTTTAAAAAATCAATTTAAAATCTAATTAAAATTTTATCAGTTAAACTATACCCTTTAAAATTTTTCTTTTAGGTAATTAAATCGAGTTGTTGGGGTTATATATCATATTTGAACGAATCAATGTCTCATTCCACAAGAAACACATCACCACCCTTGAAAACACGGTGTATAGCAATTGCACTAGAACGCGCTACGCTCCTGGTAGCAACATTTTTTTTTTAATATGAAAAAAAACTTTGATGAAGTCAAGAAAAAAAAGTACGATGATCGGGATAAATAAAGGACAGAAAAGGAGAGGTGACATTAACATCCAGGGTTAGCGTACCCTATTTCGGTTGAGGGATCATCTTTTGTTCTCATCGCCAGCACAGACAAAAACACCTCAAAATCATTAAAAAAAACACAATAATTAAAAATCTCAAGAAGAGTCGATCCAGCTTTCTCTTTCTAACCAAGAATATCAAAAACCTGAACACCCAGAAATCAGTCAAAACCACATACTTCACTTGACTATATTAGTGTTCATCACCTGTAACAGTACTTTCCCGTGGTCTTTTCTTTTAGCAATTCTTGAAAACTATGACGAAGCCCAATAATTTCTTGCAGAATCTGATGAAGCCTTTCAAGCTCAACTCAAGCAAAGGTAATTAAGAAAACCAGTCCATTCTCTTGGATTAAGTTCTAAGATGCTATGTGCATGACCCATTGATGATCTAACTGCTTGGTTTCTTGGTATGTGATTTGTTTGACCAGAGGGACCAGAAGAGGAGGACTTGGAGAAGATTGCTGAACAGGAACAGAAGCAGTTTTCTTTTGAGACTTTGCTCTCTGCTACCAAAGATTTTCACCCAACTCACAAGCTCGGTGAAGGTGGATTTGGACCTGTATACAAGGTAAATATTTCTCTTTAATTGGGTGTGTTAGTGAATTCCAATTTCTGTTTGGTCAAAAGAATTCGAAGAGTTATCATGCTCTTTTTGGTTTTTCCTTTCAAGAGTTGATGTTTTTTTTTTCTTCCTGTGCTTGAGAGGAAGAATTGATGGTTATTTGTATCAGTTTATCATTATTATTATTTTTAATAAATATTGTTGTCATTATATTGTCTGCCACCGCGTTTTGGATCCTTAACACACTCATGCATATAATTGGTATCACATAGACATATAGCCTATATAACGTTAACAAAATGGTATTTGCTACATCAAGTTCTGCCAATTCTGTCTAGAATGTTTCGTGTTATTGAATAAGACTTTTTGAAATGAGACTAATTGTGGCCGCTAGCCATGAAGAAAAACAATCAACCTGATTATCCAACTGCGCGAAACAAGTTTAAGATCTTGTAATTTAAAGGGTTATACTTGTATACTAATGAGAATAGATGCTCTCGGTGCGGAATTAGTTAGAGGATATTTTTCGTTATATAACTTGTTCAAGGGGAAAAGGCCTATATCTCTGTTGGCACGAGCACGCGCGCGCGCACAGGAAGCTAGCAAGTTATTCCAATCTTCTGTAGATCCTGAACTTTAATCCCAATCTTGACGAGGCAAGGGTTCCTAGATCTCTAGGAAGGGAAAGAAGGCGATTGAGTGTTCTTCTAACTCTGGAATGTTTTAAATAGGGGAAGTTGGATGATGGGAGAGAGATTGCAGTGAAGAAGCTGTCTCACAGTTCAAATCAGGGGAAGAAAGAATTCATGAATGAGGCAAAGCTATTAGCACGAGTCCAGCATCGAAATATTGTAAATTTGTTAGGATATTGTGCACATGGTGTGGAAAAGCTACTGGTTTACGAGTATGTTGCCAATGAGAGCCTTGACAAGCTTCTGTTCAGTAAGTGCCAGTTAAAAGTTTGTTATTCTAGGATTCCTTTTCCTTTTCATGTTTTGTGACATTACTTTCCCACTTGCTCTTCTATGAGATGAACTAAGTTCAATTGAATAACACTAGCATGTTTAAGTTTCAATCTCTTCTCCTACAATTGCTCAATGATTATTTATGTTTTTGCAAAACGTATTTAAAGAAACTTGGATTATCTTTCTCAATTTGGGGTTATTAATGATTTTTAGACCTTTGAAAGTTGTAGCAGATCTATATTATCAAGTGTTTTCTTTGGTGGATAGAAAGGAATCATGTTGTTATATGGATTCAGTTTCTAAAGCAATTTGATCTGATGAGTAGCCTGACTAGATTAAATTAACCAAACATTTCCATGACAACCAGCATTTTGTTTCCAAAGGACCTGTGATGCTGAATTAGGGGCGCACATTCATGTTCTAAATTTTGGTGCCAAGAAACTAACAACAGATGGTCAAGACAATATCATGTTCTTCATTACACGACTGTTTTAAAAAAAAAAGGTTTTACTTTCAACTGATCTTATTTTCTTAATTTGTTTTGTGATTAAAATTCCAACGTTTGTTTTGATTTGTTTATTTATTTCTAGTCATGACCTCTGGTTTGAGAATTAAATATTCGTAAGACATGATTTTCTTGCTCTTCACCTGTTCCAGCATTGTGGACCCATTCCTGAAAGACCTTGTTAAAATCATCGTTGCATAAATAAGTTGTGTCTTTGTCAGCTTGTTCCACCTTGCGAGAGAGAAAGATCCTGAGGTTTTGACTTATCTATTTCTAAAAGTTTGATTTTGAACATGAGTGCCCCGGTCAACTGGGAATTTTTGTAGCATGCCTCTTTTGACCAGTTCTAGCCCAACTGTAGAGGCTGTGTGATCGTAATCTCATCCCTCACTGACTTCATAAAAAGAAAGAGAGAAGGAAGAAGGAGGTCTTCAACCTGCCTCTAACCAATGAGTTCTAAATTATTACATGATAAAAAAGCACAAAATGATGGTTGTGCACTTGATATTTTGTTGACATTGCTGTGCCCCAATCAAAATAGTTATAGTGATGATTTTCATGCAGAATCTGACAAAAGAGGACAGCTTGATTGGAAGAAGAGATATAATATAATAATTGGCATTGCTCGGGGTTTGCTTTACCTTCATCAGGATTCTCACAGTTGCATCATCCACCGTGACATCAAGGCAAGCAATATTTTACTGGATGACAAATGGGTTCCTAAGATTGCTGATTTTGGCATGGCCCGTCTGTTCCCGGAAGATCAAACACATGTCAACACCCGTGTTGCCGGTACCAAGTATGTTTTCAAATTTCGACCACCATAATAGGGGCCATATTTTTATGATTTGAACAGAGTCTGATTGCTTGGTATAAAGTTTGTGAATGATATAATAATTGGCTTATGATTGGCAACAGCGGGTATATGGCTCCAGAGTATGTCATGCATGGACATTTATCGGTGGGGGCAGATGTATTTAGCTTTGGGGTTTTGGTTCTGGAACTGATCAGCGGCCAAAGAAATTCAACATTTAGTCAACAGCATGTTGAAGCACAGAATCTACTTGATTGGGTAAGGACATGGTTTGTCATTTAACTAATTCATATTGTGGCGTTTTGTGGTGTTGTAGGTTTCATTTAACTAATTCATATCATGGCGCTTTGTGGTGTTGTAGGTTTCATTTGTCCATATTTGTTTATGAATTTCAATATCGTTGCTGGTTTGAGACTTCAACCATCTTTTTTGCCTTCTTTGAATTTGGTTTAGGAGAAAATTGGAAACAAAAATTTGGCTGATAACTTGTTGACATACAGGCAAAGTTACGTCAAGTTAATGTTGTTAGAATTGTGAAAGAAGTACTCAGTAAATTCATTGAATGAACTCATTCTTAAATTCTGCCCACTGCTCCTGGTAAGGTTTTTTTTTTTTTTGATCCTATAGGCCAAAGATAACTTAATGTCGAAGATAATAATACATCAAGAAAGTCAAAATTGCAACACAATCACTAAGTTTTGAAGTGTTCTCACATAAGAAACCTTTTTCTTATTTTCTGGGCGTAAACCAGGAAAAAAGAAAGGTAAATATTGTTTGATCTTGGGAAAAGCTATAAAATCCAAAATGACATCAGATAGTATAAATATGCTGATTTGGGAAGAGCCTACGGCCTACCTATAGGATTCGATGGAATTGTAGTGAATCAAAGCTGGCTTTGGGAAATTGTTTCAAGCTGAGGTGCCCGGATTATTTTCAATTAATATGCATGGGCAACCTTGCATATCTGTTCTGAAATGACTTGTCTGCTACTACTTGGAGAAGCACCTGTGGAATTATATATTTCTATTATTGTGTTTTCCAGCATTTCGCATGGTTTAAAGCTTTGTTTTGCTGTTGGCGCAGGCATACAAGCACCACAAGAAAGATAGGAGTTTGGAGATTATGGACCCAGAATTAGCATCCTCAGCAGTCACCGAAGAGGTGAAAACATGTATTCATATAGGGCTGCTATGCACACAAGGTGATCCACAGTCGCGGCCGCATATGCGACGTATTGTTGTCCTGTTGTCAAGGAAACCTAGCAATCTAGAAGAACCAGGCAGACCTGGAGCTCCTGGTTCTAGATATAGGAGATCTCGGAGGCCAGGAGGAATGTCCTCAACTGCTGGAACATTCGGTACTGCTGGAACATTCGGTGAATCTGATTCCCGTACATTTAATTCAAGCTCAAATACTAATACTGCCACCGCGTCTACCTCAGCTTTGAGAGAAACGCCCCCTTGAAGGCTAAGCATATTTTAATAGGAATTATTTTCTTATTCTTTTTGTAATAAAGGCTGTCCTTTAGTGTGTAAATGTTAACGGAAAGCTAGTGGTTAAATAGAAGCAATAGTGATGACTCCTGGTTATTTATTAGATGGAAAACAGCATTCACAAAATAGATTTTTTTTTCTTCGGTTTAGTTTTTATTAAAAAAATAATCAAAGTATTTTTTTTTTAAGTAAACTGAAATCAAATTGAAATTAATTCAAACCGACTGGTTTCGGTTCGGTTATTTTATATTAAAAAACAAAAATTATATTGTTTTTTTAGGTTTTTTTTATAACTTATAATAGGTTTGGTTTCAGTTTGGCTCGGTTTTTTTTTGTTAGGGTTCGGTTTGGTGTTTTTAGTTTCGGGTTTATAAAATCAAAACCAAACCGGTTAGTATTTTAAAAATTTCAATTGATTTAATTTGGTTTTTTTCATGGTTTGGTTTTTTTAATAATTTTTTTTTCTAATTTTCTTGGTTTAATTAATTTTTTTTTAAAAAAAATTCACCCTTACAAAATAGTCTGTTGGATTTTTTTCTGTTACGAGAGAGGTAGAGGAGGAGAAGAAAATGAGGTTTTGAATCGCTGGTATCATGGAGGCCAATGTGTCACTGCACTGCAGCCCTAGACTACTTGGCAGCGAAGAGTTGCAATGCTCAAACTCTTACTAATGTGTTTCAGGAATGTTACATTGTCGCTGCGGCGATAAGATGTTCTTTTGTTGAAACCAAACGTTATTATTAACACTTACCATATTAACATTATCAAGGCTATCCCATCAACACTCCCCATATTAACATTATCAATTATAATAATAGTAAAAAAAACTAAAGAGTATAGACATTCTTAAAATAAATATTATTTATTGGATAGTGTTTTATTTTATTTTTTTACTTTTTTTATTCAGTTTTTTTTTTAATTTTACCCTTTAACAACATTTTTTTAAAATTTTATTGTTCAATATTAGATTGTTTTGACAATTATGATTCGTGTTTTTTTTTCTTTCCTGTTGGGTTGTATATCGATCTCATAAATTTAGTTTTTTTTTCGATTTCAACCTTCGATATTAGATCTGTTGGAAGTAAAGTTTTGCAAAAAAAAATTTCAATTTGCTTTCTATGGGATCATCCTGATCTCATGACCTAAGTTACGCGTTAAATCGTAGATAAAAACATAAACTCTAATCTCATACACATTCCTAGCGGCAAGTTGTAAACTGTGAGTATTATCGGTTAACAAGAATAAGGAGTAACAGATGACCTAAACGGGTTAAATTTGTCTATACATAATTCAAGACGCATGTCTCGTGATTCCACTGAAAACTGAGGATGCATCCTGTTAAAATATTTCTAGGCTTCACCACAAAAAAGATGCACCATCACTTTATCCATCGTGTCATGTGAATGATGCCATGTCATGTGCTCATCGGTATTTGGAGACACAAATAACCTTTACAGTCTAGGTATGACTGAGAAGTATTTATGTTTTCTATGTGCAACAAGAGTCTTTCCCCTGCCAATTCTGGATTAATAATGAGCATGCTCACATGTTCTACACTTGGTTAACTTTGCATTTTCAAAGTAGTATAACATATAGAAGTTTGGACATATGTCAATTTTCTGGTATCATAGGTCGAAGGGTTTCATTATGGATTTAATAGCATAAAAGTTTTCTTTCAGTCTATTCCCTTTAGGTAAAATACTTTTAGCCAATTCTATAATTTTGTTATAATCGGCCTCACTCGACCCATGATCTAATTTGATGGTAAACACCTATGCAACTGCTAATAATTTGTTGTGATTTGTATACTCATCCCATAATGGTTCATCAAAATCTCTTAAAATATATAAAAAATATAGTCGCGTCTATATTAGTTCATAACCCGAGTCGCGAGTTTGTCGGGCTAACCTAGGATGACTCAAATTATTATTATTATTATTTTCTTTTTTTAATTGTTTATTTTTTTATTTTATCATTCGACAATAAGTTGTTATAAAGTTGTGCTTCACAATTTTTTTGATTTACTTTTTATGGGGCAATTTTATTTTTATCACTCGGGGCATGAATTTGTGGAGTTAACCCATATTATTATTATTATTTTATTTTTTTAAAATCATTTTCTGATTTCTTCGCCCAACAATGGATTAGTTTAAAGATAGGCTTCATGATTTTTGTTATTTGTTTTTTATGGGGTAATCCCCTTCTCATTACTCGGGTCGTAAGTTTAGCTGGTTTGAAATTAAACTTTATGATTTTTTTTATTTGCTTTTTATGGGGTAATCTCGTTCTCATTACTCGGGTTGTAAGTTTAGCTGGTTTGAAATTAGGCTTCATGATTTTTTTCAGTTTGATTTCTATTAAGTTATCTCAATCTTATGATTCAAGACGCAGATTTACCGGGTTAACCCAATACGACACAATTTTTTTCTTTACTTTTTATTGTTTTTTTTCCCTTCAACAATGGGCTACTTGAGATACATGCTTTATAATTTTTTTTCCAGTTTGATTTCTATAAGGTAATCTCGCTGTAAAGGTTCAGTTCAAGAATTTGGTTGGTTGTGAATTATTTTTTTATTTTTCACAAGGTAATCTCATTCGCACGACTTAGTTCACAAGTCTAGTCAGTTTACCCGAAATGACTCAAGTTATTATTTTTTTAAATTATATTTTTAAATTTTTATCCTTAAATACGTTTTCTTATTGAAAATAAAGCTTTCTAATTGAATTTATTATGTTTTTTTACGGGGCTACAGGTTAATTACTTCAGTCCTAGATTCTGCAAATAAAGTAAGCTAATATGAGCTAATTTGACATGTCGCTATCTCACCATTAAAATGTCGTGTCCCAGCATTTAAAAAAAATTTCGTATTTTTATATATTTTTACTATATAAAAAGATATAACTGACTTACGGCATGGCTATCTGGTCTCGTCCTAGAGGAAGTACACAAGGACGCTTATGTAACCAAGCAAAGAAGCAGGAGAGGTTCCGTGCATCTCAGAGGGGAGAACAGAAAGTGGGCACAAGAAATATATCACCGCCCTTGGTTCTGAATTAACAAAAATTTGTTCCTGGCCAGCCAAATTATTCGTCGAGCCAAACAGAGCCTCCCTTTCTGTCTATTTGTTGCTCGATGTACTAATCCAAACGACACCTCGGATCAAGAAAGGGACCAAATTTACTCGACCTTGCGTTCCTTTTTCACGTGTACTTGGACGAGTGCTTCTTCTTCTACTTTCATCAATTTTTCCCCCATCGCCTCTTTCTTTCTTATTTTTATTATCTACCCCCTTCCATCCCCATTTTTAATATAAGTTCCGTCACTGCTTCTTCTTCTTCTTCTTTTTTAATTTTTTTTAATTTTCCATTTAATTGGATAGTTGCAGAGAATATATCTGAGGATTCAACTTACAGTTAATATCCATGCTTAAAACAATTATATACGAATATCATTGTCATTCCTAAACACTGATCCCTGATGGTGCAAGAAGTCCGGTCATTTGTGGAATTTCAACAGCAAGCTCAACAACTATTCGATTTCTTACAAGATTCGTGTCAGATTTTAACTGGCTTTGGAAAGCAACTTTCCCAGCGATTATTCCTATCTCCAATAAGAATACAACACGTTCGTAACTCTATTTCATAGGCAATAAACATCTCCTTGTTGTGGAAACACCATTTAAAAATACAGGGACAACATCGTAAATTCAAATAGCATAAATCTAAAATCCCCAATCTAGCCGCTTCCAGGTCATCAATCCGAGTCCTTCCCTTCTAAGCAAACCGAAACCGTCCGATCAAAACCAAAAAACACAATCCCCAACCGCTAGATCCTGCATCAACCCCTCGTCTTTCTTCACTTTCCTTTCCTCTCCATCCAATCCTCAAGAAAACCCCTCCTTTTTAAATCCAACCCTTTACCCCCTTTCCTTTCTCCACACCAAACACACACAGTTCCTTCGATCTCCTTCTCTTTTAGAAAACATTTGTCTGTTTCCATGGCTACCATCACTGAAGATTCTACTAACCCCCAACCTCCTCCTCCAGCACCAGCAGCAGCACCACCAGCTCCACCCCAACAACAGTCACAGCAACAATCCTCCACTCCCCCTCAGTATCCTGAGGTGACGATTTCATGAGATGGCGATCGATATTATTTCTTCGTTTATTTCCAGTTCTGTCTGGTTTATAATGTGTTTTTTCCCTTCTGTTTCCAGATGATTATGGCGGCTATTGAGGCATTGAACGAGAAAGAAGGGTCAAACAAGACATCAATTTCGAAACAAATTGAGTCAACACACCCCGATCTGCCACCTGCACATAGCACACTCCTCTCCCACCATTTGAATAAGATGAAGCAAAGTGGTCAGCTTGTTTTGGTCAAGAATAACTACATGAAGCCTGACCCCAACGCTCCCCCGAAGAGAGGCAGAGGCCGCCCTCCCAAGCCTAAGCTTCCAACCCCACCAGGAACTGTTTCTGGACCTCCCAGGCCACGTGGCCGCCCTCCCAAACCAAGGGATCCTTTCGCGCCAGTGGCTTCCCCTAAGAAGAAGACGACAAGTACTGGAACTGGGAGGCCGCGTGGTCGTCCACCTAAGAACGCTAGTACGGCGGTTCCCGCTGCGAGTTCTGGTGGTGCTCCACCCAGCGGTGCGCGGAGAGGAAGGGGGAGGCCGCCTAAGGCGAAGCCAGCCGTGGCACCCGTCGCTGGCTGAGTGGAATTAGAGCAAGGGAGAGAGGAGAGATAGGAATCAGCTTCTTTAATCTTTTTTTATTTTTTTCCTTTTTAACTTCTTTTCTTTTAGGTAGACAAGGGAACTACTAATTGATGTTGTAGCCTAAGCTTTAGCGTTCTTCTTCTTCTTCTTCTTTTTTTTTCTAAGTTTTGAATTTAGTTTCAATTAAAATGTGGTGAGCGGTATTGTAATGTTGAGCTTGGAGGGGAAGGTTGGATTATGTGACCTTTGTAATTTTAATTTAATTTGCCTTGTAAATTTGATCAGTGGCCGTGTATGATCTTGCTGTCGTTATCTCTCTCTCT
>Ga0325403_1006812_pt1 | contig 10910 bp, 5 predicted proteins | sample PopdelMetagenome_19_FD_205665 | JGI IMG/M metagenome (GOLD analysis project Ga0325403, IMG submission 205665) | Populus deltoides microbial communities from Bellville, Georgia, United States - Xylem-PdKOR-R4 | ecosystem: Host-associated > Plants > Phyllosphere > Stem > Wood/Secondary xylem...
CAGGACCCGCCGGAAAATGCCAATATGAACGGAAGAAATCTGCTCGCTTTCATTTCCCAAGGCCACAACAAGTTCTAATCTTGTAATTATAACGTGATTAAATCATAAAAAACTAGAGATGCACAAAAAAAAAATATGTTTTTCATAAAAAAAAATATATTTTTAAAAAGAATGTCAGTCCTTTAAAAAGTTTTTCATGATTTTTATATTTTTTTTATATTTTTAGCAAGCATAGAAACACGAAAAGAAAAGGACAAATTAAATTAAAAAAAATACATGAAAGAGATATTTAGTTCTAAAAAAAATCGAGCAGGAAAAAACTGTAAAGTGCGAAGTCTCAGGAAAAATATAAAATTAAATTTCAAAGTACAAGTTGGATATCCCGTTCGTATTAAGTAATACTTTAAAAAACACGGAAAAACTATTTTAGCTTTTTCACACATTTTACTTTCCCATCTTTAATATATTATATCATTATAATTATTATATTATAATAATTATTACTATTATATTATATTATAATATAAACTAAAAATTAAATGAAACGCTAAATGTTTTTTATTTTTTTGTTTGATCTCGGGTCTGATAGGTTAGTTTGGTTTGACGAGTTAATCCGAATTTTTCTTTAATTAATATTTTTCATTTAGTTTAGTTTGTTAATATAAAATTTCTTTATATTTAATTATCAGACTTTCACGACACGTATCACGTACTTGACGGATTAACTTGGTTTGATGGATTAACTCAGTTAATTTTGGGTAAACCTGTCAATTGTTTTTTTCTATTTAGTTATCAAACTTTCTTGATGCGAATCCCAAGTTTGACAGGTTAACCTGGTTTGAAGGGTTAACCCAGTTAATTCATATTTTTTTTCCTTTTCTTTATTAGTTTTTTCTTTGTAATTAATCTATTTAATTATCACACTTTTATGACATGACCTTGTAGCTAGACCTACATCCAATGCTCTAGGGTCCGGTATTGCAGCCAGACTCATTTAAACTTAAGTCATGTAAGTTTAATGTTATTATTAATATTATAAATATTAAATAGTATTTTTGGGTCAAGTGTTGTAGTTAGACCCAAGGCTTTTGAGTATATCTTTGCAGAAAGACCTAACGCTCTTAGATCTTAGCATTTTTTGATATTTTTTATACAAGAAAAAAAATTAACTGATGGCGTGTGCCTTTGTTTTTTTTTTTTTTCTTTTTAAGCCTTTTACTTTGAATAACACGGTGCAATCCACAGTGAAAAAGCTTATACCTTTAGTTTATTTTTTTTGTCTATAGTTTATTAATATTAAATTTTTTCTGTTTAATTATTAGGCTTTCATAACACGGATCCCAGGTATGATGGTTTAACCCAGTTGATTCAGATTTTTTTTCTTTCTCTTCATTAATTTTTTCCTTCCTGTAGGTATTTTCTCTTTACTTTTTCTTTTTTAATTAATCTTTTTTTTTAATTTAGTTCATTAATATTAAATCTTTTTTCTATTTAGTTATCACACTTTCATGACATGAATCTCAGGTTTGACGGGATAACCTGATTTGGCAAGTTAACCCAATTGATTCAGATTTTTTTTTTCTCATTAGTTTTTTTTCTTTCTGTTGGTTTTTTTTTTTATTTTTTTTAATTAATCTATTTAATTATCACACTTTTATAACACGACCTTGCAGTCAAATCTACATCCAATGCTATTGGGTCTGATATTACAGTCAAACCTATTTAAACTTGGATCATGCAAGTTTAATGTTATTATTAATATTATAAAAATTATTTTTATGGATATCCCGTTCCTATTTTATCTTTCTCCTGCCCAAACTTTTACAGTTAATCATGTTTAAAGATTGATCCAGTAATTTATTAGCGAAATACAAAAACATACTTTTAATAATCGAGAACCTCTCGTCCTGTCCATTTACAAGTCTCGTACTAGATAAGGATAGATCTAGTATTCATTCATTGTATTTGGTGTTTTCAAATATCCTTAAACCAGAGCTATTTATTATTTCATGCGATGTGTGTGGAGTTTCATATTTAAAAAAAAAAATTATTACATCTGATTTGTAAAGATTTCTTTTCATATAATTTTTAATTTGACGCGGATTATCTCTCCATTTGTGGCGTCTAGAGTTTTCACTTTAGATTTCATTTAATAGGTTTGTTAACTATATATTAATAAATAATATAAATTATATTTTGAATTTGAGATTTTATTTAAAAATTTAGGTTCTTAAATTGAATTAGTTTCAAATCTTAATAACAAAACGAACATAAATTTGAATATTATAATTCTTATTATATATATATATATATAAATTTATTTTATTTTTTATTCAAGATACCTAATCTGATTTCCCTGGCTATGTTTTATCATTATTTATATGCATATAATTTGTTTGATGCATAGCAGGTATTCCCTTTTCCCTGAACACCCAAAAAGCTTAGATATTTCAACATGAATAAAACGGAGGATGAAAATATTATACAACCAATTCTTTATTTTTTTATTATTATTAATATGGGTATTCATATCAGCTTACACGTATATTGACTAATTTCACGGACTTTAAAGTTAATTACTGTATAAATTTTCAGTAATCCTGAGATTTGTGAGACTTAATAACCTCTAAAAAACAAACTTAAAATCTAAGATCTAGCCAATTAAACTACTCATCTCATGTTAACCAATCCTTTATTCTTGATCTCTAAAATAAATCAGTCAAAATTTCCACGCTATCTTAATATTAATTAATATCAAGTGGACTTTTTTGTTTATTTTTCTCTCTCAAAATTCGTCGTTTGGTATCCACGCCACAAGAAAGAAAGAAATTTCATGCTGGGTTGAGTTTCTTATAGACAAATTATCCGACTCGAGGCGGGATTCAAGTGAATGAATCACAACAAGCTGTGGAATTTGATTTACAGAATATGGAGAGATGCTGGGTTCAATTTCTTATTAAGTTTCGAAATTTCAAACACGCATGCATGCCCGTCCATGAAATGCATGAAATTCCATTCATGAAAAACACAGAGCCAGCAATAAACAAAAAAGCAATGCCATTCCTCACAAGATCTAAGTACTATAAGAGCGAAGATCCTCCTGCTCGACGCCATTATTTTCTCTTCTCCCCTCTGAAAACACGAGCTCAATGAAAGTTTATGAGCAACGAACTTCACTTTCCACTGCTATAATCTCGCATATACCAGCCCATTTCACATATAAACGAAACGAGGCATTTATTATATGCTGAAGGAGCTTATACCAGTACATGGTAGTGTATTCATTGCTGATGCATCGTATGTCATAGATTCATGCTAAAAATATACAAAAAATACATGAATGGCTGTACTTTATCAACTGACTTCGTGAGGTCTGCTAAGAGCTGATGAATGGTTGTAATTTATCAACTCATACTTGGTTTTTTTAAGATATATAAAACAGTACAGTTCGATACAATCAATGGCCTGATGACTAAGTATCTGACCAAAACATCGACACAGCTCATGTATTGCTAAAATTTTCTTCGTGGCAGAGAATTCAATGGCTTTGTCTTTTTGTCAACCATCATCATATACTTTGTATTAAATTACAAGCTACTTTTTCCAGCAACTCAACCATCGAACAGCATGGGGCTTGGTGACGGATCGGGATAGCGATGCAGATATTTTTTTAATGGCATGAGCCCAGCAATGGTTTCAAGAAACGCGGCCTTAAAAATTGATGGTGAAAGGAAAAACAAGCAGAAAAAAACAAAGGATTGGGTTCTTTTTTCATTTCACTTTAAGATGAAATTAATCGAATGCAGATCTGAAAAATAAGGGGGCGAAGTTTAGTGTGACTTGTATAATCATGTGAAGTGAGATAGAATTTTGCAAAGAAGGGAGAGAAAAGGTGGAGAGCGAGATCACAATGCCCAGCGAGATGAAAACAAAACAAAAAAAAAAAAATGTAAGAGTTCAGTCTCTAGATATCTTGAGGATAGTTCGACCGAGTTTTCAACTTATTTGAATATATTAATATTAAAAATATTTTTTTAAAAAATATTTTTTTAAAATATATTTTTAAATCTCTTCCGTTACACAGAAGTACTATATTTAAAAAAATCATAACGTCTAGCGAGATTAAAAAAATATATAAGAGTTCGGTTTCTAGAATATCTTGAGGATATTTTGATGGAGTTTTCAACATATTTTAATATATCAATATTAAAAATATTTTTTAATTTATTTTCAAGTCTATTCTATTATACAGAAGTACCATATTTGAAAAAATCACAATGCCTAGTGAGATTTTTAAAAAAATATAAGAGTTCGGTCTCTAAGGTATCTTGAGGATATTTCGACGGAGTTTTCAATATATTTTAATATATTAATATTAAAAATATTTTTTTAATTCATTTTCAAGTCTCTCCGTTACATAGAAGTACCGTATTTGAAAAAATCATAAATTATAATTCTCAACCAATCAAATATTAAATAATAAAATTGAAAGAAAAATCAATTTTTAATGCTGAAAGATAAAATTAATAAAAAAAATAATTATATCTAAAAAAATTGTTGAAATCAAATGAATAAAAAAAAAATGAATAAGGATCAACATGATATAAAAGTAAAATGAAATTAAATGTTGAGGGATAGAATTAAAAAATAAATTTAATTAAAAATATGATTAAAAACAAGATAAATAACAATTAAATGAACAATGACTAAATATAAAAGATGAAAAAAAATCAAAAAAAATAAAATTGAAAAAAAATTTAATTTTATATACCATTTAAAAATAATAAAAATTAAAAGAAAAAGATCAAATTTGAAAAAAAAACAAATTAAATAATTGGTTTGACGTAAAAATCAAAATAAAAAAAAAATAAATCCACCAACACCTAAGGTGGGGGGTCATAACACTACTTGCGCTGTCAGAAGAGAGAAAATGTGCTGAGACAAATCCAACTACGTTAAAAATAAAAAAAAAGCCCCTTGTTTACCTTCGGAAATCTTTGTACCCGCCACCTAAAAGTGATGAAGTATATGGTGTGTTGGCGCATGCTATTTATTTATTTTATTAATATTTTATATTTAATGAAATATTAAATTATGTCCAAGCTAACATAAATATAACAAAGAAAACATATGTGAGAAAAGATGAAATAATCCCTAGATGACAACTTACAACTTTTTTGTTTTTAATGGTATTTGTGTCACGTAATTGTAATAATAATAAAAAAAAGACTAAAATACAATAGCATAACAACTTGTTATTTTGTTTTTAAAAGTATTTTAGTAATTTTTTTTTTATATATAAAAAAAAAAAACAAAGAGACGATTTGTTATCCGCGGACACCTGCATAGCAACTAATGGCCCATTGATTTTTTTTTTTTTAATGAGAGATAAAATAGCAATTACACTATAACGGCGAATTTTTCCTTCGGTAGAGATTGCCACGTACTATTGTTGTCAACTTGTTTTATATTATAATTTTTTCTTCGGCAGCTAAGAAAACAAATCCATGTACATATTGTGCTGTGCTGGACAGGCGGGAAAAGTTTGATCAGTAAACGGCGTGAACATGTTTTCCGTTCTTTCTGATGGATCGAGCTCAAAGTCCATAGTTGTTAGTGGGCCTCCATACAATAAAATGAGTCTAGTCCAGAAAGGACCGGGTTGCTTTCATATTTTTCATGTCCGGTCTGGTTTTTCAATTCACAACCATATGCCTCCTACTTAACGGGAAAAGTTTGAAAATATAATAATAATAATTGTGTTTACAAAATAATTTGAAAACATTAAAAAATTTTAACTTTAAAATTAAAAAAATTAATTATTTTAAAAATTATTTAAAATTCATATTTAAGTCAGGATTGAAAAAAAGCATTATTTAACCGATCGAGATCTAAGGAAACACGAGAGTATCTATAATTACGTGATGTCACTTGAGAGGACACTCTATACATATATCATAGATAGGCTGCAAATTATACTGAAAATGTGCACTCTTTGACAGCTGATAGGTTGAAGCTATCATTCCCCACACACGGCACTGAACTCAAACTCTTACTTCTCTACCATGAATCCAGCTAAAAGAAATGGTTGATGCTTGCTTTGCCTTTTCTTGTGCTCTCTCTTCTAACCTTCTAATCCTTGAAGGCAATCTACACACAAAATCTTGAGCCCTGCGTCCTTCACCAGACAAACCTGTCAATCCCGCTACATTCCATCTTCCCACCAAGAATTCTAAATTATCGGCATAGTCCTTGGCAGTATAGACCCCAAGATTCTGGGCAACAGCTGAGAAGTTCTCAAAAAGGTTATCATCCTGACCATCGTACATCAAGAGGGCTGGCATAACGATTTTTTTCCTCATCATGTCGGCTAAGGCCAGAACAGTAGCATCTGGGTCAATCTCAAACAACTTCTCTGCAATCATGGTGTATGCAATTTCATGTCGCTTTTCATCTGCAGCAATGGTGCCACATATTTGTGCTAGCTTCGCATCTCCATATCTCTTGGCTAGTCTAGCTGTGTTGCCATGAGAGATGAATGTTGCCCTCTCTTGGAATGATGTGTAAATGAAAAGGTTGTACGGGTTGTTCTCAAATTTGAAATCCTATAAGAAACACAGACAAAAAGAAAAGATTCAATTATTGAATACTAGTTGTGCATGCTCATGCACGTTCCAGTGTCCTTGATGACAACTAGCATGGAAAAAAAAGAGGATATATAAATCAATGGATAACCTTACCATTCCACACCCTATCAAATACTGGATTGTCTTCTCAATCTGTCTCATGTCCACTCGTCCAGATAGGTAAAGATACTTGTTGAGAAGGTCACCGTGCCTGTTCTCTTCAGCAGTCCATCCTCTATTCCAAACTGCCCAAGGAGATAGTGATGCACCAGTCTCGTCCCTGACTCCATCCAGTGTGTTAAGTGCTGTCTGGTATGTTGGAAGTGCTTCTTCTGTGATCATATCTCCCACCAAAACAACAAAGTAGTCATCAGGAAGTTCTTTTGATCTTTCCCTCAATTCCTTCACCTGTTCATAGAATCCTTCGGAGTCAGCTTGTGGCAGGAAATCTTGCGGTTGCCACGATTTCTCAACGGGCTTTAGATGCGTTAAGATGTTCTTCGCAGTCCAAGTCTCCATGGACTTGAATATCTCAATCTTTTCTGGTGGCATGGAATGCGTCACTTGAAAATGGACTTCTTTGGCAGGCCAATAGGAGTCCCTCTTTGTACTCTCCGACCCTCTAAAACCAGTGAATAAAGTAGACTTAGAATGTGTCGTTTTTGCCTTTGCTTTTCTTTGCTAGAATGCTAGTATACATTATTATACGATCATAAAATTTAAACTGGATAATGTTTTGCAGCTGGATACAAATTATAGATGAACAGCTTCAATTTTTTTGTGCTTCAGTTACAATCTTGAGCTTGTCAACAGACAGCCATGGTCTAACGATTGAGGCTTAAACAGATAGATTGCTTTAACTCATTAAACAAAATTAAAACTATTATTTTCGGTTAAAAGAAAGAATAATTTTACATTTTTATTTATTTATATTTTTCCTAATAGTTTTAAAGAAAATTCTCATATTTTCAAGTATTTTTAATTAAAAAGAAAATTCTTAATACTGTTCAATATTCATAATTTAATAGAATGTTTTTTTTAATTTTTAATTTTCCTGAAAAAATTAAAAGAAGTTTTAATTTCTTTTACTATAAATATCATAGATAAATCATTTTTTTTAAAATATTCTTTTACTGATAAAATCTTGTTTTTATATTTAGCTTTCTATTTACATTTACATCTTTTTACTAGTTTTTTTTCTTATAAATTAAATTTTAAATATGTGATGCCTTACAAATACTTTGTGTATTCTAAACGTAAAAGCCAGGATAATATATTCAAGAAACATAATAAATTAAAGTAATAATATATAAATAAATTAAATCAAATTGATACATATAGAGTTAGTTTGTTTTTACATTTCAATTTTTTTTTGAAAAAAATTAATTTTTTTTTTACTTCAAATAATTTTTTTAATTTTTCCATATCATTTTAATATACTAAATATCAAGAATAATTTTTAAAATAAAAAATATTTTACAAATCATCCATTATTAATAATAATAGCCCGACAGCACAGGAAGAGAATACAGTGGATTAACTCTATATATATATATATATATATATATATATATATATATATATATATATTTAATATTTCATGATGTTGAAAATGAAAAGGAGGAAAGAGGTGAATTCGAAAAATAACAAAAGTGAGCTTTCAACGTTTTCTCACGACGGCTAAGTGCGCCATAGAGGGCAGACAAAAAATCATATTTTTAATATGTTGGTGATTTCTATACACCTGTGCAAATAAATTCAGTACAGTCTGCATGTACATGGACCTCGCGCGATCCATGGAATACTATATATATATATATATATATATATATATATATATGTCATAGTTGAATATCTTGTGGATCTCGTGTATATATATATCACAACAAGAGTGACGTACACTTTATGGTGAATGAAAAACATGCGATAAATAATTTTCCACGTCTCTCAATTAGAGAGGCCTGACATCAAATGTATTCTTTTATTAAAGTAGAACGAATCAAATGGTAAAGAATCATGGAGATTTGTAAGAAATTAATATAGAGATTAATTGTTATATATATATAGCCAACCTATATATACTCTCATACAAGGCATAACAAATCAATATATAATTCCCATGCCACTTGTTAATTTACTCGAATTAATTACTTCCATGGAGATATGTCGACTACTTCCATTATTAACTTAACATTAATATATATTGCATCAAATGTATCCCTTTTTATTTTATTCAATTAGATCGAATATATATTTATTTGTCAATAATCTTAAGGATTTAGATGAGATATTAATTGTTAAATAACCATACTAATTGTATTCCTATATATATATATATATATACACGGCACAAAAAATTAATAATTATCAGTTGTATAATTAATCAATAGAGTTTCTTCCAGGGTACGTACGCGAAGATTCATGGAGATTAAACAAAGCGGGAAAACATGAGCTCGTGGATACAAAGGTGTCGTTTCCACATATTGATCTTAACAGCTAAGCGTTTCCATAATTAACATGTCTGTACGTGCTAATCAACAGAGCCCACTCTAAATAATTAATGTTATAATCTTATTATTAAATTATAATCTTCTAGACCAAGTTATAATTATAATGTCAATTGCAGGGTTTTCATGCAATGGCATGCTAGCTATGTACCCGTCTAGCAAGCTAATTTCATAACAAATGAACCAACGTTAGGTAATTTGTAAATGAATAAAAAAAATATTTATATTTTACATTGAAAAGAAATATTCATAATTCCTAGTGTTTATATAAATATAGAGTTTTATTATATAGTAAATTAAGTGAAATCATGATAAATGATCTCTTCTAAAATAACATTTGATATTTGGACATTAGACATATATATAAGTCTTAATAGGTTAACGAGGTTAATTCTTCTTTGAGTTTTTCTCTTAGTAATTAGTTTTGATATTTTTAAGTGTTAGGATAAAACTGAATAACAAATATTCAGTTTTATCCAAAATATAATTATTTTATTAAAAATCATAATGTTAATATAGTTATAATATTTCAAGCTTATAGAGAAAAAATGTATACAAAATAAAAGTTATTCAGTTTAATTTAAATTATAATTATTGTATTAGCAGTTATAAATATTTCAAGTTTATATAAATTTAGAAAAAACAAATATATATTTTTTATTTGTATTTTCTTATTATTCTTTAATAGGATTAGTTTTATGTATACTAGATGTTTTGTCTCTATGTAGACAAATAATAAACACGTTGCAAGCGTATCCAAACCAAATCTTTAATTGTTTTGATTTCCAAGCACTTCTTTAAAAATATATGCCCTCCCTCTATATACGTTGAGAAAAATAATCTAGCATTGTTGTTCCCGAAACGGAAAAGTAGCATTCCTTTCCGGCAACTTGCAAAGTTTTTACATAGTCAACATCGGATACCTGAAATAAGTGTTTGGATGCAGTTTGCAAAACAGGTTCTTGTTTCTTTAAAGAGGAAACTGTGGCATCATTTACTCAGTCTGTGGCAGCTAAAAATTTAAAAACAAAGACCTCAGTACTGGAGTGTGATATTAACGGACCCTGGCCTTACAGTATCAATATCAATGGACTCTACAAGCTGGAACCATGAACTGTACCGACATTATTAATTACTAAATGCTTGTGGTGTTTTTGGGTGGCAAGGACCACTGCATTAAAAATCCATAAACAGCTGTTTGCAACTGGGTTTTTGAGGTGTCCCAACTCACAGGCATGCACTTGAGTTGAGTTGAGTTGAGCCAGTCTCTCTAATTTTTTTAAAATATATATAATTGCAAGAGCCCTTCGAGGTCGAGTAGCAATTATTCCCTAAGGATCGACCAGGGTCGATCTCGAGTCTCGACTTCAAGAATTAATGTTCTTCTCTAATGTTAAGGGTTATGTGACTATAGATCATGTTCTTAGCTGGCTACGCATTACTTTGAAAGAAAAAGTAGTTCAAGAAATGAAAACAATCTAACCAAAACAAAGGTTGACCCGTTTAATTTGTAAGGCCATTAATTACATCAATATTGTAGTGGTCAACAAATATAGTAGAAGTGGATCAGCATGATTTATCCAGATATCACGGACATTTAGCCTTAAATAAAACCCCAGATAGATGAAGTTTCGTTTTTGTTGAGAAAACTGAAGTTTAGTATGAGAGAGTTAAAGGAAGAAAAATAAAAGGAAAAGAGAAAGGAAAATAAGGAAGAAGAAGAAGAAAATAGTAGATAGGAACTCACCTGGTAGTGGAGTCCTGCATGGTGGAGGCT
>Ga0325403_1006815_pt1 | contig 10909 bp, 7 predicted proteins | sample PopdelMetagenome_19_FD_205665 | JGI IMG/M metagenome (GOLD analysis project Ga0325403, IMG submission 205665) | Populus deltoides microbial communities from Bellville, Georgia, United States - Xylem-PdKOR-R4 | ecosystem: Host-associated > Plants > Phyllosphere > Stem > Wood/Secondary xylem...
TACTATTTGTGTTTTAAATTTTCAGAAATTGTGAACCTAACATACCTCTAGGATATGGAGACGAGAATTCTGCGGCAACTCAGCATTTAAAACAGCAGACTTTATTCCAAACTGTGGAAAAATAACCTAGGACATCAATGATGGGATGAAGATACTAAACCAAGAGCATTACAAGAAATAACACAACTACATTAGAGCAGCGTGTGGAGATTAATAGTTCCACCCAATGAGAACGGTAATGAAAATAAAAACAAGTAATAAACAAAATTCGATGCCTAGCCTTCATTAGTCTGTCTACAACATAAGGCAAATCAGCACTTTTCCGTCACAGCGATCTTGAACCCCCCCCCCCCCCCCAAGGAACATAAATATGAATTTCAATTAATTTTGATGTAGAGCTTCCAATCACCGATGCATGTCATATTGAGACCCAGATCCATTATTGGTAAAGATAAAGAATTAAAGATTGCAGAGGATTGGTTATATAATATTGCAAAAATGGTAACAGAGATGCAATTAAGAATACACAATCAATGATAAATGAGATTGCATTTCATCCTACTAAATTAGCCAAAATCAACAGCAAATTACATCTCGATTATTTTTTATGTAGAGCTTCCAATTACTGATGCACTTCTAATATCCAATATCTCAACAAAGAGACAAGTTCCTATGTATCAGCAGCAATTATTTTCAAAATCAATGATGAATTAAAATAATTCAATGGATGCCCAGTAAAGTAGTCAGAGACTGAGAATACCTTCTCTAAAAACAATTTCAATCTGAAACTCATATCAATGGCATTAGTAAATATCAAAACTTTTTTCTGAACCAGATCCAGCTTCAAAAGAGCAAGAATATGAACTAACTTGTCACGATCACCACATGAAACCTGAAAAAGATATGAAAGAGTTGTAAAGCTCATTGATACCCTTGTTCAACCATATATTACGAGGCTCAGATGATTGATATAGATAAGAAACGCTAAAAGTCCATACGACAAACCATAGGAATCATAACCAGAAGTTTTGCTTTGACAGATTCTGATAACTACAAGATGACAGTGATGTCAATGCGATACCTGACAAGACACGTGTGACTACATGTGCTCCACCATTACCCAGGTTTTGGACCTAAACTGACAAGTTTGGTGGCAAATGTGATATATTTTAAGAGAGGAAACGCAGCAGGTTTCTGCACCAGTGGCTGAATGCTGAGAACTAAGGATCGTTTAATAGGTGGAGACAGCATTTAATATACAGGGAATTTTGGGGTTTATGCTGATGACAAGATGATTAAGGGCTGATTATAATGAGAGCTGGAGGGAACTTGTTTGAATCTTAAAAAGCCCCCTCTTCCCCTCCCCCCTTCATCAATAAAACCTTGTGCGATGGTAGAATTCCATATTTGAATGGGGAGCGATAGTTTATGCTTTGCTTTCAATTCATTACTAGAGGCAAGCCAGTGGTAGTGTATATATTTTTTATTCTCTTTATATTCCAATCTTCTTTTAGCTGGTTCCCAAGGATTACAGAGGGATTTCAGTTTAAAGCCAATTATGTTATTGTCAGTCTCAAAGCCAAATATAACCAAAGTTCCATCTGGAGCTGCCTAACAAGGAACAAAAATTCCATCTGAAAGTTGTTTTTATCTTATAGATGCTTTAGTCTCCCAAAAATAAAATAAATAAGGGTGCAAAATAATTCATAAAAAATATACATGGGTCACATCAGGAAAAAAAAAAAAAAACTCAAATGGAGCAATCACTTCTCATATCCTCCAGAAAAGGCTATAGAATTCCTTACCCAAAATTGCTGAACATTTTTGGGGATAACTTCATCCTTGACACCTTCAACTTCTGGCAAGGTCAAAACATATGGATTATGCAGAACGAGCTTCTTCAGTTTGTCGACATCAGCACTGAAACAACAAATGCCAAAATAGCATGCATGAAATCTCTCAATCGAAGAGTGACGAGCATAAAGACTTCATTTTATCAATATGAACTTCGATTGGGTAAAACAAGATGAAAGGAAGAAAGTTTCGAGACTTGCTAAAGTATAAATTGAAGGTACCAAACAAAACATAAGTAAAAGGAGTGAGGGAGAGTGCCATAATCAACACACCTTGACGTTGCAGACATAAGAAGGCATTGACAACGTCTTGGGACAAGAGCAGTAAGAGCTTTGAGATCTTCTTCATAGCCAAATGACAACAAGAGATCTGCCTGAAAATAAATAGATATTAATGAATCATTCAAGGAAACATATAGCAGATGTCTTTTTTAAGAAATTGATAACTTAGTATCTGAAGTTCCATCCATAAGAAGGTAGAAGAAACCGTAGAAATCTAAATTGCACACACATAGCACATGTACTCGATCAATATCAATAGACATAACACTGTCATTTTCATCAAAATCCCATTATTTTAACAAATGCAATCTAGTTGAATTCAGACAATCTATTATCATCAGAAATCCCAACTTCCATCTATCATGAATGAATTATAAGGATAAGCATCATCACAAACACCAAGTTCTCACCTCATCAAGAACAAGAATTTCAAGTGAGTCATTAATAGATTCTGATTTTAGTACACCAACTGACAAGGACTTGGCTACACAAGAAGGAGTAGACACCAAAATATCGGGCGGCCCAGCCAACGCGTTCCGCTGCAAGCAAGCAAGCTAGCAGTCAACCAATTATGCTGAATATCACTAAAAATTAAACATGTAACTTTTTAATTAACCAACCAAATCAGAAGCAGGCATGTTGCTAGTCAACTGAACAACTTTCAATTGAGCTTTACAGGAATCAATCAGCGACGAAACCTCCTTATAAACCTGTTGACATAACTCTCCACTTGGCACCAGAATAAATGCTGAAGGTGAAAGCTTTTTTCGATTCGAATCAGCCGTACTGAGAAGCTTCTGAAGCAAAGGAAGCAAGTAAGCTAATGTCTTCCCTGACCCTGTTTTCGCTCGTGCAACCACGTCTTTCCCTTGCTAATGATATTCAAAACAATTAATTACAAAAATGAATGAATAAATAAATAAAAGTTAAAAACAAAAAGAAACTGACAAGTATTAGAGGAATAGCGGCTCGCTGAATTGGAGTGGGCTCTGCAATGCTAATTTCTTTCTTGTTTAGGGCACGAATTAGCCTAGGGTCTAACCCTAACTCTTCAAAGCTCTGTGCTTCGTCGTCTTCTTCTTCTACTACATCCGGTTCCTCGTTTAATTGTATTTCTTGTTTGTGTTCGCTCTCTTTTTCCTTTTTCTCTTTAGTTTTATCGGCCTTCACCATTTTTAAGTTTACGCAGAAAGATGGAGCGAGGGAATATTAGGGTTTTTGAGGAGGAAGAAGAGGAGGAGGTTTTTAAACTTGTGGGTCGGGTTTTATTTAATTGAACTAAGACCCGTTTTAATAAACATCAAAACTGACCCTTTTTTAAGGGTCCAATTTCATTCCAATATAGTTTGTTTGTTTTTTCGGTTTGACTTGTTATTTAAATTATGTTTTTTTTTTAAATTAAATTATTTTTTATGTGATTTTTTGTGATGATTTTGGTGTTTTGATTTAAAAAATAAAAATAAAATTATTTTAATATATTTTCAATTAAAAATAATATTGTAAAGATATAATGTATTTAATTACTAAATATATATGAAACAAGTCGTATTTATTTTAAAAAAACAAGTATAGTTATTACTTGAGGTTTATTTGGGGTAAGTCCAATCATAGTTTGAGTAGGGTAAATTGAGTTAGTATTATATTTAAAAAAAAAATAAAATTAAAACAATATTATTTTAAAAAAAACTAAAAAAAACATTAGGTTTTTACTGTATTTAACCTAAGTTGTGAATTAACATAAGTTTTTAAACATATTACATTATATCAAATATAATTTTTATTTTTTTTTAAACCCGGACCAAGCATAACCATAAAATGACTGTTCCTAAATCAATTTATTTAGCTGGTTTAATAACTAAGTATAAGTTGCAAGAGTATACAAACCTGCAGTCAAAGATTTTTATTATAAAAAAAAAAAAAACCCGACATTCTAACCGGGTAGGGATTGGAACGATGGGCCCACATCCCTAAACTGTCCTTCTGGGAGGCCCAGCCCACATATTTTCTTTTTCATTCTTATAGTGAAACGACATAGCACGAGAAACAATTAGAAACGATGGAAGCGCGCAATACAAAACGACGACGGATGGTTGTTATCCAGTAGTAGCAGTAGCAGTAGCAGTTGAAAGAGAAGGTGGAAGAAGAAGAGGAGGAGGAGGAGGAGGAGGAGAGGAAACATTGAAAGAAGAAAAGCTCGGCTTCAAAAAAAGAATGGAGCTAGTAGCTTTAAACCTCTCTACAAAAATTCCAAGACAAAAACCAGCCTTCCTCTCTACAACAACAAAGACTCTTCTCTTTCGCAATTGTCATTACCAGTTACGAAGAAGAGCAAGTAATCATTTTCGATTTCAAGCCAGGAATAAACAGCAGCAACAACTCTTGATTAGTCAAATAGATTCGGAAAGTGAGCTGGAATTCGACAGCGATGAAGATGAAGACGAGATGTCGTCTGGTTTGTTATCATTAAGCGTGAAACCAGACAGGAACACGGCTTTGCTTGACGATTACGAGATTGAAGAACTTGCCTTTCATGACTCCTCCAATTCTAATCATCGTAGCGGTCAGTCAGTTACTGAATTTCTTTTTTATTATTATTAAAATAAAACAAAATTTGGGTAAAAGGATGGAAGGATTGTGGTGATGTAGGGTACGTGGCAGTGGTAGGGAAACCGAATGTAGGAAAGAGCACGCTTTCGAATCAAATGATAGGACAAAAGTTGTCGATTGTTACTGATAAACCTCAGACTACTAGACATCGCATTCTTGGTATTTGTTCCGCTCCAGATTACCAGGTTTCCTATTTTTCTTTTTCTTTTTCTTTTTCTTTTTCGTTTTCTTTTTTTGGATGTCTGTGTTTTGTATCGTGTTATTTGGTTGTGTAATGTTATTGCGGAACCATTGTCAGAAAATTGAAACCCAGAATTCCCAAAGCTGTTTAAGTTAATTTCCTTTTACAGAGTGGGACATTAGAGTAGAAAGTTGTGATTTTTAGATTGTAAATATGATTTTATCCTTCGCTGTGTCTTACTTTGCTCTACAATTATTGCCTATTGGATTTGGTTGTTTGTTGTGTTTAACACGATATAATGACAATTTTGCCAGCAGGATAAGCAAAATCATCTTTCATGAATTGATGTTGAGTGTTGAGCAATTTTTCCTAGGGTAATCTAGTTATTGTAGAGTGTTGCGTTGGTTAATGCCTTTTAGCTTGTGCATGTTGTAATGAGAAGCTTGCGTTCTTCCTTGTAGGAAGACGTGGTGAATGGTCTTTAGATATGTAGGAAAACGATTTGTAAGAAAACCAGAACCATTGAAAGAAAATTTGAAATCTCTAGGCTAAGCAATTGAATGACTGAGTTATTTTAGATATGAGCTAATCATATTTTTCTTATAAATTGTAAGAAATATTGTAATGATGCTTTTTTCACTGTTTACGTTACCGCTTTAGACATAAAGAAAAATTGATGATACTTAAATACATGATTGCTTAGTTGCTCAATGCGGATCACTTGACTGAAAGGTTTGCTTGTAGATGATACTTTATGATACACCAGGTGTTATCGAGAAGAAAATGCACAAGTTGGATTCTATGATGATGAAGAATGTTAGGAGTGCTGCCATCAATGCTGACTGCGTACTAGTTATTGTTGATGCTTGCAGAGCACCTGAAAAGGTATGCTAATTGTTTGTGCAATTATTTGCAGTTCTTTCTTTCAACTTTTCTTCTAAATTCCATTTCTTGATTAGATTGATGAAATGCTGGAAGAAGGTGTGGGAAACCTCAAAGACAATGTGCCCACTTTACTTGTATTGAACAAGAAAGACTTGATCAAACCTGGTGAAATTGCAAAGAAACTTGAGGTTAGATCTTTTTGTTTGATACTTATTTTGGCATGATAAGTTGTCTTCATTATTTATGTTTGATAATTGTCTTTTCTTTCTTTCCTTTTGGTTTATGACTTTTGATCATTATTACCCCAATAATAAGATGATTTGCCAAGTAATGTAATTAAGAGATAACAGGTAGATCAAACTTGTCCTCGAGGTGTCACCTCTTCTTCTACATCTGTGATTGCACTTACCTACATTTAGGTTCTTCTGACATTGATAAAATATCCTGTCCATTAACACAAGAAAATCAGAAGTTAAATGTATGGTCAGTCGGTGCATTGGCTGTAAATATGAATCAAAAGTTAAATCTTACGTGTATTTTGGTGGTTGATTTCATATGATTGTAATGATTTGTGCTAAATGCAATAGTGGTTATGATAGCAAATTGTCAGTGTCATGTTGGATGTTCTATGGTCTTGTCTTGCCAGAGAATATCTACTGTCCTAAAAAGTGGTATTTTATGTTTTCTATGCTTCTTTAAAAAACTCTGATCCGATCCCTAAAGATTTCACTTTTTTGCAGTGGTATGAGAAATTTACAGGTGTTGATGAGGTCATACCTGTGAGTGCCAAATTTGGTCAAGGAGTGGAAGATATCAAGGAATGGATACTTTCAAAACTTCCCATGGGGCCAGCTTATTATCCAAAGGTACACTGAATTGAACTACATGTTTCTTTTTTTCCCCTTTTTTCTCTGAGTAAATGTTTTTTTCTGAGTAAACGTATACATAGTCTCTGGAGGTAGTTAGTGGTCTGCTGTGGGTACTCCACCTTAAGTTAATCATTTGAACTTAACGACATGAGCGAAACAGTATATTATCTGGAGCGCCTGGTCCACTAGTGGTTAATTAATATAAAATATGAGAAAGAGAACCACGAAACTTAACTTCCATATTTGCTATGCATTACACCTTAAAGAAGCCAGCAGTAAGTAACTCCGTCGAACTTCCATTATTTGAGTCTTCTCTTCCATTATTTGAGTCTTCTCACTGGTGCCACTGACATGGTAAGACATTGCCTTGTTTATTCTTGTCTTATCTGTTTTTGATCGCAAATGATATAAGCAATAGTGCCATCTGTGGTTGGCTTTGGATCTTTTTCCTTATTTTCCTATTATGTTTTCACACATTAGGCTGTTTGTGCTTTGACATTCTCAGGACATTGTTAGTGAGCACCCAGAAAGATTCTTTGTAGCTGAAATTGTTAGAGAAAAGATCTTTATGCAATTCCGCAATGAGGTTCCTTATGCATGTCAGGTAAACAATGGTGTCCCAAGGTTGGCTTATAGCTTCTGCTCCTCAACCCACCAAAACCAGCTTTAGTTGATGAATAACAACGAAGGTTGGTTTCTCTGTGTACCCTGTAGGTCAATGTGGTCAGCTATAAAGCTAGGCCAACAGCCAAAGATTTTATTCAAGTGGAGATTGTTGTGGAGAAGAACACACAGAAGATCATTATCATTGGAAAAGTAAGTTGGCCTTTTAGTTATGGAATGGATCATGAAATGGCAAGCTGTTTTCAGGTGCATGTATGACTTGGTATATTAATGAGATCTCAAGAAGCTATTGCTTGACTGATTTAAACCTTGATGACTGTTTTAGATTGTACTGGATATCAGAGATGCAATCCAAAGATTAAGTGTGTGTGCCTGTAAACACGCATGTGCATAACATTTTGTGTAGTTCTTTTTTTTTTTGTTTGGTCTCAATTCAAGTGCACTAACCACTGCAGGAAGGGAAGGCTTTGAAATTACTTGCCACAGCTGCTCGGCTGGACATTGAGGATTTCCTTCAGAAGAAAGTATATCTTGAGGTAAAGAGTTACTCAGTAACAACTTCATAGTCATCAGTCATATATCGTTACTTGACCACTCTGTTTTGTTGATTGTTTAGTTTACCTTGACATGTTTCTGTGTCAGACATGTTGTAAAAATAAACATTGACACTGTTCCCTTCCCTCCAAATGTGAGGGTAAATACAGAAAAACCAAATACTAATTTCCAATGTGAGTACATACCTGAAAGCTAACACTGTGTACCGAAATGTCGATCCACGGAAATGTTCTTATTCCATATTGCATTTTCAAACTTCAATCTTTTAAGATTTTTATCTTATAATTTACCAAATGCATGACTCATTTTTTAAACAGATAGAAGTGAAAGTAAAAGAGAATTGGCGGCAAGATGAAGGGCTTTTGAAGTACTATGGCTATGGAGGGCAAATTAGCGCATTATAGCATGAAGTTTTTATCAATTTGTCTGCATTCAACCGGTGCAAGTGAAGCTGCCACACCACTGTAAAATTGTTACATAGAGTTCATTTCAATTTTCCATTTGCTTTGATCTTTTCCAGTTAATAGAAGCCCTGTCGATCCTCTCAGAAGTTAGGACAGCTATTGTTGTAACTTGTAACCTTCGCTGGAAAATTTTGTCCGTCCATGGGCGTTGCTCTGCCCCATTCTCTCTGCGTGAGCGAAAAACACCAGCCATATCTTCTTCTTGTTGCTAGTCAAGTTTGAAACAGTGGCTTAAAAGTGGGCATGGCTATAGATCTTGGGCCAAATGGTTTGACCTCATGGGCGACTCCCTTTAGAATTGAAGCATCCAATCTACGAAAAAGGGTGTAGGTCTTTCCCCTCTAGGGATAGAAAATACTAGCATTTTTAGGTTGAATCATTTTTTAAACTATAAAAAATCAAAAGTGAAGATTTGATGCATACCGCCCGGAATATTTAAATGATAATAAATTGGTTGATGTATTTTTAAAAAATGAAATTAAGACAATATATTGAATTGATTTAGATCAATTATGATTAATTTATAAAATCCACAATCCAGTGTCTAAGATTATAATAAAAAATGTTGTTTTGCTTTTAAGAATATTCTAGTTAAATAATTTAATTGTGTAACAAAGTTATAAGAAGAAGGTAATAGTCCTCCACAGTAATTAAAGGAGGGTGAGTGTGAGATTTTTTGAAGTATAAAATGGTAAATTTATTGTTTCAATTCACAACAATTGACTAGAAAAAAATCTTTTAAACATAGGTTTTTAAATTCACAACCCTCAGTTAACAACTTTTTTTTAATTATTATTGATATTAATTAAAATACCGAATTTTTCCTTAAGATGAAATGTTTATAATGAAAAAATAATAATAATATGAGATTATAAATAAGCCCTTAAAGTCAAGCTTTAAAAAAAATTATTTTAAGGCCAATAAAGTAATTGTATTGTTCTTTGGAAAGTGAATTTTTTTAAAAAAAAAAACTAGACCCAAGTTAAGTATTGTTTTGCTTTTAAAGATATTTTAGTAATTTAATCATACAACAAAGTTATAAAAAGATAGCATTAACCTCGATCAATTAAAAAATATCTAATTCATAATAATTGAAGGAGGTATATGTGAATTTTTTTAAAGGATAAAATAGTAAATTTATTGTTTCAATCTATTGTAATTGGCCCAGACGAATCTTCTAAACATAAATTAATCTTTCAAATTCACAACCAGTGAAAATCATAAATTTAGGTTCAATTAAAAAACTCAATTATTAATCAATTTAATGTTATAAGATGAAATCAAAAAAAAATCTCAATTTAAAAATAGCAATAAAAAGAATGAGTATCAAATATGAAAGAAAAAAAAACAAAGGATGGTGAAATTGAAAAAAAAATCAAATTAAAAAACTATCTCAAATAAAAAAAAAACAACAATCAAAATAATATATATTAAATTTAATAGACAAAATAAATTAAAGGAGGATCAAATTGAGAGAAAAAAAGTCTCATTTTGAAAAATGAGTTAAAATAAAACAAATAAAAATAAAAAAAAGAACAAACGAAATCCAAAGAAAACAAACTTAAAAGGTTGATTTGCAAATCTGGAAGGTCAGACGTGGATTTCTAAAAGAAGGAAAAAAAATAATAAAAAAAAATTGTCAGCATTAAACTAAATATCTGTTGACTATATGCGCTAACTAGAAGAGGATGCTGAGATGAATCGAATGATTCGAGAAAACAATGATTTTAACTACCAAAGTCAATTGTATGTGCTACCGAAAATAACTAAGCAATTGACTGATGTATGCAACACACATATTAGTAGCTTTTTTTTTATTTTTTTATTAAAATACCACATCGACCCTGAAACCAAATAATAATTAAGAAAAACCATTAGAAAATCACAAGTAAGCTCATGCAGGAGAATCTTGATTCAAAGGGCAATAAAATCATTGTATTGAGCTTGAAAAGTGATACATAAAAAGGAACCCCCGGATCATTGTTAAGTGTTTTTTTTTTTTTTTTAAAGATCAATCAAGTAATTTAATCATGAAAATACCACCCGGATGCCCCTGATTAATGACTAATAAACCCAGAAAAAAGGCTCATTCACTCAATAAAGCTAGTTAATTGATTTTCCTGGTTAAGAACAAAGATATAATTTGACTGTTTCAATAATCAAGAGTGAATTATATAGTAGGTTTAGGTTCTGTTAATGCCACCAAGTGATCAAGGACTCAAATGTCCTTCTAGATGCTTCACATGCTGCTGGTAAATCCCAGAGCTGTAGTTTTCAGTGCACGGCCAGACTTCACATGCCACATGTCTTCAGACAGGTTAGATCTCTCGAAGCCCTAATTAACCTGTCGGCTCCCAAGTGACGGAATTCCACACCACAAAACTAAAATGACGTCTTTCGATAAACAATTAATATGGGTGGTGATGGGCCATGCACCTGTCACTTAGCAGAATCTGATGATGACACCATCTATCGTCTTCCTAGCTCTTTATTTTGTCTTAGATTTGGTGTGATTGGGTTTGTCCCACCATTGATGATCCATGTTCCTTCGCACAAGCTTGGATTGTGCTTGGATTGTATAAAAAGTTG
>Ga0325403_1006818_pt1 | contig 10906 bp, 12 predicted proteins | sample PopdelMetagenome_19_FD_205665 | JGI IMG/M metagenome (GOLD analysis project Ga0325403, IMG submission 205665) | Populus deltoides microbial communities from Bellville, Georgia, United States - Xylem-PdKOR-R4 | ecosystem: Host-associated > Plants > Phyllosphere > Stem > Wood/Secondary xylem...
AGGAGTCACAAAATACTTCCAAAGAAAAAAACGTCAAACCCCGACAACTCCCGCCATTTCCCCTCTCTATCGACTAGCTTCCCACCACTCTTCCTCTCTCTGAAAAAGCACATAAACAGACGCGCCACCCGCAATCGTCCACCACTCCTCCAATTGATGCTCAGGCTCCGTCCATGGGTCTCTATACGCTCCATTTACTCCACGCGCCACTCCAAGCTTCTCTCTCCTCTCATTCCCTCTCTCTTCTTCTCTAAATCCCCATCATTTCTAAAAACCCACACTCTCTCTCTAAACCCTAATTCCACAATGTCCTCTCGCCCCTCCGCCTTCGATGCTCTCATGTCCAACGCACGTGCCGCCGCCTCCGCTAAGAAAAAAACCCAGCCCCAACCCCGATTAAAATCCAGCTCCCCCAAAAAACGCAAAACCCTAGACCATCCGCAAAACCCTGATAAAACCCTCAGTTCCGTACAAAATCCCCAAACTGATGAATCTAAAAAGCTAATTAACACTCCAGATTCATCGAATGAGCCTAAATCAGAACCAAATTCTAGGTCTGATAGCTTATTAAAAGTCAATGAATCGAATAAACTGAGCGTGGAGGATAAAAATACGGAGTTGAAGGGCAAGATTGTGTTGTTAAAGAAGAAAGCCGGGGATTTTAAGCCGGAGATGGTGACTAATTGGGAGAAAGGAGAGAGGGTTCCGTTTATATTTGTTTCTTTGGCCTTTGATTTGATAGCGAATGAGACAGGGAGGATTGTGATTACTGATATTGTTTGTAATATGTTGAGGACTGTAATGGATACTACTCCGGAGGATTTGGTGGCTGTGGTTTATTTGTTAGCTAATAAGGTTGCCCCTGCGCATGAGGGAGTGGAACTTGGGATTGGGGAAGCTTTGATTATTAAGGCGCTGGCGGAGGCGTGTGGGAGGAAAGAGAAGGAGGTTAAGAAGCAGTATAAGGTGATTGCTTTTTGTGGTTATGTTGGTGGTTTTGTGTTTTGTTAGAATGAAATAAGAACTGAAAATGAATTTTTCTGTTAATTATTTATATGATTGCATCATTTAAGTTTTACTGTTCAGTTTTTTGCTAGTGTGAAGATGATTTTAGTTGCCTGTGTAAATATACTTCTTGAAACATGCACTTTAACTTAATGTTAAAAAAGAATAGGTGATGCTACAGAAATGTTTGTTGAGCCAATCAAATTGCAAAAAAGCGAAAAGGGTTTGGGATGGAATCATAAATAAGAGAAATTTTCTATGAATGCTTTAGATATAGTTTTTATTAATTCTTCCATTGGACTTGCTGAAAAATGATTTTTTTTTATTGATTCTTTTATTGAACTTGTTGAAAACAGAAAGGAAAATCATGTCATACTGTGAAATTAGCTGCACACTTTGCTTTCTTGAATGCTAAATTTAACATTTTGGATTTGCCATCTGGTTTATCAAGGAGACTTGATGTGCACAAGTAACAACTATTAATGTACAGCACAAGTAGCTTGATTATTTACCTGACATATTCATGAAATCTACTCTAAGAAACTGCTAATGAGTTGCACATATAATAGAGGGCACTGGCTTTTATCATCTGAATTGTTTCAGTTACACTTTCAATAACTCATTTTTGAATTTTGTAACCCTGGGGTTTTTTGAATTTTGGTTGGGATTGTTATTCAAGCTCATTTTTGCTTTATGCATGTTATTTTCAATTGGCAGGACTTGGGAGATTTGGGCCTTGTTGCAAAAGCAAGTCGGTCATCCCAATCTATGATGCGCAAGCCTGATCCATTAACAATTACTAAAGTTTTCAACACATTTCAACAGATTGCTAAGGTACTCTCTACGCTTAAGTTTTACTTCTTGATACCTATGAGTTTGGAACCTTTGTTCACTTGGGCACGGTTAACTTTCTTTTTGCAAGCAGGAGCAGGGGTTGCATTATTGATGCATTTGTTTTTGTAGAATTTTTTTTTTCTGATGTATGAATAAGCTTTATCCTTCATATCGGCGGTGTTTGTGCAAGAAAATCGCCATGCATTGCTGTAATTTTCATATATTTTCCTATCCCACCACTATAGCATATTACTAGTCCAAAATAAAGAATAGAAAGAACATTGCACACGACCTTTGGTTAGAACTTAGAATCAATCATGTTTGTGAGTTAGTTCATGGCTTGTGATGTCCCTTGAAAGAAATAGTGCATTAGAATTTATAGAGGAAAACAAATGTAATTTTTTTCTTTCAGTTTTGGCTTTTTTTTGGATCCACTCTTTCCTCTATTAGGCCATTAGGCAGCACAGTTTATCCTTTACTAAACAAGAAAAGAATACAAAGAAGCATTATTTGGAGAATAATGTGCTGGAGAAGGATACACCCACTTTCCCGTGGGAAGTAAGTTAAACAATATAGCTTAATTTAACCAACTTACCTTATTTTCTGCAAAATATTAATAGGAATCCGGGAAGGATAGTCAAGACAAGAAAAAGAACCATATCAAGGCACTTCTTGTTGCAGCCACAGACTGCGAGCCTCTGTATCTAATTCGTCTGCTTCAGGTCATGATTAAAACATGTTTTCAGATCTTTTTGTTCTTATGTTCGTTTCTTGTGGCCTAACCTTTAAACCTTCCTTTGGAGTCATTTTGCAGACAAAGTTGAGAATTGGATTGGCAGAACAGACTCTTTTGGCTGCCCTGGGACAAGCTGCTGTATATACTGAAGAGCATTCTACTCCTCCTCCACACATTCAGTCTCCTTTAGAAGAGGTAATTTGAGGACATGCAGAAAGATAGACTAAAGAAAAAAAAAAAAGAATGCTTTAACAAAATCTAAAAACAAGCACCTTAAAATTAACGCATGTCAATCACATTTTCTGTAAAAGAGTTAACTGCTGGACGCAGGAACATGGTGGGGTTATATCTCCCAAATAGATGAGACTCTTCATTCATGATGTGAGCCTATGTTTTGAGGTCTTGGGTACATTATAAAAGTTACGACTTCTTGTTATCTGTGAAGATGATAACAGTATTTCCTTATCAGATAAATTGCAAATGCATCATGAAAACTTGTTTCCAGCTGAATAGCCTTGTGACATAACTCTTTTGGTAATTTCCATATAATTGATTCTGATTACACTTATATGTTAATAATCATTATCTGGATTAAGATGAAGCAATTTAGACTTTAGGGATATGTTTGGTGCTTGGCTTGAGCACATCGTCTTAGGTATGTGATTAGCTTGAGCAGTTTGGCATATGCACGAGACTGAGGCTTGGAGGTATGGGATTCAAGTTTTGAAATAGCAAAAAGTAGATGTGCTTCAGCTCCTTGTACATAATCTGTATAAAAAAGCAATACGAAGGTGTCATTGCTATGCAAGGCAATGTGAAGGAATAGACTCCCAATTTTCTGAAATGGATTGTTATCTAAATACATTGGAGACAAGTTATCACATGGTTTCATGAAAACCTACTTTTAAGATTCCAAAACTTGAAATATGATGGAATAACATGCAATCATTATTTGATCAAGCAACACTGATATATTGTGGGGATCTAATGACAAACTGGCATCTCTTGTGGTTTTGGTTTTGGAATGCATATTAATGATCATCAAGTCTGTTCATGCATTGACATCTCATCTTCTTGGAAGTTTGACTGACATTTCTCTAAGGCTTGAGAAAGTCCAAACTCTAGAGACATCTAATCAATACAGTGGTAAACTAATAGTCAATGCCAAAGGGAAAGAGTACAGGTTATTGTCATCTCCTTATAACTTACATATAGTTATCAACTAAATTTTGAAGGATTTAGGGAAATGGCCAACATGTCCTAGAGATTGTGGTAAACAATAATCTCCTTATGAGTAGCTTGCATGCATATTACTAGTATTTTGTGAGCAATTATCTATGTTGTATTTTGAAATTTTTTGGTAGCATGCTAATGGTTGGGGCTTTCAAGTCAACGAATTGGATTCATTTATCACCATTTTCCTTTTCCATATGAAGTTATTTGATAGTTGTAGTTATCCTACAATATTTTACCCACCAAAAAGTGGACTTTTGTGTCACTTCCAAAGATAAGGTTGGAGACTGTACCACACAATGCTTCAACTTCTAATGCTTATGTTTTGTTGCCTCAATGTTTCTTGGAATTTTCATTTTTTTATATGTATTTCAATGAGAGGTATACTGAGGACCTTCTTTCTTTGTTCTAAATTCTTAATCCTCTATACTGAGGTACCTTTATTTGCAAATCTTGCTTAAAACTAAGATTCCGGTTTGGTTGATGGTTCCTTATAGGATAAAAACTAACAATTTAGTACAAGCTTGCAGGCTGTTTAGGGCATTGTCACCTTTATATGGACATTATGTTAGGACACCTTTTCCTAGGATGTTCTATTATTTAGGATGTGTGGATTAGGTTGTTTGTTTTTTGTGGTGAACAGTGGATCTTCCCTTCTGAGCTTGGAGGTTATTGACAATTTTCATGCAGTTTGGGATCACAAACATTGGAAGATTCTTCTTCTTAACTTCGCTTTCTATTGTGTGATTTAGAGTGTTTGGATTTTTTTGTGATTTAGAATGTTTGGAAAAAAAAAAATATAGCAAAACTTTTAAGAACCAAAATTTTGAGGCACCTATTTGTCAAGGTCGGTCCTTGACAATGGAGGTTGATAGTGAGAAAAGAGATTAAGAAATAGAGAAATAGAGGGAGGAAGAAGTTCTGCAATTACAGAAAAAGATTCTTACTCAATGACTTGGTTTAGACGTTTTCTACAACATGTATTTATACCTTGAAACTATCCATTGGTTTGCTTATTATTGGCAGTAACTAACTTCCCTAACTGTCTCTAACTACCTCTAATTGAATTAACTAACTATTCCACACATGTCAGTTCTTATTCATCACATGTTAAATGCTTGTGGATTGCTGCTGCAATGGCTCCTACTGCTTTGTTCCTGCTGCTGACATTGTAACTTCTTGATTACATAACAATTACTCCCCCCTTTAACATTCTTCTGCAAACATGTTAGACTATTGCACCAAACCCATCACTACTGCCCTTTTGTCTCTCTTGATCAACTTCTTATCCAATATTGCTACTGGAACAATTTTCACTCTCCCAGCATGATCCATTGTAGGTAGGGTAGTGGTAGTCACTTCCTTTTCACTCAATTTCTTCTTGAGGAGCGAAACATGAAAAGCTAGGTGTACAATAACATCTTCTGGCAATTCCAATTTATGAACTATCGAACCAATCTTCTGTAATACCTTGTATGGACCATAGAACCATGGATTTAGCTTGAATTGCGTTCTCAAAGCTACACTTGATTGGCTGTAAGGTTGTAACTTCAAATAAACATAGTCTCATGCTTTGAATTCCCTGTCAGTTCTATGTTTATTTTCCACTTGCTTCATTCTGTGCGCTGTCTTCTTTAATTGCTGATGTAAGAAATGGTCCTCTAAATTCTATTGGTTATCACCTCCTCCACTGCAGCTACTGGACTAGATTCTTGAGTGGCCCGTTCCTTTTGTGGTGGTAGGTACCCAAACAGTGCTTGAAAGTGGCTCATATTGATAGAAGAATGGAAACTTGTGTTGTACCACCATTGAGCCAATGACAACCTCTTGAACCACCTTTTTGGTTGATACATTGTCATACATCTAAGAATCCCAAACATTGATTAACTTGTTCCGTTTGTTCATCAGATTGTGGATGATAAGTAGAACTTATGTTCAATTTAACTCGTTTTCTTGAATAATTCTCTCCAAAATATGCTGGTAAACACCTTATCTCTGTCTGTTACTATGGATGTTGGAAGGCCATGAAATCTGTATAGATGATCCATGAATAGTTGAGCTACCTCCTGAGTTCTGAATGGATGAGACGTAGCCACAAAATGCCCAAACTTGCTGAATCTGTCGACCACCACCATAATAGTGTCCTTCCCTTCAGACCTTGGTAGATCTTCTAAGAAATTCACTGTAAAATTTCTCCAAGCTTCTCTTGGAATTGTTAGAGGTTGCAACAACCTAGGATATGCATTTCTCTCAAGCTTTGCCTGCTTATAGATTTCACGTTCCTCAACTGCTTGCATAACCATTTTCTTCATGGATGGCCAATAGAATGAGGATTTTAACCTTCTATAAGAGTTTTGAATTCCAACATGATCACCAAGATAGGAATCATGAGCTGCCAGTACTATTATGCTCCTTAAGTTTCCATTTGAGCCGATCACAACCCTACCTTTGAATCTCAAAATACCTTCTAGCAATGTATACTGTGGCCAAGTATAGGGATTCACTAGCTTTTCCACTAATACTACATGCACCAAAGGATCATTTTTATAAGTCTCTTGTATCTCCTTTTGCCAAGCTGGTACAATGGTAGTAATTGCACTTGAGCTTCCATGTTGAACCCCATCCATCTTGCTAGAATCATTAATATCCTTAGTGACAAGCCTTCTTGATAATGCATCTACTGCTAGGTTCCTTTTCCCTTTCCTGTATTGGATTTGATAGTTGAGTTCCAACAGCTTGGTCAACCCTTGTTGTTGCAAGAGTGTATGCATCTTCTGTTCCAGAAGATACCTTAGACTCTCATGGTTGGTTTTGATAACAAACTGATTATGCTCTAAGTAATGCCTCCATCGATCCACTGGCATTAAGATTGTTATATACTCCTTTTTGTAAATTGATAGTCCCAAGTGTTTTGTACCCAATGCCTTATTGAAAAAGGCTAGAGGTCTTCCTTCCTGACCCAACACAACTCATAGTCCATTAGTGCAAGCATTAGTTTCCAGCACAAAGACCTTCCTAAAATCTAGCAATGCTAATACATGTGCTGTGCACAAGGCTCCCTTCAACCTTTCAAATGTTTCTTGAGCGATTTCATTCCAGCCAAAGCTATATGTTTTCAACAGCTCAATTAGTGGTTTACTGATAATTCCAAAATTCTTGATGAACTTCCTGTAGTAACCAGCTAGCTCCAAGAATTCCCTCCATTCCTTAATTGTGTGTAGTGCTGGCCATTCTTGGATTGCTGTTCTTGGATTGCTGCAGTTTTTTTAGGATCAATGACTACAACATTTCCAGAGATAATATGTCCAAAATACTCTACTTTCTTCCCACAGAAGGTATACTTGGATTGTTTTGCGAAGAGTTGATTAACTCTTAATTGTTCCAAGACCAAACCTAAGATGATTGAGGTGTAGTTCTAGTATAGAACTATACACTAATATATCATAAAAAAAACCAATACAAATTTTCTAAGAAATGGCTCCAGTATAGTGTTCATCAGTGGCCGGAGCATTGGTCAATCCAAAAGGCATCACCTTGAACTCATAATGTCCATGGTGTGTCCTAACGCCGTCTTTTCTACATCTCCTTCAAACATCCTAACCTAGTGATGGCCAGACCTTAGGTCCAGTTTAGAGAAGAATTCTGAACCATTAAGCTCATCCACCAACTATCTATTAATGGAATTGGAAACTTGTTCTTGATAGTTAGATTATTCAGTTGCCTTTAATCTATATAGAATCTCTATGTGCTATCCTTCTTCTTGACTAACAGGACTGGAGAAGCAAAAGGGTTACTGCAGTGCTGGATTATTCCTTTCCTGAGCATATCTTTCGCTAATTTGTCAATTTCTTCCTTATGAATGAAGGAACTCTTGTATGGTCTGATATTAACTGGTTCTGCTCCTGGAATTAATGGAATTTTATGATTTAGACTCCCGACAGATGACAATTGAGTAGGTTCTGCAAACACTGTGAAATTCCTGCAGTAATGCTTCAATTTTAGGGTGACAAATTGCCTTTTCTGCAACTTCCATAGCTTCCAGAATAAAAAACTGTCCAACAAAGTCATATAATACCTCTTTAAGTTTCTTATGGACCTTATTTACAGTAATCTCTTGTAATTCAGCCTCCTTTCCTATACCTCTCAATTCAATGCTTCTATCTTTCTTGAATGAAAATTTCATTCTCATGAAATCAAACAAAATAGGTGAGTACCCTCTTAACCAATCCACTCCCAATACAATGTCACACCTCCTTAATTTCAAAATTCTAAGATTTGCATGGAACTCATAATCTTGCATGAACCACTGAAATCCTGGACTGTAACAATCACACTTCATAATGTTTCCATTAGCAACAGTAATTGCCAACCCTGTTGTTTTTACAATCACAACCTTAATTTTGCAGCATCACTTGCTCATCAATGAAGCTAAGAGTGCTTCCACTATCTATTAGCATCACCAACTTCTTTCCTTGACAGCCACCCCTGATTCTGATAATATTATGAGTATATCTATCAGCTAAAGCATGTAAAGACAGTCCATATTCCTCGATTCCATCTTCTCTTATTGCCTTTTCATTTTCCTGTTCTTCTACTTAAAAGAATTCTTCTTTACAATCCTCCAATCCTTCTATCATGTTTAGTCTTTTGTTACACATCTATGGCCAGGAGTAAACTTTTCTCCACACTTAAAACACAATCCAAGTTTCCTTCTTTGTTCATAAAGATTATCAGATGCTAGTTTATTGTTAATCAATAATTTCCCCTCTTGTTGGTTAAAAACTACCTGACAATTTGCCATAGCCAATCACTGAAGGAGTTCTTGAGAACATCCTATTCTTCTTGGTGATTGCCCTATTATATTCTTCTCGCCATTTAGCCTATTCAAAGGTTTGCAATAATGTAGTTGGCTTGAGAATCTTTAACATAGGCTTGATGTCTTCCTCGAGTCCACTTATAAAACTGGACATAATAAGCTTTAGGTAAAGAGGAATTAAGTACACTCATTAAAGACTTAATTTTCTCCTACTTATCCACATATTCTTCTACACTTTTTTCTTGTTCTAGCTTGTTGAACTCTTCCACCAAATCATTTTGACAGCCAAATCATATACATATTGCTTTTGTGAATTCATCCCAGTTGGATAAATCATTCCTTCCTACCAAGAACCTTTCATAACAAATCTCAGCCTTTCCTTCCATGTATAAGGCAACAATCTCTACCCACTAACGAACACGTATGAAATGCATTTTAAAGAATCTCCTTTATTTTTTGATCCAACCACAAGGGTTCTCTCTATAAATTAGGCAGGTCTACCTTTGGCAAGGCTATATTATACCCTGTCCTGCTTCCTTCTTGGATTTCTAAAACATTTCCCCTATTGCTATTCTGGTGAAAGGAATTGTTTCCTTCCAGAGTGGTTCCTTCCCATCTTCCATGCTTTCAATCCATGTTAGCCTTGAAAGAGTTAAAATTTGATAGCATATTAGCCTTGAAAGAGTTCAAAGTTGATAGCACTGTATCCAATTATAATTGCAATTGTTCCACCTCTATTCTAATCCTTTGTATTTCTTCATTGGTGCGTTTATTGTGCTCTTCTAAAGCTTTTATCTATTATTGTCTTCCATGGTGAGTTAGAAGTATTTGTGTGGATCTTCTAGAGCTTTGAAACCAAATTGTCAAGGAAGGTCCTTGACAATGGAGGTTGTTAGTGAGAAAAGAGATTAATAAATAGAAAAATAGAGGGAAGAAGAAGTTCTGCAATTACAGAAAAAGATTCTTATTCAATGACTTGGTTTACATGTTTTCTAAACCATGTATTTATACCTTGAAACTAACCATTGCTCTGCTTATTATCGGCAGTAACTAACTTCCCTAACTGTCTCTAACTACCTCTAACTGAATTAACTAACTATTCCACACTGGTCAATTCTTATTCATCACATGTTAAATGCTTGTGGATTGCTGCTGCAATGGCTCCTACTGCTTTGTTCCTGCTGCTGACATTGTAACTTCTTGATTACGTAACACTATTATACAATACAGGCTTTGATTTCTTGGAGGAGTTTATCTTGCTGATATTCAGCGATTTGTGAGCACTTGTTTTTTAAGATGTTGTCTTTTCATGAGGATGCCTTATTCTTCTCTTTTGTAAATTTGTTTCGATCTTTCTTAATAAATTTATTTGTATTCTGTTTTCAGTTTGTTTCTACTGGGATCTTGTGTATAAGATGTAAAAGTTTCCAGTCATTGTTTGTGTTGAGTAGTTATGACTTTAAGAGGTATCTGGAGTAATTGCTGGAATCCATTTTAGGATATGTAACCAATGGTTGAAACTTGACAGTTTTTCTATATCTTTTATTTTATTTTATTTTATTTTTCCTTGACTTTGGTGCTATATAACTGTGTATGTAACAGGCTGCAAAGATTGTTAAACAAGTTTACTCTGTGCTTCCTGTCTATGATAAAATAGTCCCTGCTCTTCTTAGTGATGGCGTATGGAATCTTCCCAAGACATGCAGCTTCACACCTGGTGTTCCAGTTGGACCTATGCTGGCAAAACCAACCAAAGGGGTTTCTGAGATAGTAACTAAATTTCAGGATATGGAATTCTCCTGTGAATACAAGTATGATGGAGAACGTGCCCAGGTGATATTAATTAGTCACACTGCTTTTCTTTTGTTGCTTTAAGCATCCGTGTTTTATGATATAATTTCATTTGCTTGATGCAGATACATTACTTGGAGAATGGTTCGGTTGAGATATATAGTCGAAATTCTGAGCGAAATACTGGAAAATTTCCTGATGTTGTTGCTGTAATTTCCCGGTGAGTTTCATTTCTTATCAGGGATTCCTTTTCTTCTATGATATAGGTGGTCGTTTGTTTGAAACTCCAAGGAATTTTGACTTTGGAAAGATTCTATAAATTTAAATGAGTGAGTTTTGCTGCTTTGTACTCAAGTTAAGAGAAGTGGTGGCTACTATATGGATGCTCAAATCAGCTTCTTCTATCTCATTTACTGCAATGGCTACAGATTGTGCTCTGCAATTTTGAAGCCTTTAGTATTTTTCTTACTTTCCTCATTTTTTAGCAACAT
>Ga0325403_1006819_pt1 | contig 10905 bp, 4 predicted proteins | sample PopdelMetagenome_19_FD_205665 | JGI IMG/M metagenome (GOLD analysis project Ga0325403, IMG submission 205665) | Populus deltoides microbial communities from Bellville, Georgia, United States - Xylem-PdKOR-R4 | ecosystem: Host-associated > Plants > Phyllosphere > Stem > Wood/Secondary xylem...
ATATATATATAAACCTAACATAGAATGGTCTAATGAATCTCGGTAACAAAAGTAATAGCAAACAACCCAAGTCATCCTACTCAACAAAGACAATAAAGCATAATTGAGCATATAAAAATTACAACTACTACTTGCCTTAGTCACCACATAGTCAATAGAAGGCTCGAAACTCGCAGGGGTCTTCTTTGTGATATCATTAGGAATCTGGTCCAATGAATACCCCACCGACAACTTAGCAGCCATCTTGGCTATGGGAAAACCAGTAGCCTTGGAAGCCAGAGCAGAAGACCTGGACACCCTAGGATTCATCTCAATCACCATAACCTCACCATCCACAGGATTAACAGCAAACTGCACATTAGATCCTCCACACTCCACTCCAATCTCCCTTATAATCTTAATAGAATAATCTCTCAACCTCTGGTACTCCTTGTCAGTCAGAGTCTGTGCAGGAGCCACAGTAATTGAATCCCCTGTATGCACACCCATTGGATCAATATTCTCAATGGAGCAAATGATAACAACATTATCAGACAAATCGCGCATTACTTCTAACTCGTACTCTTTCCACCCCAAGAGTGACTTCTCCACCAAAACCTGTGAGGTTAAACTAGCAGCTAACCCTGCCTTACAAATAGCCTCGAACTCCTCTTTATTGTAAGCAATCCCACCTCCAGAGCCACCCAACGTAAAAGCAGGCCGAATAATAAGTGGAAACTCCCCAATAACTTCCTCCGATATGCGAATGCACTCCTCAAGCGTGCTCCCAATGCCCGAAGGCGGAGTTTTGAGTCCTATATTCTCCATAGCCTGCTTGAAAAGATCTCTATCTTCAGCTTTTTTAATGGCATTCAGTTTAGCTCCAATCAATTCAACATTATATTTCTCTAAAACCCCATTTGCCGCTAAAGCCACAGCAAGATTCAACGCTGTCTGGCCTCCCATGGTGGGCAAAATGGCATCGGGACGTTCTTTAGCCACCACCTGTTCAACGACCTCCGGCGTCAATGGCGCAACATAAGTGCGGTCAGCCAAGTCCGGGTCAGTCATGATAGTGGCAGGGTTGGAGTTTATCAAAATAACATCATACCCTTCCTCTCGCAGAGCCTTGCATGCTTGAGTACCGGAGTAATCGAACTCGCATGCTTGACCAATCACAATGGGTCCAGCACCAAGAATCAAGATTTTCTTCAAGTCGGTGCGCTTTCCAGCCCCTGTTTTCACGCTCCTCTTCTCTGTTTCTTGGCGGACGATGCTGCTGCAGCAGCGAATGGATGAAGAAGAGGTGATTCTTCTCGGGTAGTTAGTTTGCGAAAAGAAGAGGCGGAAACGATTGGGTTTTGAGAGAGAAAAGGAGGAGGGGGAGGAGGAGGAAGCTTTGTTTTGGTGGATGAAGGAGAGCGAGTGAGAGCAGTGGTAAAGGTTTAAGCAACAGTTCATTGTTGGTTTTGTTTGCTGCCGAAAACAGAGAGGGAAGGGAAGGGAAGGGAAGGGAAGGGAGGGAGAAGGGAAGGGAGGATACCTACTATAGGACCTAGAAAGAAAGGAACGAAGGGATTTGGATATTGGAGGATTGATTTTAGGGGTATTCTCAGTCTCTTCTTATTGTCCCGAGCCTGAGAGAGAGAGAGAGAGAGAGAGAGAGCAGCTGACGGTGGGTATGGGATATTTTGAGGGATTAGGGTTTTTGGAGGCATTTTAAAAACTATATCTTCAATTAAATAATTAATATGGCTATGTTATATATATAAAAATATGTGTCAAAAAACAAACGTCTTAAGAACTTTTTTTAAAAAATATTATCATTACAATTAAGATTAAAAAAAATTAAAAGGTGTGACTAATTCATTAAAAAAAATAAAAGAGAGTATAATGGATTGTAATGGTATTCACAATATTATTATTCTTTTATCCCTTGGCTTTTTACACTTTGTTTTTTTGATTTTTTTTCTCTAATTTTTTCTTTTAATATTGTGTTTATTTTTTTATCCTTTGAAATTAATATTAAGGAATAAACTATGAAAAAGAATGGTATAAAGGAAAATAATAAAGTGATTATATAAATAATCAGTTAAAAATCGGTAACATTATTATAAGATAATAATAAGTTCGTAAAAAGAATAAATGATAAAAAAAAGATAAAATAAATATATTTTAGATTAAGAAAATGTTCTTGAGGACTTTGTGAAATAATTTATATTATTAAGCAAAGATTGAACAAGAAAAATCAAAATTTCATGGAAAATCACTTATTAACTAGTTTTATGCTATTATGTAGAATTTTCAATCTGACCATCAGATCGAGTTGAAATTTTTCAATGAGTCTCCTGAAATATTTTTCTATTTTAAAAAAAATCAGATTAATCAAAATTCAGGAAGGCCTTACAGTTTAGGTCGATAACTAGGTAGTTTATGCGAAATATACAAGGGGCATTAAATGAAGGAAAAAATATAAATAACAAGAAAATTGATCGATAAATTTTTTTATATATATATTAATCAAGTTGAAGAATGAAGAAAACCCTTCTCCACCCTTGAGAGAAGGGTGGAGAAGGGTTTTCTTCATTCTTCAACTTGATTTCTTATTTAAATCACTTAAAAGCCTTATATTAAGGGTTTAAAGGGGGTTTTAAGAGATAAAAATAAGAAATTTCAGGTAGATTATGAAGCCTGGAAATGGTTTGAAGGTTAGAGTGATGAATAAGAGGAGGTGAAGGAAAAGCTTGTTTTCTTTGTCCAATTCTTCATGATTTATTGTGAAGAGGTAAGAAACCTTGTTTAAAGCTTGGTATAAGTTTATGCCATGAATTGAGATATTTTTATATGATGAATAGACTATGGAATGTTGAGTTTGAATGAATTGTTGCTTGAAATGATTATTTTGTGTTATAGCTATGTTCTTGTGTATGAAATAAGAGTAGGTAATGTGAGAATCGAAGAAAATTAAAAGAAAAAAACACCTCTCTTTTGGAAGTGAGATTTGGCCAAAGGATAGGTAGAGAGATTGAGTTGGGTTGATTTAATTGATATGAAATTTGAATTTAATTATGTTTAGTCAACTATAAAATAAATGGTTAATATGAAATTGAAAAGAATTTTTGAAGAAAATCCATGTCTTCCATGCATGTTGTTATAACCCAATTCTAGGTTATTCTCCAAAATTTATGTTATTTTAAAAAAATCAAAAAAATAAAATAAAGGCTGGCAAAGTGGAGAAAACAGATCAAGAAGGACTATAAAAATATGAAAAAATCAAGCTGTAATTTTTAAGGGAAATTAAAGACCTAATTGCACCCCATTATGCTAAAAAATAGAGAGAAAATGCAAATTCAATGCCAAATTAAATGATTATTGGATAAATTTGCATAAAAATTAAGTTCGATAACATAATTAAATTTTTAATAGGCAAATTTGATTTAATCATGGGCCAAATTGAATTTTAATTATGTTTAAGAATTAATTTGGGTCCAATTAAAGGATTTAATTAAGTGCAAGGACTTAATTATACTTTAAATGGGTCAAATTAATTTTATTTGGGGCTTAATTGGTGAAAAATTAAATTTGGGAGCCCAATTTGACCTTAATTGAGAAGATTAGAATTTTAAGAGACCAAATTTAATTTTTTCCAAGTTAATTGATTGAAATTAGAGGAAAAAATGAAGAAATTAAAAATTTAATGGTTAATGAAAGGTTCAATTGAATAAATCCGAGACCAAGGACCATATTGCAAAAGGCGCGTAAATCTGGGGCTCAAACAGTAATTCATCAAAGTCTTAATTGCATTAAATCAAAAGTTTAGGGTTAATTAGGGATACTATTGGACAACAGTGTAAGCTGGAGGATTAAATTGATCGGCAAACAATCCCTAATTCAGCCCAAAACTGCGCCGTTTTGAATATAAAAAAACAAACGATGCGTCTTCTGCTCATTATCCATTATCTTCTTCATTTTTCAACCTGAAATGACAGCTCATGAGCTACTTTTAGGATGCATTTAATGCCTCATATGTCCACCAAAATTGACAACACATGCACCAAAATGGTCACCTGACATCTCTCTATCCTCGAGTATGGTCCGTTCAGGCCTATTAACATGACACCGGCTCCGGCGCCAGCCTAAAAAAGTCAACTCAGGTAGTCTTTTTCTATAGATTTGACAACTCACGATGCACACTTTGAACCAATGATTGGGATCCTTTCCAGCCAAACCAAAGGTCACGATTTGGCACCATTAAAGACAAAATGTCCCTCTTCCACCTCTTATAAATAGGGGTGTATTTCATGACCTGAAAGAGGGGAAATTGGGTCCAAAGTCGGCCGAAAACCAGCCTTCCTCCCCAGAATTTTTCCTTTTCTACCGTCTATCTTCACTCTCTCTCTTCTCTACACCATCCCAGCCACCACTGTCATCACCACCAGATTTTTAGCCACCAACTCCACCATAGGAAGCCCACACAGCCACCTTTCGGCCATTAGGAGCCACCGCTGCTCGCTCTCTCTCTCTCCTCTGCAGATTTTCTTCTCTTCCTTCCGCTACCACCACCGCCAACTCCCCCACCGTTCCTCGTTGTGATGCCGCCCGAATTATCTACTCAACCTCTTGATCACGGTCATGACCATTGCCCCTGGTAGTCTTCTCCTCTGCCCGTCTGCAACCATTTGGTTGCATGCAGAATGTGAACAGTAATTGTTCACGTTTTTGCGAAATAATTTACTTTGGATGTGGGTCGGACCTGATTTGGCCCAACCAAAAAGAGAAGAAAAAATATATTGGGCCAATATCAGACAACCATTTTAGGTCGATATTAGCCCACCTTTTCCTTGGGCTGAGCTTGGCCCATTTATCTAGGTCGACCCAACCCACAAGTTTTAATAATATTTAGTTAATATAATATATTATATTATAATATTATATATTATATATATAAAAAACAAAAACATTCTAAAAAAAATCAAAAATCCTTTGAAAAATATTTGTTATTTTCTTACATATTTTCCCACAAATTTTGCATAATATCAGGTTTGTATACTTACACTGTAAGATACAAATAAGGTATTTAATGCTCGGTTTCCTCCGAAACTTTTCTAAAAATATTTCAAAAAAAATTCAACAACAAATCTCAAAAACTTTTAAATTAATTTCCCTTTTAGAAACATAAAAGAAAATGTTTTGTTTTCATGCATATGACCAAATTCTAAAAATTTTCAAAGCATATTTTCATTAAAAAATTGTATATTTCTCATGTTTTGAACATCCAAAAAATGAATATTATAACCAGTTTATGATTATCTATTACAGTTTGGCCAAAATATCAAAAACCTTTTTCCAATGTTTTTTTAGGGTCCAGATATAGACTTTAATATTTGTGGGGTGTAAAATTACACGATAAAGTACACTCTCAGGTATTAAAGATACAAGGAGTAAATAAATATGATGCTAAAATTCAGACTTTAGAATGGTTAAGATTTAACTCGATAAGGTAGAGACTCTCTCATGAAGAAAGATCTGCTTTGAACCTTAGAAAAGACAAACGAATAGAAACCCGACTTAGAAAAAATAATCAAAAAACAATGTACCTTACCTTATATAGGGTTCACTAGGGGTGATGTGTCTTCCCCTTGCACAACTAATCCCTTACCAGACTCTCGCAAACCATAGGTTCCTAGTGACCATAATACTAGGTGGCGACTCTTAAACATTAATCATAATTTTATGATTAAATCCAAAAACCCTTCCCAACACACAACACCTCACACGGGAGGCACGACAAAAGCCTCCGCCATTACCAGACGACGTCGCGGTGCGACCCAGCGACACATGTAAAATTCAATCGAACTAGTGTTGGAAGATTTGAATTAGTTAGTTTAAAATTGATATGAAATCCATTTTTAGTTGTGTATTATGATATGTTTAATAATGGGGAATGAAGTAAATTGTGTAAAAATTTAAGGGATGACGTGTGTTCCTATTGATATGAATCTTTGGCCTAAACTAACAAAAAAATGAATACACCTTATTGATATAGTTGTTATGATTATTGGATCATTTTGTGTTGCATGAGATGTAAAATGGGCGAGTGATAAAAATATTAAAGAAAAAGTAGTAGAAAAATACGTGTTCCATGTTAAAGTGGTTTTGGGAACATGTTGGAATAAGATGGTTGGGTGGCTTAATTTGAATTGATGAGGAAATTATGTTAAAATGGGGTTATATAATATGTGTGTGTGGTTAAATTATCCAGAAACTTGTGCAGAAATTCAAGGAATTAATCCTTGAAGTTTCGATTAAAATGAAAGGAAAAGAATGAGCTTAATGAACCATGATTTTAAATGTGTAAATATGTGTCTAGTTATAATTAAAAAGGGTTGACAAGGTCAAAAAATAAATAAGTAAAGGACAACAGTTGGTTTCCTAAAAAAAGGCTATTTGGCTAAAATTTCATATATAGGTGCATGGACTAAAAGCATGTAGAATTGTTATTGAATTGAGAAATTAAATAGGTTGATCCTTAGAGATAAAGTTCTGGAAAGTATAAGTATGTATGAAACTCTAAAATTCTCCATTGTTATTGAATTTGAAAACCTAGGTTGAGTGTGAATTGGAATAGAACTCCAATGATGGTTAGTTTGTTTATAATGGTTATGTTTATATTTGTATAAGAGAGGTTGCTAGACTTGGACCACGGTAGCAGAGGGCAGCACCACGAGCACAGGGCCTAAGTAGGTGTCTGAAACCTATATTAAGTAGATTGTAGAATTTTTTATAATCGATGGTTTAATTTTGTGTTTTTATAATTAATGTAATAAGAATGATGAGAAAAAAAAGAGGAGAAGAAAAGAAATGATTTGATTAGTTGTCCATACAATGAAGGCTAATGATGTCTATTAGGCTGACATCGGTATTAACCCAGTAAATAAGGAGATAAGTTGAAAAGAAATAGGTTGATCCTTAGAGATAAAGTTCTGGAAAGTATAAGTATGTATGAAACTCTAAAATTCTCCATTGTTATTGAATTTGAAAACCTAGGTTGAGTGTGAATTGGAATAGAACTCCAATGATGGTTAGTTTGTTTATAATGGTTATGTTTATATTTGTATAAGAGAGGTTGCTAGACTTGGACCACGGTAGCAGAGGGCAGCACCACGAGCACAGGGCCTAAGTAGGTGTCTGAAACCTATATTAAGTAGATTGTAGAATTTTTTATAATCGATGGTTTAATTTTGTGTTTTTATAATTAATGTAATAAGAATGATGAGAAAAAAAAGAGGAAAAGAAAAGAAATGATTTGATTAGTTGTCTATACAATGAAGGCTAATGATGTCTATTAGGCTGACATCGGTATTAACCCAGTAAATAAGGAGATAAGTTGAAAAGAACTTGATTAGTTATCCAAGTATTGTAAGCTAATGATATTAGTATGGTTACATTGATATCAGTATGTCGCACGTGTGCGGCGTTGCAGAGATCGTCCTCCACACTCATCTATATGTATCTGAAAATAGAGGGAGACAAGGAATTTTTGTCTCTTATTAGTGAAAAGTTGGAGTGCTGAACCTCTAAAAGGGTTTTGCTGCTCATTCCTTTATCTCAAGGGTTGACAACTCTACCTGATATTTTTAGAAAGGGAATCATGGAGCAAACCTTACCGTGTGTTTTTTATTGCCCCCCAGCTTGATCATGCCCCCCAAGTGTTCAATTCGAGTTTGGGGATGAGGCTATATGAAGGAAGATTTGACAAGGAGTTGTTTTCATGCAGAAATTTTGGAATTTCAAAGATATTCCAGACACAGAAATCATTTTGGTCTCGATTCAAAGCAAACTCGTTCTGAAGAAATTCAAGTGATTCCTATGGAGAGGTTTTCAGAAATAATGAAAACTTTTTATTTGCTTTTGGTGAAAAATATGAAGTGACATTTGGTTTGTCAAAAAAGGTTTAAATTTCAATTTTGAGAGTTATTGAGAACCGAATCGGTTTAAAGCATTTATTTTATTTGCATGAATAATGATTTGACCTGCACGAGAAAGCATTGCCTACCAATCCAAATTGCTTGCCTTTGATTAGAAAGGCCTTGAATAGTTACGTAATGTAGGCTTCGACTATTGGTTACGAAGAAAATGATATTTTGCAGGCTCAAAATGTGTTTAAGGGATTTTAAGACTAAGGATCACTTGTGCTTCTTTCCTGACCTTTTTCTTTTGAATTTCTTTCCAAAATGGTTTGCCATGCCCCCCAGTGTCAGGTTTGGGCTCTTTCTCTTTGTTTTCTTCATTTTGTTTGGTTGAGCATAGTCACCTCAGTTGTTTTTATGAGAAGCTCAAATCTTTTGGATCTTTTGGATTTTCTTTATCATGCCCTAGCTTTGTATGGGCAGCTTTGATGATTGATAATTTTCTTTTATGCCCCCTAGTATTTTTTGGGCACTTTCAATCGTTAAGGTTTTTTCTATGTCTCTCACACTTGCCCCCTAGTGTGGGGTGTGATCCTAGCCAAGACGATTTAAAAAAAAAAAGCATTACTAGGCTCAAAAGGGGTTTGCAAAGGATAAATTTTAGCATCGTGAAAGAATTATCAAAGAGGCCTTTCTTCATCTCAAATGCATGCATTTAGGATTGGTAAGCCTTGCTTTCATATGAATATGCAAAGTGATTTCTCATTATTCATTCAAATAAAACTTAGCTTTAGAGTCACTTTATGATGTTTTTGTTTTTTGTTTTTTTTTGTTTTTTTCTTTTTTTCAGGTTTTCTCGGAGTATAGTTACCTTTCTAAGGAATCACTTGAATTTCCAGAACTTGTTTGTTTAAACAAACACCAATATGATTTATGTTTTGTACTAAACTTTGAATTCTAAAAAATCCTTGTGACCATATGAGATCATGCATTGTTTTGGGAAGAAAAGGGAAAACACTAGTGGTTTTGTGAGTAAAAATTATACTCAGTGTGTTATTTGCATGAAACAACAAGAAAAATGAAGGCATTTCCTGAATACAGGAAAACACATGATCTTATTAACAAGAAAGGCTCATTTGACATGGAAAGTCTTATGGCATTTTGAGCCAAATTACAAACAAGATTGGAACAGGTTGAAACAAAATCAAAAAGCTTTGTAGGCATGATCAAACAGAGGCGATTGTTTTTTTCACATAACAAGAACAGACTCCATTCTCCAACTCTGGTAAAAATTCCCCTTCAGTCAGCCACCCCACAAAAGCTTTCACAGAAATGCTAGATTGTGTTGAGGCTTTTGACTATGTTTGCCTCTTATTTCTTCAGGCTGAGTCGTTGTTGGGGTCTGATTGAAAGTGACGGGTTGAGTAAAAAGACCTTTATCAGAGGTATTTCCTAGTATTTGCTCGAGTAAGCTAGAGGCGAGCCACACTTGTCTTCAAAGACTCTAACTCTTCTTTAAAATGAGCTTCATGGTGAGCACACTCTTCATCTTCCATGTTTCTCGTTCATATTCAGGTGTTGTAAACTCTTTAGGGACCTATTTTTCAACCTGATGCATGTGTGTATGGATGTATATGTATAGATGCAAATGTATGTACATGTGCTTTAGGAAGCTTATACTCTAAGGATAGGTTTGGGCCATTACATGATGGGTGGCTTTCTACCTGGTCTCAAAAGGGTCTCTTGATATCCTAGTGATCACCCTAATGAAGGCAATATGGGGGCTCAGTAGGTAATTGGATGGCATATGCACCAATTATTACCAATCTAAGTACTCAGCAAAGAGTTGGGGTTTACATAAACTTAAACCTTGACTAAAAGTCGTAAGGTAAGCTGTTAGTCCCCCACTTAACCTAAAGTTTTTTCAGTATAATTACCCTCAAATGTGAATGATGCATGAAATAATTTTATACAATACATGAACAAATATGTACAAAATTAAAGTGTATGAGCAAATAAGAACTGCATATTAACAAAGACAAACAAACCCAACACTAACACAAAAATCAGACAAAAAAAAATGCTTAGTCCACAGAATCCCCTGTAGAGTCGTCATTCTGTATCACGTGTGCGGCGTCACGACGATCGTCCTCCACACTCATTTGTATGTATCTGAAAAATATGAGACAAGGAATTCTCGTCTCTTATTAGTGAAAAATAAAATGAGAGTCGTCACCTAGTATTTTGGTCACTAGGAACCCTAAATGGTCCCAGAGATCAAGTATGGAGATTGGTTACGTAAAGGAAAGGTATTAGCACCCCAAATATGTCTTACCTAAGGTAAGCTGCATTGTTTAATTGTCTCATAAATGCTAAGGTTTCATTGTATTTCTAATTGTTGGTCTGTCTACGGTTTAAGAAAAGTCCTCCTCGGTAAAGAGGTCCTTATCTTATCGGGCAAAGCCTAACCGTTCTAATATCTATAAAAGAACTACCATGTGAATATCGGGAATACGTTTTATGTATAAATTCGTAATCCCAGACATTAAAACAAAACATAATATTTTTTTGGATTTTTTTGAAATATTGGCCAAGTTCTCGTGACTTTAATAAAATGGTTATTAAAGCCAAAATGCATGCTAAAATATTTTTTAAAAAAGTTTTATTTGTTGTATGAAAATACAATATGATTGTTTTTTTTTAGTTTTGAGAGACTTGGCCATATGCATGAAAACAAAAATACTTTTTTGTTTAATTTTTCAATGTTTTGATGAAAATTGGGTATTTTAATACCGGATTTGTATATTTACGGTATGAAAATACAAATCAATATTAAGCAAAATTCAGTATAAAAAATGCGGGAAAGTCACAAATTTTTTTGAAAATCTTTTTTAAATATTTTTTTGATTGGGCCGACCCGGCCCACTCATTTTGAGCCGGGCCGGACAGTGAACAGCTGTTCACATGCAGCGTGAACAGTGGAGGAGGAAAAATAAGAAGGAAGAGGGGCGGACCT
>Ga0325403_1006821_pt1 | contig 10900 bp, 6 predicted proteins | sample PopdelMetagenome_19_FD_205665 | JGI IMG/M metagenome (GOLD analysis project Ga0325403, IMG submission 205665) | Populus deltoides microbial communities from Bellville, Georgia, United States - Xylem-PdKOR-R4 | ecosystem: Host-associated > Plants > Phyllosphere > Stem > Wood/Secondary xylem...
AACAAGTTACGTAAATTGATGCCTTGCAACTATAGGTGTGCTATAATGTGTCACTTCTCCCCATTGCTGTGGGTTGTAGCTCATAGAGTTTTCTGATCTGTTTGAGTCTTGTGATGAAATTCCATGTTTCAAAAATATCCATTTTGCTTCCTGTTGTTTTACCGTAGATTAGTATTATTTTGCTGGTGATAAGCCGGATGATGGTGGCAGAAGTTGCAGGAGTTAACAATGACCTGGGTAACAAATTAAGGAGTTTACCGTCCTATGATGAGATTGCTGAAGCGCTCAACGTGAAAGGTTTTGAGAGGAGATCCCCCTATATTGGCTCAAAATCGCATGACACTCCGGATGTATGACTCCGGTCACTTATGCTATGATGCAAGTCAGAATCATGAGTTGTTTTAGATCCAACTAGGCCAGAGTTCTCCCGTCTGTCCAAACCACGCCTTTTATGAGTCTGCCTGAATTAAAAGACAGATAAGCAGACGGATTTTGTACTGAAAATTGAGGGAACACCGAATTTTGTAAGCAGAGACTTCCGAGCACACCGAACAGTCCTGACGCAGCTTTCCATGATTCGATCACGCCGCATGTAGCAAGTTTGTCCCGTTTAGAGTGGCACTTTGCAGACAGATCGATCCAACTCAATCTTTAAATAATTTATACGTGTAAGAGAAAACAGCGAGCGTTTGTAGTCCAACGGTTAGGATAATTGCCTTCCAAGCAATAGACCCGGGTTCGACTCCCGGCAGACGCAACCATTTTTAGTTCATCCAGGCGTCATGGCTTTCTGATTTGATGTTACTGTTATGTTTACTAGTTACTACTATTCTTTTTCACGTCTGAAATAATTTCCCATTCCAAAATCTGGCAAAACGTTGCAAACTTAACAAGACGCTCGGCAAATTTCTGGACGTGGAAAGTTGAACAATATCTCGTGCAGAGCCGTGGAAATTAGTCATCATTGAAAATGGTGAAGATTTTTTTAAAGATACTATAGAACTTGAAAGCCTTTATTTGTGAGTTATGCACTTGTTGGGCCAAATTGATTCGAAAGTAACAAGTAATGAAGGGAAATCTGTTTGTATGCTATGTTAATTATAGTCAATTTAACCCTCTAATTCTGCTCGAAGCACTTGGAAATGTATTTTTGGTCTTGCATCCTCATGCTTGATGGTCTTCATTAGTTTAATATTTCTTCAATATCTCATCATTCTTTTTCTCTTTTTCCTAGACATAATCAAGTCTAACAGTGCTCTTCTTTTTCATGTCCTTTATTAAACAGGCAATTTTTAACTTTCGCTTCTGGGCGCTTCTGGCCGTAGTAGGCTCACTTGCTGGTTCCCTCTTGTGCTTTCTAAATGTCTATGACAGCAAAAACATTTTCTTAATCTCTTGCCAAGCTCTATGACAGCAAGTGAAGTGAAATTAACGAAAGTAAGAGAAGAGGTGAAACTGGATAAGCTACAAGCAGATAAGTGCAACTCAGTTAAAAATGGAAGCTTATTCGTGCCCCTTCCCATCCTAATCCTACTGCTGAAAGGTTTGCTCCTGTCATTTCTAAATATTTCAGTGACACAAAACTAGTCACCCATTCAAGACTGTTAACGGTTAAACCAAGAAAGTTTGAAGAGACATCAAGAACCTGCAAGATGGAGAGGTTTCCGAAATTTGCAGGGAATGCACCACTAAATCCTGCATTTGATAGGTTTAGATATTGTAAATTCTCAAAAGTGGAAATGAGATCAGGAATTGTGCCATTGAATGTGTTGAAGCTCAAGTCCAGATGTTTCAAGGACTTGAGTTTTGTCAGTGAAAGGTCTGATCTCCCCACTGAAGCCCTCAGACCCATACCCGCCTGAAGAACCATGACTTAGGTTGTGGAGATCAACCATAACAACTGCTCCTGTCCTATTGTCGCAACCTATTCCCCACCATCGACAGCAATTGCTTCCTTTCCATGACGACAGTACTTAGCCAGTGCTCAGGATCGTCAAGACCCGTTTTGAAATCCATAAGAGCTTCTCTATCAGATCTTTTGCAGTTCATCGTTTGTGCATTTCCATGACAAACAAGTGCTCTAGCTTGCTGTTAAAAAGATGAGAAGCAATGAAATGCTAGAAACGTAAAGTTCTCCATAAATAAAAAACAGTCCTTTTGAACCAATGCAAAAGTCCATGAACGATGATATTACAAATTATACGGATTCTATTTTGAATGAACTGCAAGGAAGTTTCATTTTCTTCAGAATTTTAAATTCTAACCTTTCATTATTAAGAAAAACAACAGGAAACGAAAGGTTATTAATTGTTAAAAACCATTGACTCCAACAACAGATGGTATCTGTCTTACTGAATTATTTACTACGTACAAAGTGTGATCCCTCCTCGGTTTCACCGAATACGACATTGTTGCTTACATGCAGTGTTGAAATTCTGACACAGTACCGTTCCAAAATCTCCATCAGGTGGAAACCTGGAAGAACAAGTCATGGCAATGATATCTATCACTAAATTTTCACGGCGTGTTCTCGCTGGTTTAAAAGCACGGGAGAGATCATGGCCAGTCTACATCATGGATGACCGGGTCAACTGGTGACTTTATCAACATTGTTAGGTAAAATTTCATTATTGTTGATTGAATCAATACGTTGAGTTGGCCTAAGAAAATGACCGGGAAGTATTTTACAACAAAAGTCATGACCAGTGAACATCTATGTATGCATTAACACTCCTTTCAATTAGCTGAGAATAAGATGACTGCCTCTTAATTGACAGATCCATTTTGTTTAAGGTTAGAGATGAAGGATGTGTTTAAGAGTGCAGCTGAATCGCGTTTTTAAAATGTTTTGATTTTTTTTTAATATTTAATTAATTAAAAAATAAACATTTTAATTTTTCAATTTTGGGGAAATAGGATCTCTTCTTCCTCATTTCATCTCCTTGTCGCATAATAACTTGACAGGAACACCACCATTTTAGACATGATGAGTCAACGAAAGAAATTAGAAATAAAAACAACCATAATAGCGATAACAATCAATACAGGATTAGACAGACATGGAGAAGAAAGAAAACAATTAGACCAGGTTCGCTAACGTTGACCCCACTTGTCCTAATCACAGAATATTGAATGACAAAGCCGAAGAACTTCAAACGGAACATGGGGATCAGGACAAAGGCTTCGTTGAATAACTATTTTATCTTCACTCATTTATTAAATCTTGTTTTCAATCAAAAGAAACCTTAATCATCTCCACAAATGTCATGATCTGATTTTCAAATTCATGATCAGTATATAGATAAGGTTTTTTTTTTCTTCAAGTTTTTATATCTAAACTTATTCATATATATTTTATTTATATAAATAAAATAAATTTCTCGAAAATAATAACATAACTAATTTTATAATATAAATTGATTATCTTAATAAATAAGTTAATATAAATATCATAATTATGAAACACTAACTAAACATAAAAAAATATTAATTACAATAAAAAAATAGGTTTTGAACATCCAACAAAAGTAACCTTCTAACAAGCTGTAAGCCAAAATAGATAAATAAAGAGAGGATGTGTTCAACAACTCAGTGAGTAGAAAATATTTAATATGCGTACACGAGGTAATACAACAATGAGAAAAACACACATAAAAAATAAATTACAATAAATATGGCTTTAAGTTCTTACAAGAAAGTTTATAAAATAAGTCATAACAAGAATATCATAGCATAAAACTTGTCAGATAATCAAAATACAATGAGTATGACGCTCCGTACTAAAAAATGATCAATTATTACATGTTGGTGACTCCCCCGACCAGTTCATATACGATGTGCACAAATAATAACACTACCCTGTTAGTATGAATATTTTAACTGACATACCATATATTCATATCATAATCAAACAAACATAATCATATCTTAAGACTCAACTCATACAACCAATCAAACGATAAACTTTCAATATAGAAGTCAATTCATAAATATATATTAGTTCATATCAAGAATTCAGTCTCAACAATTGATCATGCTTTATCATAGATAAAAGATAATAAGCGATATGTGAATTACCAAGAAATATGATCAATTTTATATTAACAATTTGAATATTTATACTACTCCTTTAGCATATGGAATATTATCCACTCACCTGATTCAAAAACAGAATAAGCACAAAAGTAGATGTCCAAGGAAATCATACTGATGCACAGTAGGTAGTGTGTCAAAAGTATTTGAATACAAAAAAAACATATTAAAAAACAACTCGAAAAGAATATACAATCTATTTAATACACTTAACTTAGGATCTAACCTATAAACCTATACGTTTAGGAATAAAACATAATTTTAAACTGGAATTGGTCCACCTGATTGATCCCAAATATAACATAAACGAATCAAACCTAAAAGAATTATCTAAACTCACTATCAGGTTAACCGACTCAACTTAAATGGTTGATTGAAACCATCTAGGACAAACCAATCGACTAAAATCTATCAACTGGTTGACCGTAATACAACATACCAACCGTTCTACCAGTTCTATCCAATTAGTGGATCGATATCTAACTGGTCAAACGGTCGACCCGTTCATCATAATTCTAGATTCTCGATCACCAGTCTCTCAACAATGACAAATTTCAAAACATAATTTAAGTAATACCTCAAAACCCAACATAATCAGGCCATAACAATTTAATTAACACATCATATTATAATCAATTCATCAATTAACTTAAAATATAAACTTAAAAACCCTTGAACCTCAACAATCTCAAAATCTTAACCAATAACATCAATTATACACATTCAAACTTAAACCTTACCTTAACAACGTAGTTCCCTAATCCTTCTTCATTTTCTTTTCTTCTTCTCCTTTTTTCTCTTCTGCTAATTCTTTCTCTAAATTTTTAGATTTCTTTTTTTTTTAACTTCCTATTTGTCATGACCTGAATCCCGAGACCATGATCGGCAACGCAGGAGTCGTGTTGTAAGGACACTCCACCTATGCTAAGCCTCATAACAAACATATCAAAAGAATAAGTTATTTAAAAATACACTACATTTTATAATCTTCTAAAATATTATATTATTCAAAACTAATGAAATCAAATGATAGTTCAAAACTTCTCATCAGTAATTAAAACAAAAATAATAATCCATAATACTTATTACATTGTTAAAATCTAAACTTAATTAAAACAGAATAATAGTGGAGCATTTAAAACATCAAATAAAAAATAAAAAGAAAACTTTATGCAACAAATAAGACATACTAATCAAAATTGAAGAAACAAGAATACTTAACAAAGTCCACCTGCTAACAGAAACTAAGAACCTGAAATAATATAAAAAATAAGGGGTGAGTGCAACCAACTCAATGATGAAATAACATTTAATATACATTTTAGATATTAATAATTTACAAGTCGATTTATCTTGATATACATATACATACTAAACATATTATTATAAAGTGGTAGAATACATGCTAGAGATTAGGTGACACCCAAAGATGACCGGATGATACCCAAAGGTGATTACTGTGGGAGGACCAGTTGCTACAGGTTGATGTCTCTCTCACCAGCTAGGTATATATAATATTATGTGCACATAGACCAACTTCTCTTCGTTAGCATGGAGTTACTGACAAGTTCTATATCAAGACATAATATATATTCACATAATCATCAAAGTAATGTATATCATATCGAATAGAATTTAGTTTAACATAATCTAAGTGCAAATTTAAGAATAGATAAATACTCGAAAAATAAAGCAACAAATATAAATATTCAATAAATTAACTAGTCGTACTCATCATATAATCAACATACATATTTATTTATATTACATGCATATGAAAAATTATCCTACTCACCTGGAAAATATAGAAGTAAAAGGAATATCAAATGAAAGACTCGAAAATCTTATAGAAGATTGTTATATATACTTACAACGAATATACAAAATATACTAAAAAAACAACTTAAAACAACACAAATAAAAGACTCCAATGCATAAAAGAAAACTAGATTTAGTCTCTTAAATTTAGGGACTAAAATGATAACTTTTAGAAATAAAAACGAAAGCATGATTTTACCAGAATTGGATGACCAAATTGTAAATATAAGAAATACATAACCATACTAAAATTTCACCCATAATTCATCCTCAATTATGTTCAGAATCTCAATCCACGTTCCAGAGATCAAATTGTAATTTTTTCAAAGTTCAGGGACTAAACTATAAATCTCCAAAATAAAGAGAGTAAACTGAAAATTACATAAATAAATTATCAAACTAAGATTCATCATCCTTAAACTCATAAGAAAACTGCTCAGAATTCCAAAATACGTTTCAGTGGTCAAATAATAATTTTTCAAAGTTCATGGATTAAACTGTAATTTTTATAAATCTAAAACCATAATAAAATTATGTCATTTTCAATCTCAAGACCATTATGTCTAGATTTTCCAACAAAATTGAAAAAATTTCTTAACCCATAACAAATCAATTCATAGATTCTTATTTCTAATAACACATCCAAAATCAATCACTTAACATTATACTTATAATAATCATGAATCAATCTTAATAACATAAATTTCAAATCTTTGTAAACCCCAATCTCTTCTTTGATCCTTCCATAAACAACCTGAAAATAAAAAATAATATATGAGAGAAACACTCACTTGTTACTTTTATTTTTCGTGAATCCAAAACACTTAAGATCAAAAACTAAAATTCTTAGTTTGATGAGAAGAGGATTACAACAGTCACAAAAATTAGAAGAGAGAAAAACAATTATCCTTAAAACTTTTTCTTATATAACTAGGTTAATTTAGATTGGATTTGGACTAACTTGGAATTGAATATGAATTAAAAGGTTGGATCTTATACTTACGTTGTTTATACTTACCACATTATCTTTATTTATTTACATGTAATTCTAAGTCTTCAAGTGTATTGTTGCATTTTCGTATTAATTCTTTCCCTTTATTTTTCAAAACATCACAACAAATCTTGCTATAATGTCAAACAAGATTGGTTCTTTAACATAAAGAAGCCTGCCTTTTTTGCATTTTATAATAGCAGCTGCCAGCTGCGTGCCTTGTATTTTCAATTGCCTTAACTTTCAACTCCCCTACCCCAAAATTTTTATATGCATAAACGTAATAAAATATTTGCAGCTCTTCGACTTTCTACACCTCTAAATTCTTGTATTTTCCTTCCTATCTTCTCCCATGAAAGTCAAACTTTGACTATGCGAAAGAAACTGGAGGCCACCTTTTATATAACAGTTTCTTGTATGCATTAATCCACAGCTTGAGATTTAAAAGTTAAAACTAATAATGGGGAAAGTTTCGATTCTTGGTTTGGTTCTTGCAGTTCTCGGTGTCCTGGCTGGAGAATTTGTTTGTAATGGAGACACCCTTTACATAAATTGTTCTCTGTCTGACCGAAAATCTCTTACAGACTTCAAACATGGACTTGAAGATCCTGAGAACAGGCTCTCGTCGTGGAAAGGGACACACTGTTGTCAGTGGAGGGGAATCAGCTGTGACAATACTAATGGAGCTGTCATTTCCGTTGATCTCCACAACCCATATCCTGTAAGTTCTGCTGAATCTTCAACCAGGTATGGGTATTGGAACTTGAGTGGGGAGATTAGACCTTCATTGCTAAAACTCAAGTCGTTACAGCACTTAGATTTGAGTCTCAACACATTTAATAATATCCCAATTCCTACATTCTTAGGATCCATGAGAAGTTTGAGATATTTAAATCTGTCAGAGGCTGGGTTTAGTGGTGCAGTTCCTTTAAATTTAGGAAACCTTTCTAGCTTGGAGTTTCTTGATGTTTCTTCTCCATTTTCAGGTCTAGCTGTTAGTAGTCTTGAGTGGGTCAGGGGTCTTGTCTCACTGAAACATCTAGCCATAAATGGAGTTGACCTTTCCATGGTAGGATCCAATTGGCTTGGGGTATTAAACGTGCTTCCACATCTGGCTGAAATTCATCTCTCAGGTTGTGGTCTATCTGGTTCCGTTCTATCTCATAGCTCTGTCAATTTTACTTCTCTTTCTGTGATAGACCTTAGTCTGAACCACTTTGATTCAATTTTCCCTGACTGGCTCGTAAATATTAGCAGCCTATCCTACGTTGATTTAAGCAATTGTGGTTTGTATGGTAGGATACCCCTTGGTTTTAGTGAGCTACCAAGTCTTCAGTACTTGAGTCTTGCTATGAACGATAATCTTTCTGCAAGTTGCTCTCAGTTGTTTCAAGGAAGTTGGAAAAAAATAGAGGTTCTCAGTTTGGCTGCAAATAAACTGCACGGTAAACTTCCCTCTTCCATAGGAAATATGTCATCTCTCACTAACTTTGATTTATTTTCCAATTCTGTCGAGGGTGGGATTCCTAGCTCTATTGGCAAACTTTGCAACTTGAAAATTTTCGATTTATCTGGAAACAACTTGACAGGTAGTTTGCCTGAAGTCCTTGAAAGGACTAGTTGTGTTTCAAACAATCCCATGCCTAGTTTAATATACTTGAGACTAAGTGTCAATCATCTAGTGGGGAATTTGCCAGCTTGGTTAGGCGAGCTTGAAAATCTTGCAGAACTTACTCTGGACTATAACATGATTCAAGGGCCAATTCCTGCTTCTTTAGGCAACTTACATGACCTGACTATTTTGCGACTCGCGGGGAATCAACTAAATGGAAGTCTCCCTGATAGTTTTGGACAGCTTTCTCAATTGTGGAGCTTGGATGTCTCTTTTAATCATCTCTCAGGTTTTATCACTGAATTGCATTTCTCAAGGCTTCATAAACTAAAGTTCTTGCATTTGTCTTCCAATTCATTGAATTTCAATGTCAGCTCCAATTGGATACCTCCATTTCAGCTCCGAAATCTTGATCTTGGTTCCTGTCATTTGGGTCCTTCTTTTCCAGCTTGGCTTAGAACTCAGAAGGAAGTGGGATTTCTAGATTTCTCGAACGCTAGCATCTCAGATACTATACCCAACTGGTTTTGGGAAATATCCTCCAACCTATCACTGCTAAATGTTTCTTTCAATCAGTTACAGGGCCTTCTACCAAATCCATTAAGTGTAGCTCCCTTTGCAGATGTTGATTTCAGCTCCAACCTATTGGAAGGACCTATTCCACTTCCCACTGTGGGGATTGAATCGCTAGACCTCTCTAATAATCACTTTTCAGGTTCTATTCCACAAAACATAACTGAATCCATGCCAGACCTGATCTTTCTTTCTCTTTCGAATAACCAATTGACAGGAGCTATCCCAGCTTCAATAGGAGATATGTTGATTCTTCAAGTCATTGACCTCTCAAACAACAGCTTAGAACGCAACATCCCTTCAAGTATAGGGAATTCTTCTTTGTTAAAGGCTCTAGACCTTAGTCACAACAATCTATCTGGGGTGATTCCAGAACTTTTAGGTCAATTAAATCAGCTTCAGTCAATTCACCTGAGCAACAATAATCTCACAGGAAAACTTCCATTATCTTTGCAAAATTTATCGAGCTTGGAAACATTGGATCTCGGAAACAACAGACTATCAGGTAACATTCCACTGTGGATTGGAGGTGGCTTTCCACAACTTAGAATACTCAGCCTAAGGTCAAATGCATTTTCTGGTGAAATTCCATCCAACCTGGCAAACTTGAGCTCGCTGCAAGTCCTTGACCTTGCAGATAACAAGTTGACTGGTGCCATTCCAGAAACTTTGGGAGATTTTAAAGCCATGTCGAAGGAGCAATACGTAAACCAATATCTACTCTATGGGAAATACAGAGGTCTGTACTATGGAGAGAGATTTGTGATGAACATAAAAGGTGGTCCTCAAAAATACACCAAAACTCTTTCCCTAGTCACTAGCATAGACCTTTCCATCAACAGCTTAAATGGAGAATTCCCTGATCAAATCACAAAGTTGGTTGGTTTAGTGACTTTGAACTTGTCAAAAAACCAAGTCAGCGGCCATGTTCCTGATAACATTTCAAGTTTGCGCCAACTATCATCTCTTGACCTCTCAAGTAACAGACTTTCAGGTGCAATTCCTTCCAGCTTGCCAGCATTATCATTTTTAAGCTACCTGAACCTGTCCAACAATAATTTATCTGGCATGATCCCGTATAGAGGGCAGATGACAACTTTTGAAGCATCCTCTTTTTCTGGGAATCCCGGTCTTTGCGGACCTCCACTGGTCCTCCAGTGCCAAGGTGATGATTCAGGTAAAGGAGGGACTAGTACTATAGAAGACAGTGATGATGGCTTCATTGACAGTTGGTTTTACTTGAGTATTGGACTGGGATTTGCAGCTGGTATTCTGGTTCCTATGCTTGTATTTGCAATCAAGAAACCATGGAGACTTTCCTACTTTGGTTTTGTGGACAAAATCGTTGACCGAGCATTGTGAGTTCATGACTATACAGCTATACATACAAGAAATCAACAGAGCCGCAAAGCACACCCTTCTCCGTTTTCATTTTAAAATTGCATGTACAAATCGTAGATGTAATGTTGATTGCTGTTTTTGTGTTGTGAAAGGAATTTGTGAGAAAGGACGTTGCTTCTGTTTTGAGATTACTTTACTTGTTTACTGATTTCCTGAAATTTGCATGCCTGTGATGCTGACAAAATCTATTTTCCATAGCAGGCAACGTAACTTATCAAGGGCTCCACGCTAATGCACTGCTAGAAATGCGTGAATTGATGAAAGTTAAAATAATTGATTTTTTTATATATATATTTTTCTGACATTTTTATAGTATGTACTGGTTTTTATGTATTATTAGGATTAAATATAATATAATATCTTGAGTTAAGTTAAATTGTGTTTAGTTAGTCTTCGGGTATAGAAGACGTATA
>Ga0325403_1006822_pt1 | contig 10900 bp, 9 predicted proteins | sample PopdelMetagenome_19_FD_205665 | JGI IMG/M metagenome (GOLD analysis project Ga0325403, IMG submission 205665) | Populus deltoides microbial communities from Bellville, Georgia, United States - Xylem-PdKOR-R4 | ecosystem: Host-associated > Plants > Phyllosphere > Stem > Wood/Secondary xylem...
TTGTTCCATAAGAATCTTTAGTGGGCTGAAACATAATTTCCAAGAGTGGCAACGATTCATTAATGTTCCAGAATCCTTTGCTTATGAAAATTCCGTATTCATTCTAGCTATACAAGGAAAGAAGGGTTGGTGCTATTTAATGATAAATTAGTTATTTTAATTATTTTCTTTCATGTTTGGGTTTAATTTAAACTTTGTTTTGAGCTAGGATCCAATGCTTGTTTGGATCAGATTATGGGCTTTTTAGTTTAAGGTTTTTATGTCGGTTTTATATGTGGGTCAGTTCAACCCACAATGGTAGATCCATTAGTGTTAATTCTCTAGAACTATTTAAACTCATGTAACCAAAATGTCAGGAGCCATTGTCAAATACTTCTGAATTTTTTAGTTTTAACATATGAGAGTGATTATTACATTCTTCAATTTTTGAACGAACTGAATTTGACTTATCAAAGATTAACTAGCTTTGTGGCGTCATTCTATTTCATTCCAATAGTGTTGGTGCCTTGGGGCAGGTTTCTATTATGTCACACTCCTATCACACCTTTTTCTGCTCTTCAAGATTAGATCTCAATCTTGATTGTGGGTTTATGACTAGATGATCACTAGGTTCGTATCAGTTACCAACGATGATCGAAGTGGGTCACACTCTCGGTCTAAAGACAAACGAGCAATTACAATGAAAGACGAGAGAGAAAAAAAAGAAAAAAAAGTCCATGGAGGCATATAATAGTTCTGATTACAACATTACTGATACCATTGAAAAAATATCTAAGAGATGAATCCAGCAACACCAAAGAAGGTCACCGATAATGATTGGAGAGAGTCACACGTGGCAGAGGACTCACTTGCTTTTAGACGGAGAGTGTGACCTATTTCATTCATCATTTTATGTGGATTAACCCACAAACACTAACAAGAACCCATTACATGTTTCAAATGGACCAATTACAAGGTCTAAAATGATGGCATTGAAAGAAGCATTAAATGAATTAGTCTTGCAAGTTTCGGCCAAGGCATAAATTATAGATCCATTAAAGCATTAAAAGGAGGCATTGATGCATTTAATTCATGTGCAAGAGGGGCCCAGTCCAACCTTATTTGGGCTATGAACTTTCAGCAACAAGGTTGCTAATCTAGTCCAACCTTATTTGGGCTATGAACTTTCAGCAATAAGGTTGCTAATTTTGCATTATTTCGGCCATCCTTGTTTTTATGTTGTTTCCATGTGCTTTGTGGATTCCATATTAATTGTGAATTTCCTATCATGTGTGGAAACATTAATTATTATTTTTTTATGTATTAGAATATCTTATTTAACTTATTTCTATGTTAGGTGAGGAGAATACAAAAAAAAAAACGAAGAATCTAAACTTAAAAGGGAAATAAGGTGGCAACAAAGTTCCCTAGATTTGTAAAGAAAATATTTCAACAACTTTAATTGTTTTCCTAGTGATGGAAGGACTATTAGTTGGCAGCAAAGATGAACAATAAAGGTAGCAACATTTTTCTTCTAAAAGAAGGATAAATACAAGGCTACAATTACAATCCCTTTCTATCTTGGAAACTGTAGGAGCTTAAATTTCTCCCTTGTTTTTTAGGATCATTGGACGACAGTGTAGGCTATAAATAAGTCTTTTTTCATACTTGTATTTCTTCTTCTTCTTCTTCTTCTTCTTCTTCTTTTGTCATGACAACATAGGATAACTTATGAGTTTTATTTTTATTATTTCAGTTATAGCCTAAGACTTGTTTGGGCTTGATTAATACTTGGTCTTTAGCTAAGATTCAAAGCTTGTTTGGATCAATGTTTTAGGCTTATCAATATAGGTTTTGGGTCAATTTTACAAGTGGTCCAATTTAGTCCATAAGGGTAGATCCATTAAGGTTATTTTCTTATAGTATAAAAAATCTTTGTAAGCCTAAAATTCAACGGTCATTGAATAATATCATTCAGAATTTTTAGCTTGTGTATGAGAGTGATTCTTGCACTCTTTAATTCTTGAAAAAACTAAACTGACTTATCAAAGATTAATTGGCTTTGTGGCGTCATTCGATTTAATTCCATTAATATAGGTGCCTTGAGACAAGTTTTCATTGTGTCACACTCATATCAGATCTCTTTTGGTTTTTCAAGATCATATTTCAATCTTGATTGCGGGTTACATGATCATATGATCACAATGTTTGCATCACCATTGGTGATCTTCTTTGATGTCATTGGACTCATCTCGTCAAGATTTTCTGATGGTACTAGTAATGTTGTAATTAGAGTTTTAATGTGCCACTAGGGTCACTTTCTTTCTCTCTCTTATTTCTTCATTGTAATTATTCAATTTCCTTTAAATAGAGAGTGACTCACTCTAATCATTGTTGGTGATCTTTCTTGGTATCATTGAATTCGTCGCATCAATATCTTATTGATGGTACCAATGGTGTCGTAACTAGAGTTTCGATGTACTTTTAAGGTTTTTTTCTTTCTTTTTTTCTCTCTCCTCTCTCCTAATTGTAATTCTTGTCAACCCATTTAACAATTTCTTTAAAATACCACATTTCATATCAGCAACATCTTAAAATGTCGTGTTTCTTAACCGTGATATGTATCAAACTGTGCTTTTCACCAAAACCTTTTCAAAGTGAGTTATTTTGTCAATTTTTTTAAACAATGCTAATTTTACAAAAAAAAAAAACAGAGAGAGAGAGGGTAATAATCAAACCCACCCCTACTTCTAGTTTTGAACTTATTATTAGATAAATAGGCATGATTTTAAAGGAATCTACTCTATACATAGGAATTCCATGACCTCCTTGTCTTTAGCAGTGGTTAAGTAGTTGTAGTAGTATAAAAAAATGCATGCATCCAAGAATAAGATTTATTGGTTTGAATTGAGAAAAATAAGGCATTAATATATGTATTAGTTGTGATTGCATGCAATTGCTGATGTAAATAACATCAATTAGGTATTAATTAGATCCATTAGGGTTTGCATTGAATTTTAAGATTAATTGCCATAATTAGGGATTTTGTTTGAATCGAGATAAATTAGGTATGAATTGATTCAATTAGGTATGATTTCAAGCAATTGATGTTATTTATAACATTAATTAGAGATTGCATTGAATTTTAGGATTAATTGCTATAATTGGAGATTTTGTTTGAATTAAGATAAATTAGGTATGAATTGATGTCATTAGGTATGATTGCATGCAACTGATTTTATTTATAACATCAATTAGGTAGAAATTCAACCAATTAAGGTTTGCGTTGAACTATAGGATTAATTGTCGTAATTAGAGATTTTATTGAATTGCGATAAATTAGGTATGAATTGATGCAATTAGACATGATTTCATATAATTGAGCATGTATATAACATCAATTATATAGAAATTTGATCAAATAGGGTTTGAGATTAATTTAGTGATTAGACTCCTTAGAGATGTTGCTTGATTTGAGATAAATTAGATATGAATTGATGCAATTTTTTTCTAGGAATTTTTTTTTCAGTTAATCAAAATAGATGTTCTTGTTTTACAAAATATCGTATGACATCTTTTTGTTGTTATGTCATTATAATGGAACTATTGTTCCCGTTATAAACAAGACTATCACTTATAATGGTAAAAGCAATGTGTTGTTAAATGCTACTTTAGGCATGTTACTAATGGATATTAAACAAGTTGTATATCAAGGAATTGGATGAAAATATAATGATATTGAAGTAGATATTACTTGGAGATGTCATGTTGGGGAACATCAGTATCTTCCTGTTCTAATTTCATGTGATATGAGTTTTAGGAATATGATTGAATCATTCATTTAAAATGGATTAAACATGGTGAAGTTATATGTTAGTAGTCAATCTAAACAAATCATATCCTCCTCTACTATAAAGCATGATCATACTCTTGTCTTACTCTCCACATATGCTTAAACGGGTAGACAAGCATCACAATCTGTTGGCCTATTTAGGATAGTGAGGAGTGGATTAAACTTGTCATTGTGGTGATCAAAGTATGTTTGAGAATTCATACGGTGATCAACATACTTATGACTCCTTCAAGCCTAGTGATAATGAAGATGATGATATATTGGGTTTGGGTGACACATAAAATGATGATGATGATGATGATTATAATCAAGATTGAGATCTGATCTTGGAAAGCTGAAATAGGTCTGACAGGAGTGTGACACAATAGAAACCTGCCCCAAGGCATCAATACTATTGGAATGAAGTAAAATGACGTCACGAAGCCAGTTAATATTCGATAAGTCAGATTCAGTTCGTTCAAGAACTGAAGAATGCAAGAATCACTCCCATACATTAAAATTGAAAAATTCAGAAATAATATTCATCAATGGCTGCCGAAATTTAGGTTGCATGTTTTATAGTTCTTAAAAATTAACCCTAATAGTGTGGGCTGAACTGACCCATATACAAAACTCCAAAAAACCTAAACTGAAAAGCCCATAACCTGATCCAAACAAGCCTTGGATTCTAGCTCAAAACAAAGTTTAAATTAAGCCCAAGCATGAAAGAAAATAATAAAAATAACTAATCTATCATTAAATAGCACCAACCCTTCTTTCCTTATGTAGCTAGGATGGATAAGGAATGATTTTGGAACATAAATGAATTATTGCCACTCTTGGAAATTATGTTTAAGCTCATTAAAGATTCTTGTGGAACTAGAAAATTCCCAAAACAAGTTGCCACATCCTTTAAGAAAAAGGATCCTTGTCAAATAGTAAGTAAACAACAAAATCCATACAACCTGTTTTGGCCTATATTGCAAGTCTTTTCCAAACTCTGATGCATGTGAAAATTTACCCCAACATAGAAAAATACCTTTGGAATCTTCTGATAAAGTTTCAGCTCAATCCCACAATGGACAGAAGGTAATTTTACGACAAAATCCGAATCTGACCTTGCCTGAATCGTATCATGATGATATATTGGGTTTTGGTGACACATAAGATGATGATGATGATGATGTGAGACCACTTATGCTTGAATTTGAGAATGATACTTGAGCCAATGGCATAATTTGCAATGAATAGGCTCTTAAGCATAAAAATTTAGTCAGTAGTGTTGATTTGGTAGTTAGAAAAACTTTCAACACTAAATATGATTTAATGAATCCAGTTAAGTGGTGACACATTGCATATTGACTTGAATATCAAGTTTATCATTCAACAACAATCTATATCAAATTACAATGTATTCAAGCACTAGAATATCAATAGTACTTACATAGAGAAATACCATAAAAGGTTAGATTCTTTTAAGATAGCAAAGTTGAAAGGTTCTCACACATGAATTGCCATATCCATTCAAAAAGACAACCATCAAATTGATGCAAAATTTGTTGCATCAGCTATTTCAACTCTTATTAGTGTTAGTTTTGTTATAACTGTAATAAGCATTCCAGAAGAAATAAAACTATGAGTTGTGAAATAGAAGGTGCTTAAGAAGCTGTTATGTTCACACGATGAGTCATTTGAAGTGTTGCTGGTAATCCAAGAACCAAATTCCAATACTATCATTTAATGGGATTGCAATTGAGATTTTAATAGTGAAACTATTTTTAAGAGAGTTTTCTGGTCATTTGGGTATGCAATTGAAGTGTTCAAGTTTTGTAGGCCACTTATCAATATTGACAACACCTATCTATATGAGTGGTTTGATTAAAAGTTTTTGATTACAGCTGTTTTTGATGCAGATAATGGGATGTTCCCTTTGGCTTTTGCTCTAATTAAAGAATAAAATACTTATAACTAAAGATGGTTCTTACTTTGGCTTCATCAATACATTATTGGTAACCGTACTTGCATATGTACAATATTAGACTGACATGTTGGCAACAAGAAATGAATGATAAAAATATAGCATGAGCATATTGGATAAAATTGATATTGTGTCTCACACTTTGTAACCAACTTCAATTATAAATTCAAATATTTGTTTGCAAAAATAGATTTAATAAAAATGTGTAATGAAGCTTTAAAACATAAATTTGATATTTAGATTTAATAACCACTTTCTTATGATGGAAGTTATTGATTGTGTAGTTGCTTTTTGTAAACACCTGAGCTTTTTCAAAGCCAAAATTGGTGGAAATTATATATATATATATATATATATATATATATATATATATATATATATGCCATCACATTACTGATGACTCTCACAACAGTATTCAGGGTTCATCATATCAGAATTCATCTCTTAGTATAATGCAATTGAAAATCCCAAGAAAATCAAAGCTGGATTAAATTAAAGAAAATAAACTAAACTAAAAAGAAGTGGGGGCAAAACGAATACACTTAAAGAAAATGGGGCCTAAATGCAAATAAGAATAATTATAAAGCATAAATATTCTTCTTCTTACCAAAAACAAATCTGCAACTATCATGAAGAAAGAAGAGAGAGAGTTTTGGTATCTATTTTTACTGATCAAGAGAGAAACACCAAATTTCAAGAACCCATCCAAGATTAAGGGTTATAGGTAGAATAAATACTGGTGGGCAAGGGATTAACAAGAAAAATTGAACAAGAGGAGAAAAGGGGAGGGACAGCAAGAGGGATCCAGACCTTCATTCGTATCGGGTAAGATATTATAAACATGGTCTTATGAGTTGTTTTAAAGTCGATTATTAATTGATGCCTGGATGTTAAATTATAGATTTGAGTTCTATAACTCTAGATCTAGTTAAAAATCTAAGGAGAGGTTAGACAGTAACAGTTCAAAAATGACATAGTAATAGTTGGACAGTAACAGTCCAAGTGTTTGTTGATGAGCAATTTTGACCATCTTAGAGGCAGAACTGGGTTATCTGACACGATCAAAGAGGAGTTGATGTCTTATCCCAAGTGCAGGAGTGTCAAAGTAATAAAAAACCTGGCAAGACTGGGGTCGAACCACAGTGAGGTGAATTATATAAATTACAAACAATAAAATGATGTTGATGTTGAAGAGAAGTTTGAGATGTAATAATGATGAAAAGATTAAATAAGGATAAAAGAGGATCCACTAATGGTATTTCAAATAAATATAATATAAACTCTTTTTATTACTCAATTGGAAACCACACACAAAGAAGGTTCCAATCGGATGATTTATCGTTAATAGCTCATTATAAAGTATTAATATGATCATATTAATTATCCTATTCAAGTAACACCATACTTATAAATATCATCAGGCATTCATGTTGCTAGCTTATGTTAACAACAAATCAAGTTTCTATCATAATAACGATGTCGGCCGAAAACTATGAAGGATCAAGCATTTGATGTACCAAGTGTTATACAACACAAATCTAGATTAACCATTTAACAAGCAAGGTATTAAGAATTAGTAAGATAAAAAGATAAAACATGTTAATAACAAACTTTCTTGGATATAAACATTAAAGTCCATGTTGAGTTTATATTATACCTATTCTAACACCATTAGTAAAACCTTTTCACCTTGACATAATTAACTTAGCTAAACATAATAAAGAAGAAAAACATAAATAAACAACATAAGAACATAAACATGATATAAGTTAACTAAGTATAGGAAAGGAAATGAAAAAGCATAAACAAGAGATTAATATAGCATGAAAGAAAACTTGAACATTATAAAGATATAAAGAGAGAAAGCAAGAAGATGATTTTGATCTGAAAAATAATATATGACTAAATACATGGCAAATGCCTCCTTTTATAGGCTAAGATTCAGAATTATTGATTGGTAGACAATCATTGATTTGGTAGCTAGTTTTTGACATTGTTGGCTGCTGGTTCTTGATATTGTTGGCAGATTTTTGATATTGTTGGCTGACCAAAACGTCATTGCTAACATCAGAATTTGAGCCATTTGTTCCATGAAAGTTGTGGGAAATTGTCTCAGCTTTTCAAAAAAAAAAAAACCAGAGCTCATTTGGATTTCTAGAACTCAAGATATTAGCTGAAAACCGAACAGTGTTTGAGCTGTAAAACAGGTTCCGACTTCTCTATTGTTGCTAAGATTTGAACTTGAAAATGGAAGAATTGAGTCTTGAACTCCCAAGAAAGTTTTAGGTCTATGTCTTATCTTTCCATCCATATAAAGTGGACCTAAATCTGAATTCTACAACTCTAGTTATGATCAAATAACCGAATGGTGTTCCAGTTTGGAATTGAACCAACATCTCTTCTCTTAGCCTAATCCTCTTTTTGTCTCTTCACTTTCAATATTTAATCATATTAATCAATCATTTGAATTGTGAGATATACCTGCATTCAAAACAAGCATTTACCATAAATTAAAGATATATTATATTATCATACTTGTTATTATAAAACAAGCTTTAGTTAGGGAATTTAACGATACTTTAGTGCAATATGATGATATAAAGCCTTAATGAGAATGCACTTTTAAGTACTAATCACACCCCCCAACCAGCTTATTACTAGTCCCTAGTAATCAAAGCGTTAAAATATAAAAACAATTTGCAAGTTCCACAAAGCAAGGTATTCATCATTTAACTTCCATTAATCTATCCAAATAAACAAACTCTCATTAAATTTATATATCTACTTCATCCTTCTTAAACAAGATATTAATAAACCTTTGTTTTGTGCTCAATAAATCAAAACATAGCTATGGAGCTTTTCATGGAAGAAAACAAAATTTTGTTCCCATGTTTAAGGTTAACTTCCTTGGGTTGGGATTATTAATTTTTTTTTTTAGCATAAACAAGAATTTAACATAATGTATCTTGAACCCATCTAACGAGCTTTCAGCTAATGACTCCCAGTCTAGTTGGTCTTAGGGTATCAGGTGTTAAGACATCCCTACGAGCTTAGTAACTCGGGTTGTAGATACTGATACGTAGATAGTGCAATGTTTGATTCCCTTAGGCTTTTCTCCTTAACCCATGTAACAAGCACTGGGCCAATAGCTCCCAAGTCAGTTGATTTTAGGGTACTGGGTGTTAAAACATCCCTTCGGGCTTAATTACTTAAGTCAAGGAGGCTACAAAACCAAACTTATCTACTTTTTTTATTATTTATTCAATTTGTTATTATTATTATTTTTTTGTTTATTTATTTATTTATTTATTTTATTTTATTGCATATTATATAATATCTCTTTCCCTTAGTTGTTACCTTTAACAAAAGAACATAAATAATGTAATAATCCAATGTGCAACCCACAATCATATGTTAAAGTGTGTGTGAAAATAAAAGTTTAGGTATACTCGTTAAATGAGTATATCAGCAGAATCAAGTGATAAGAATGCGAGAGTTTGTAAACCTGAATATTTCAAGAAGTATTATGATAGACCTTGTTAAGATGGTTTACTAAGATGCGTCTCAAGAGTCACTAAAGTTCTTCATTTACTCTGTCATCCTTGTAACAACAGGTTTGCAAATGGTTGTAATAATAGAAAACACAGTTAGTTAATTTTTTTTTTAATATCAACTACTACCCTCTCCCCTCAACCAAAACAAGACATTGTCCTCAATGTTCTAAGGCAGAAAGATAGAGTATAGAAGACATCACCTGAAACAGCGACTACTGACAAACCTGAAACACACTTAAACAAATATAAGAAAGAACTAAACACAAATATTATGCGATTAATAAAACCAAAATACACAAGTTTTCACAAATTAAGGCTCAAATCCAATCTAAGCTTTTTACGACGTTCCGTGATTGACCAATTGAGTCGACTCATAGAGGAATCAACTACAGGGATGAAAGATTGAAGTTCATCAATCAATTTGTTTAGCAGTAGCAGTAGAGATGAGGATTTGTCGCGCTGAAAATGTTACAAATTGTTGTTCCACAGCATGATCAAGAAAAGACAGTAAAGTATTATAAAAAACCATTAATATTTAGCAAACCTATAGGTTTCTGGTGAATGTTTAGTTGAGCCCAAGAGGAAATATGAAATATATCTTATAAAGTGCCCAGACCACCTGGTAAAGCAATGAAGGCATTAACATGGTTAAACATTACAGATAGTCGTTCAGACATTGTGCAGACCTGTAGTTCCTCTCCGACTGTTTTTCCAATGATGTCCTCTTCGGCTAAAGCTTTGGGGACGACCCCCAAAACTTGACTACCTCCTAAAAATGCAGCAATTGAAACACCCCCCATTAACCCAAGGCTGCCTCCCCCATACACTAAATGAATCTTTCGCTCAGCTAGTACCCGACCAAGATGATTTGCTGATTCTAAAAACTCCTTTTCTTTCCCAGGACTGGATCCACCAAAAACACAAATATTTTTTATTTTAGAAACAGAGGAACTGGCCATTTCTACACATTTCTATATCTGTTAAATGAATGGGTTGAGTATAAATGATGAGAAGGAAAAGAAGATTTTATAAATGAGAAATTGAAAATGCAATCATACCACTTATATGTAGGCTAGCTGGAGTTTCACTTCTCTCTCTCTCTCTCTCTCTCTCTCTCTCTCTTTTTATTGTAAAATATGTGTATGCACAAGCAGTTGTGATTGTGGCTCACATCTTCCCTTGCTTTTACATCTAAGAACGGCTTAAACGCCCTCTATGGGTCGGGGATAGGCTTCCCATCCAGTTTTCTTAAAAACTGACAAACAGGATCTTTTTTAGTCAGATTCCCAAGACTAAGTCAATCATGTTCTTTATAAAAATGAGACTATAAATCATGAATTGCACGATGCACATCTCCATTAGGATGCGTCTCAAGAGTTAATAGAAGATTATCTAAAGACTCCTTACTCAGGCCATCCTTAATGAATTGTATTTTATCTTCACGGTTTATAGATACCATTCCTAAAGAACGACATTTTGCATTACAAGTCCATCTGGCACATCGGTGACAGACTTTCAGTCGTTTTGCACGATGTTTCTTTGCAAAAGTGCTTTTAC
>Ga0325403_1006824_pt1 | contig 10898 bp, 10 predicted proteins | sample PopdelMetagenome_19_FD_205665 | JGI IMG/M metagenome (GOLD analysis project Ga0325403, IMG submission 205665) | Populus deltoides microbial communities from Bellville, Georgia, United States - Xylem-PdKOR-R4 | ecosystem: Host-associated > Plants > Phyllosphere > Stem > Wood/Secondary xylem...
GTATGTTAAAAAAAGCGCAATACTTGTTGACAAACAAGAGAAGTGGAGAAGTGGTGGCGCAGCCACAGCCAAGAAACGGGGAAGACAAGAAGAGGGCATGGATCGCATCATAGTCTTTTACTTCCCAAGCTAAAAAAAAAAAAAACTGCTAGCCCTAAAAAAACTTTCCTTTCCAAAGTGAATGGGCAGCAGGTGGAGAGCTACTGCTTCTCTTCTCCTTAACCACATAACCACAAAAGCTTTTAAATTTCTTTCACCTAATCTTCCCAGACCTATTTATCACTCACACCCTTTAACCCAAACTGTTTGTGGCTTCAAATTCAGGTCATTTTCTGCAATCCCTTCTCGGGTTTCGGTTTACAGTAATGAAATTGAATCTGGGTCTCATGATTTGGCTATTAATTATGATCTGGGACCTAAAGAAGATGAAGAATCTGGAAAGATCCCTGTTAAAGCATACTTCCTTTGTACCAGGTCTGCCACTTCAATTTTTTTTCTTTGCTTTTCTTTTCCTTAATGGGTTTCGTTTGTTCTGTGTTTTTTGAAATGTGTATTTTTGCTGTAGGGTTTTATGCGTATTTAATTAATTATTTTTTGGGTGGTTTTCTATTGACTCAAATTGGTGGGTTATTGTGTTTGCATGCATAATTTGAGCAACTTCTTTTGAAGGATTTTCTTTTCTCTTGCCGAGTGACCTTTTTGACGCTAGTAAAATGTTGTCGAGATAGAGACAGTGTTTGTTGTATTGGCTGTTTGCTCATTAAAAGGTGACGATTTTAATTATTTACGTTTACTTTTGCTGGCATTTATTCTTTTAATGCAAGAGTCTTTCTTCTGTTCGTTTCGTGCTGTCTTCTCCATGCTCTGTGTTTTCCTTTTTCTACCTTTGTTGGTTCTGTTTTTTTCCCCTTGATGGTTTGGTTTTATCAGATTCATGGTTTTGGCAGTATTAATTTGAAGAGCATGCAAGCAGAGAATTTAAGCTATGTTGTTCCTCCTACCTCTCGCTCAACGAATTATGTTGTCCTCAAATTTTTCGATTTCTCTTCAGATATTAGTGTAAGATGATTGAAAACAATTATATCTTTTTTTTTGTGACATTTTCCTACTTTATTTGTGATTTTTTGAGCTTTGTAATTGTTCCAAACATCCTACCTCCTTGCGCATATGGATAAAATTCGTGGGGATCATGTATGCTTAAGATCAGATCCTGATTCCAGCAAAAAAACCTTTCATTTTTGTAGTTTTCAAGGTGATTGGTTTGACTGTCATCTTATAACATGTGACTTTTAATTCAGGCACTTGGAATAAGAGAGTATATCAGCTGCCGCTACATGGTTGTATTCCAATATGGATCTGCTGTTCTATTTAATATTGAGGATCCTGAAGTTGAAAGGTACCTGGAAATGGTAAGGAGGCATACTTCTGGATTGCTCTCCGAGATGAGGAAAGATGGTATATTTCTTTGAGAAGATCCTATATCTTGTTTTATTCGAACAGGAAACTTGGTTCATTTGTCCTGTTTAGTAGATATATTTAACATCTTGTGATTTTGTGCAAACATTATTTTTTTGTGCAAACATTATTTTTTTGTGCTTTAATGATTGAGATGAGGATTGCGTTTAGGACAGTTACCATAATCTATATAACCAATGCCAACTAGTTTTGGACCGGGGCTGGTTGAGTTGAGTTGAACTCTCATGGTTTTATTTTTCTCTCAGTTTTTCCAAATTTGAGTCGGCCCCATAATTTGTTCTTTAACCACTTGAACTTGATAAGTTTTGAATACATGAATGATTTTCTTGTTTTGACCTTGATTTCGTCTTTTATTAGATTATGCCATAAAAGAGAAACCACTTTTGGATGAGGATATGAAGGGAGGCCTCGATTACATTGTCCTCAAAACTTTAGACACTGATAGTATTCGCATTATTGGAAGTGTGCTTGGGCAAAGTATTGCTTTGGACTATTTTGTTTCACAGGTAATATCATGTTCAAATACTTTATTTGTGGTGCAATATTGAAACCGATGTATGAGAAGAAGGCATTAAATTGTCCTTGAATCATAATACACTTCGGCAGGTTTCAAATATTGAAGCTTTAATCATTTTGATGTCAGGATTCAACTTCTAGCACATTTTTATTTATTATCGAAAAATGGCTAGCACAATATGAAACAGGATGCCATTTTTTTGGAAGTTTAAATAGAATGTGAACTGTTAATCTTCTTTCTCTCTCTCTCTAAGGTTGATGGAATGGTTGAAGAGTTTGCTGGCATAAATCGTGCAATGGAAAAAACTGGGACTTTCTCAATGGATAGGAAAAAGCTCCTTCAACTTGTTGGGAAGGCTAATTCAAATCTAGCTGATGTGATTCTTAAAGTTGGTCTTTTTGAGAGGTAATCCATTGTTACTATTGCTTGTTTAATTTCTCTTTGCATATGATAGATTCAAATGGTCTCTTTCACGTATTCTATGATCGAATTTCCATTTTAGATGTAAAACCATGTGCTTTTAGGAAATTTCAGTAAGATCATATCGTTAAGCATGCAGTGAAGAACCTTTTAGGTTTTGGTGACATTTCTCTACCTTTGTCAGTCTATAAGAAGCTCATGGCAATAAGCCAACTGATTGAAGCATGAAAAACTTAACGAGCAAGAAACATTTTAAAAAAAGAATCTTTTTTTTCTTGGGTAGGGTTGTCGCAAATTTTTGGAAATGCACCCTGCATCTGAATAAATCTGCTTATCTTAGAGGATTTCTGCATGGGATCCATTGGGTGTTGCTTCAGACAATGATGATTCCATGGAGCATATAAACTATTGATGTTCTTTAGTTCTGTTCCATAAGTTGGCCTTAACTTCCTTGTCAGACTAGTCTGGTATTATGAGAGTGATGGTGCACGTGCTTCAGCCTTGTTTGATTCCAGGGAGCATATAAACTATTGATATTCTTTAGTTCTGTTCAATAAGTTGGCCTGAACTTCCTTGTCAAACTAGTCTGTTATTATGAGAGTGATTGGGTGTTTGATTCAGCCTTGTTAGATTTTTCAGTTCCTCACAGAATCTCATTTTAGCTTATTAAAATTGTAGACTCCTTTTTCTAAGAAGAAGTGTTAAGGCAAGCCTCACTTAGAAAAGACAGCAATTACAGGTCAACAAGAACGAAATTGTAAAATTGAAAAGCTCAATATATGCTGTGATCTTTTAATGTGCATTTTGCAGCCTTTACCAACTCTGTTCTTTCACTGTCCAGATCTGAAATTGCTTGGAGGGATGCAAAATATGCTCAAATATATGAGTACCTCAGGGAGGAGTATGAAGTTACTCAACGCTTTGGAAATTTGGATTTCAAATTAAAATTTGTAGAGGTATGTGTCTGCTTTTATTGGACCTATAAATGAATATAATGGCTTTTGGTTATTACTGAATTTTAGACAGTTGCTTGTATGGTTATTTTAGTGATAGTGTTCATAGAGATTTAGGCTTGAAAGAGCTGATAATCTGTGGTGCTTGCTGGAGGAAGCACTTGCATGAATTAGAGGATGCTTGAAATATTTCACAAAATGTAGAAATTTAAACAAGCAGACATCTTTAGAGAGAGTAAACAGTTGATTGATTTGTAGTGTGTTTCAGGATTTTTTCAGGTTTCGTCCTAAATATTAGAGTTCGACTGGAAGTAGTAGATCAGAGACTTCATTTTCAATTGCTCGATAATCTCCATGAGCACAACTCCCACATTTCACTTTTCAGAATCTGTCGTGATAGTTATTGTGATATATTTATCTGGAGCTGCTCTCTCACCCCATTTCTCTCCTCTTGCAGCACAACATTCATTTCCTTCAAGAAGTTATCCAAAACAGACGATCTGATCTTTTGGAATGGTGCATTATATTCCTGCTGAGCATAGAGAATATTATATCAATATATGAGATAGTTCAAGGATGAAGTGCAGATACATCACTGATTTGATAGACCCTAGGCATACGAGAAAAGCTGGGATCACCAGATGGAGTGACAAGTTAACAATTCAATCTTTTATAGAGAAGATCAATTCTTCAATATTTTTCTGTGATACATGATATTATTTTTGCAGTATAGCGTGAGAATTCCTGGTGTCCATTTTGTACGATCACTTTTACCAATAGAAAATTCCGAAGCCAAAGGCAACCTTTTCAACTGCCGGCATGTCTCTGTGTTAACAGTTATGTGCATAACATGTTTGAATGCTTAGTGTTTCTCTTTCCAAGATGAAAGGTCAATACAGAAGCAGGTTCACTGTATCGAAAGTTCAGCATTGTATTTTTATGATTGCACAGGTGGCAATGCTGCGCATAGAACTTCAGACCGTAAATGGAGGCCGGTTGTGCATGTATAAGTCCACATCAACCGTCCTGATATCCTCAAAAGCAAATGTCTGCCTTTTGCTATGACAGCACCGCTTTTCTGCCATGTCAAAACTGTTTCATTTATTTTTACACCACCTCTGAGAGTGTATTCAATGATGAATTGTGGAATATCTGTTTTCTCTTTGTGGATTATTTATGTCAATTGAAACGACGTGGTGACATTTGTTAGTAGTTTTGACAAGTTGCCAGCACGATTGGATCTCAATTTGTCCGTGGAGAAGCAGGACGTTGTTTTATTTTGTGGTTTCCATACATGGATGGCTCTCAACGATCCTTCTTCCACCAAATGCACGAACGCAAAAACGCTAATAATGGTGAGTGCAAAACCGCAAACTCATTGAATTGCGTAATATAGAGGCAATTGGATTTCGAAAATTACATCCATAGCAAGAGATTTTTCTATTGTGACTACAAAGCACGTGCTATGCTTAATGTGCTAAAAAATTACTAAAAAACGAACATTAACCATTGATGAAGATGATAATATTCCATATCCCCGGTTCAAAATTCCTCTACCCTGATAGCAGTCTGTGGCACATCATATGCAATTCTAGGCCTAGACTTCTTGACACCAGCTGTAAACCACACCTTATCAGACTTGAAGCCCTCCACTGCCACGCTTGTAACCTTAACCCATACTAGCACCTTTGTCTTCATTCCCTCTATAACCGTGAGCTTTCCCCTCACAAGGATTGCCTTTACTCGAGTTGCATACCTAATTACAGAAGAGTCTTTGAAGCTGATCTCACATGCAGAAGGCAAGTACACAATCAGCTTGGCCTTTGTTTCGTCGAATTCATAACAGGTTATGTTCTGGGGGAAGAGACCCGGTGGCAAGTTGTATTCTCGGAGGAGATCAGGCAAGCTTTTTAGTGGCTTTCCTACAGAAAGAAGCAGCATAAATGTAAGCATCTGGTATACGGGACATGGCTTCGAAAATGAAAGAATCTTTCAAAAAATGTTGTCCTTGTTAGCAAACCCAAATTAATTAATCACAAGTAAATTGAAGAAATGAAGCCCTGAATTGCTTTTAAATAGTTTCAGGAGCCCAATTCTAGGATCAAAATGGAAATATCCATAGGAATAACACATTAAAGATGAGAAAGAGGTGGTAAAACATTCACTAAAGTGTGTGATGTGTAGAGCAATTTAGTACAAAAGCAACGGGTCGAAAGAATTCGAACAGGGAAAACAATATGGGCATCAGAATGAGGAAAATGTATCATTGTTGACCCAATCTCTTGGTTATTTATAAAACTTTCTTTGAAAAAGCAAAACAACAATCACCAAATGGAGCCAGTGGCATACAAATGATGAAAGATTCCGCCTTCAGAACATTATTACAGAGTTCTAATCTACATACGACAGCATGTTATCATCTCAATTGCATCGCAACAGCTATGCAGATAAATGAATGCAATACCTTGTATGTAATGAAATCAGGGATGAGGAAGAAAACGAATATCAAAGACGTTGAAAGAAAAATCCAGTGGCATGTTAAATATCATTGTTGCACAAATACAGACATGGTTCATAATCAATCATTTCCTTAGATAATCAAAGTAGATAACACATCATCCCTACCTTTCAGCTTGTTGAAAACCCATTTTGCCTTCTCTTCAACAGTAGTTGAGAAAGTCTGCAACCACAAGCAAGCGTGAATTTACTCTACGTACAAAACATATTTCACAGCAAGGCAAAATTACCCTATATGTAAAAGAAACTTCAATTGACAAGACGAGTTATATGTGAAATCCTAAAATTCCTTTCTAACAGGTAAGTTTCAACTTCCATTGATTCAAACACAACAATTTCAAACAAGAAACTCAAACTGTGTCTCCTTCAATTCATATCTTCTCCTTTTATTTTCTTCAAGTAAATCCCAGAAAAAAGAAGCTTAAAACGTAACATTTTAAGTTTTTGAAACCCTTAGATCCAATACAAAGTAAAAAAAAAATAGCATTTCCATTCACACACAATATTCCCACCACGGCACAATCGTTTACTAATTGAAAAACCCATCTCCGAATGGACTCCTATTTCCATGAAAATCAACAGATCCATTTAAAATTAGCACAAATCATAAAATGGGCATCTTCCGATCAACCCACATTACACCAAAATCACCCAAAACAGAAGGCATACTGAATAAGGGTATGGACAAGGCAAGAGAAGACAGGAAGAGACAAGAACCATCATTAAACAAACATAAAGTAAAAGAAGAAGAAGAAGAATAGACTACAGAGTACAGCCATAATTACATTGAGGTCTTCAGTAATGTTAGAGAACTCTTCTTTTGCTTTCTTTGAGATCCATAAGCTCCCAACTTTCAAGCTATTCACTTTTGTTAATGCTTTCTCCATTGCCCTTCTCTCTCTCTCTCTCTCTCTCTCTCGTACTAAGCACTCACTCTCCCTGTTGTTGAGACTTGAGAATTGTGTGAGAGAGAGAGGGGTGTGAAAAACTGGAAATAGCAAAAAGGAAAGGAGAGGGATCACTTTTCTGGCTAAAATCTGAAAGCAAAGGGACAGACCAAAAAGAAAATAAAGGCAGCTTCACACTTGAAAAAAAGCGGCGCCTCACAGTTCTCGAGGCACCTTGTTTTCAATTTTAATTGAGGGTGTTTCTGTAAATTTGAGGAAAGGGGTGAGGTTCTGCTCTCCCTGTTTTTCTGTATTTTTTTTTCGTTGTTGAGTGCGTGCTTGTGTGTTTGCATGAATACGAACATATCAAATTAAATATCTTTCAAGCTCCACAAGCTAAACTTTTTATTTAAATTTTTCAAAGATAGATTTCCTAACGCTAAAACTCAGATGTAGATTCTTAAGTCATTTACAGCAGGCATCAAAACTTCTCAGTGTGTAATTTCGATTTCAATGGCAGAATTTGCCACCCAGTTTCGCATTGGATTACAAAGCATACAGTTCATAATTTACAACGACAGATACAGCATGCCAGAAAATACATAGAAGTTACAATCGAATCTTTCTTCCATGCAAAGTCAGGCAAAATGTTTGAAAGCAAAAGATCAGCCAAATTTTGGTATGCTTCTAAAACAAGGCTGACAATAAAAGGAAGAATCACTGAATTTGCCATACAGAGTGTGGTAAAATGCAGATAACAGGGGCCCTAATACTATGAAGGAAACTGCCTACTAAACTGTTAGAAATGACGTTGATTGATACCCTGTAGCAAATACTGATGAGAAGTCTTCAAATTTTTATCTCTCATCGGCTGCTTCATGTCCACGCATCTGTTTATACCAGACAATTTAAAAAAGCAATGGAACATGGTGGGCCTAAACCCACGATTTTTCCAGCTCATAAGTCGACAATGACAACTTTCTTTTCGGCAAAATCATTCCAATGAGAGATGATGCCATGTAGTTTACCTCTTGCGGGGTCACCAGGCAGTACTTCATCAGTGGCAGTGTCCTTGTTGTTTAAGAGCTAGCGAAGGAAACTTATAGCAACGAAAGATGGACAATAACATATAACAAAATATTAGAAATTTATAATTATCCAAAGCTGTCTGCAAATGAAGTCTTAAAAAGGAAGAAGCATACATGACCTGGCATTAGTCCAGCCTTCTCAACAAATATTAGGAAAGGCGGTGCAGATGGACTGATCTGCCCAAGGGTCGCCCATAAACTTCTTTAACTTGCCCTTTGGAGCAAAGGCACATCAATAATAGCAACATCCTTGATGTGCCAAAACATACTTTTTGTCATCTTGATTCATAATTATACCAAGAATCATACCACCTTTTTTATATACATTTATGGTTCGGAATGAATGTTCTCAAGTTTGGTCTCTGATCTACGTGACATCTTTATTGAATTTTGAACTTTTATCAACAGAAAAGATATTTGATTGTTTGTTTCTCTTCTCTTGGAATTTTGGCGCGTTATCTTCTATCTTTCCTTCCTTTGTTTTCTTTTTAGATGCAAATGGATTTCAAACATATTCATATCTGGTTCATAAGGTTTAAAATTCAAATTGATGCTACCACAAACAGAGAGTTTGATGGCGCTGGTATACAGATTTGATTACTGCTCGGAACATGACTGGAATCTCCTGTAAAGTAAAAGTTTGAATGCCCAGATTTGATAATATTTCATGTTTGAGAAACTGCAAAATTTATTTATGTTATGATTCATGACCAAACCATGGGACATTATTTGGAACTTTAAACGCAAACAAAAGAAAGGATGGCATGTTGTTTAGCACAATTATGAACCACGATCAGAAATGGTATGTTGTGGCTCACCAAAGGCATCATTATTATAGACGTGTCTTAGCTCCGAATGCCAAGAATGAAATGTGGACTTGAATGCTATTTAACTTCCCTTTCAGAAAGAAAGGGTATGGTGGATGTTGTATGCTTCTGTTTCTGCTTCTAAAAGGTTGCTGCGATAATGAACTACGATCTGAGACCGCTACTTAAAAACATCAAATCGTGCAAACCCTAAGCAAATTACGGAAAATGTAAAAGAAAAAAAACAAAGAGAGAAAAAGAAAAATACGAGACTCACTCATACATACACATAGAAATCAACAAGATACACATTCCAAACTTCAAAGAAACCAAGAAGCACCCTAATTAGATTACCCCCAGACAAAGCCCATGAATCAAAGAAACTAACATGCATTGAGAAGTGCGGAGAACAGAGTCTTGAAGAGGAAACAAAGAGTCACAGAAAGCACAAAAAGCCACGTTATTTGAACAAAATATCACAAACGTTTGTAAGGAATAAACATCTTAACACATACAGAACTAAACCAAACACCAATATAAAGAATATCCATGCACAACATGCCACAAATCTTGCCCAGTTCATACATCAGCATCATTTGTACAATTAAATGTGTACAAAACACATCAGTAAAGAATTTAATTACTTAAGAAAAAGATGACAAAGAATAAAATATATTGACTGGTTGGCATAGCCTTTCTGAAACCTAGTCTTTAAAAATGCACATGATAGGTTAAGTAGTAATAAAATGTTCAACTTTATAAACCAGCCAAGCTGCCTGAACCAGTTTTTGCTTTTTGTATACTAACTTTCTGAGTGTTTAAAAGAAGCCTAATATGCTGAAGGAATGAGTGTGTTTAGAAAGCATTTTCATCTCCAAAATAACAGAAGGAAAAGGAAACCATCGCCAAAATTCAAAGAGAAGAGAAACAAATAATCAATACTGCTTTTTTATATTATGTTAAAAAAAATTCACAAGAGGTGTCATGAAAGTGTTTGAAGGCCTTTACAGATTCCATAACCATTCATGACATTACTGGAATATCGTGTTATAGTAAACTTTGTATAGTCATACTGGACAACCATTCTTGTTTGAACTTCAATTATTTTTTTCATCACCAGAAGTTCTATATATGTTGCACCTTGACATTAAGAGGACATGCTAGAAATATCAATATCGTGAAACAACAAACACGCATGGCCTCGGATTAGTCAAGCCTTCTCAACAAGTATTCAACCTCAACTTCTTTTGTCAGAGGCATAATCCAATCCTCGTAAAGTTGGGCAACTAAATGTGGCTCTACTTTATATATGGGATCGGCTGCGTCTTCCTGCTGGGTGATTCTTCCCTCTTGGCCATATTTTCTTGTTTTCATTTCTACTCTCTTCTTAACAGTTGCTTCCACAGTTTCATACGTCAACAACTCCATGAGTCTAGCCCGATCCTACAATAACCACAACGCATAAGGACAGGATGATAATGTGAGAAGTTCATCTTTATATCGACGAATCGCAGGGTGCATCCAGAGGAATAAATCAGGACACAAGTATATACGCAGCTTTACCTGCACTTTGATAGCAGCCTCGTATTCAGCAGTGGATTCCTGAAATTTAGCCTCGGCCACAAATTTTCCATAGTGAATTCTCCGTGACAGAGCCTGCATCAAGAGTCCAACATATAGTAGAAACAAATATGAGATTTCACACCTATACTTTCTTACAGAAACCACCCGGTTGTTATCTACTAGCAAATAGTTGAGTATAAATCCACATGGCACATAGCATTCATAAGGGTCTGCTTGGTACACTCGTGGCAGTGAAGGGGATCATTTACAGAGATCCAATGGATAGCATCTTAACACCATTGAATAGTATCATAGTACCATTCAGTTAGGATGCTATCTGTAATGAAGTAAAAGTATCAGTCCCAGTAGCACACCTGCAAGCAAACTGTGTCGCAAACAGCAGCAGATCCACAATTGTCATCATCTCCAGCTTTGGCCAATTTTGGAAGAAGATCCGTAAAATACATATTCCATACCTTTTTGTTGATATTAATTGAGTCAGCACAAGGATGCAAAACCTAATGTCACATCAGTAGACATCCCAAATCAGTCGACATAGAAGTAACTCAGTATCTTATTTTAGAAAGAAATTGCAACTCACTGAATTCAACTAGACAAAACTAGAAGCCACACAATTGTCACTTGAGATACAGTAGATTCTATTAAAGAAA
>Ga0325403_1006825_pt1 | contig 10898 bp, 3 predicted proteins | sample PopdelMetagenome_19_FD_205665 | JGI IMG/M metagenome (GOLD analysis project Ga0325403, IMG submission 205665) | Populus deltoides microbial communities from Bellville, Georgia, United States - Xylem-PdKOR-R4 | ecosystem: Host-associated > Plants > Phyllosphere > Stem > Wood/Secondary xylem...
TCGAAAGATTTCCATGGATTTTTCTGCCTCCATTATAATAATAACTCCCATTTATTTAATGATTACTATACAGGAATAATATTTTTACTCCTTATATAGTTTTTAAAATCATTTATAGCTAGTTAAGGATAAGGGCATTCATGAATCAATTGTAAAATAAATACTATTAAAAGGTGATTGTGGTTGTTTTTCAAAGTGTTTTTCATGATGAAATGCATTAAAATAATATTTTTTTTATTTTAAAAAAATTATTTTTGAGATTAGCACATCAAAACGATCCAAAATATATAAAAAAATTAAATTTTAACAATAAAAAAAATTAAATTTTTTGGTTAAAGGATCTCCCCATCAATGTAGTTAAATAAAGATATGATAATATGTTGCGGGTTGCAGAAATTTACTCTTGGGTATTAAGTAATAACAATATTGTTTTTATTTGGTAATGAGAATAAAAGAAGAAAAACATCATTTATATATGATTTATAGAGAACACGATTGAACTCGCATTTCTAAAAATTTAAAATTATTTTTTTTAATATTTTTAAATCGTTTTGATGCGTTGATATCAAAAATAATTTTTTAAAAAAATAAAAAATATTATTTTAATATATTTTTAAATAAAAAATATTTTAAATCTCAATTATTAGCATAAAAATACCCAGAATCTCATGTGACTCTTTTATCTTCAGTAAAATTCAAATCTAGATTTTGAAGCTTTATTAAAAAGCCTAGAGAAAATTGAGTTACATTTTACTGTCCGGGTCAGTGAAGAGTGCGGTGGTAAATTCTCAAGGGGTTAATCCTGTCGGGTGGTGGCTGGTGAATCTTTGTGTCCCCCACGCATGTACCCATCGTAATTATTGTGTGTAACCTCATCACAAGATGCATGGTTGTAACTTGTAATCGAATCCGGCCCTCCCCAATAAATAATATTTTTTGAATTATAATAATTATTATTTTTAAAATTTTTTTTTGACTGATCAGCTTCTCAAATAAATCTGAAAACATTAAAAAAAATTAATTTAAAATAAAAAAATAAAAAAAATTAATTTTTAAAAAATACTTTTAAAATACAAAAATAAACAAATTCTAAATAAAAACAAAATTCAAGTTATTTTTGTACATTGAACACTGCAAGTGAAGTATTTGTTAATCCCCCAACCAAGAATGGGAAAATCTACTGCAAAATGTTTAGGATATGATTCAAAGTCAATGTTTTAGGTAGTGTTTCGAATGAAATAACAAGAGGAGATATGTTTTTTTCTTTACTCAAGTATAAAAATTAATTTTAAATATACATAGAGACCTAAACATTTTATGTTTTTATTCTTTAACACGAAATTAGATAACTTTTAGCTACTATATGGGAACAAAAATTTTCTTGTACTTTTTAATTTTAAAACTAAAAAATTCATTCAAAAATTTGTTTATTTTATAACTGCCTTTCAATTAAACAACTCAATGTTAAAAAATCATCCTAGTCTAATAGCTTAAGCTGTTAGGTGAGGTCATAAGATATGATTTATATTATTCTCTAATATACCCCCTCAAGTGAAAGCCCTTTGAGCTTGAAACTTGTACGGACCCACATTACTTTATGTTTAATTTTTATCAAATAAATGAAAAAGGTGAGATTTAAACTCGTAACCGCTTGGTCATCAAGACTCTGATACCATGTCAAAAAATCATCTCAATCCAATAACTTAAATTATTAAATGAATTTCTAAAATATAATTTATATTATTCTCTAGGACTTTACTTAAACCAAATCATTTAAAAACTGCTAAAATGGTAGGTGCAAATCATTATTTCTTAGTTTTTTTTTTTTTTTTGAATTGATTGCGAGTGGCTGCTCCTTATGTAATCACGTTGTTGAACTTTTCAAGATTAATGTGGGTAGTGCATGATATTGGTTTGTAGCAAAACTATTCAAAATCTCCACATAAAGATTCTGTCTGATCCGTCAAAAAGCGTTATCTTTAACGACCCAATCCCTCGTAAGAACCTTGACGTTTCCCCACTGATTAAACCATGTTAACCCATTTTTAGACAAGCAATGAAATGTTTAATTCTTTATTAATAAACTTTTATGTAAATAAATCCCTTGAAATACCATGCTAGTTTGACCACGCATTATTTAAATTATTGATTAGCTAATAAGTTGCGTTCTTTGGTGATTCCAAGACAGCAGCAGGATGTCCTGATTTCACTGTCCATCATATAAAAATAAGCAAAGATTTCGTAATATTCTCTCAACAGACAGAACAATGTAGATTTTAGCTCTCATTGAAAAAACAAATATGGCAAAGCATATGAAAATCCAAGATTTGGTTTTATTTATTTATTTATTTATTTATTTAAATGTTCTTATACTTTTTAAAGCGTGGGACTAGTTTTATTTGGAGTTCGTAGTTATTCTTTTCAATAAATACACTTTCTAAAAATCAAACTTGTATTCTCATTATAACAGTGATATAATAATGTCTTAACCGCTAGACCAACACTGAAAATATCATCATAGAAGGAATATAATAATGTTTTTAAAGTGTGAGATTAGTTCTGTTCGGGATTCATAGTTATTCTTTTTAATAAATACGCTTCCTAAAAATTAAACTTGTATTCTCATCATAGAAGGAATATAATAATGTCTTAACCGCTAGACCAACACTGAAAATATAATCATAATAAAAGAATTTATTTAGTTGTGAAAATAAATACAAAAATGAGTTTTTATCTCTTTAAAAAGAGGGCGAAGATATAATCAAGAAGTTGAATCCTTTTTCCACAAATGTTCCTTTAAACATTTTAATTTTTTAAATCTTTTAAAATATTTTTTAAAGAATATGATTATTTTAAAATCTTGATCTTTCTCATTTCATCAAATTAATATGAAAAAAATTAATTTTTTTAAAATAAACATTAAATTATTTTATAAAATTTAATAACTTGTTATAGTTTAAAAGATGAGTAAATTAGAGTAAATAATTTTCTTTTGAATTAATAAAACTAAATAACCAAAGAGTGGTTCTCATTAAAAAGTATAATTATTGAAAAAATAATATAATAATTAAAACAACATAATATAAAAAAATGGAAATTGGTTTTATTTTCAAATAAACTGAATTTAATGATGAAGAGGTGATGATTGAGTCATAAAAAAAAATTTGTATTTATGATAAACTTATTATCTTGCATTTTTAACCATATCAAATTTTAATTTTGTGTTGGTGTAAATATTTATTTGGCACATATGATTGGTTTAGTTATTTATTTTATTATTAAATATATTTTAAAAAATGATTTAATAACTAAGTAAATGACAATTTTTTTTCTACAATCTGTTATATTTTATAATATCTCATTAACTAAATAGAATTCAAGAACATTTTACCGAACACAATTATATCTCTTAATATTTTAACAATCATAGTAACCAAATACTATTTAAATATTATTACAAGTCAAATCTAAGATATTCGTGCTCCCTCCCTCAATATTTGTTTTTCTATGCTGTCAATATGTTTGCCTTGGACAGACACTTGACAATGACGCCTTCAATAATATTTTTTACTAAACTAGTTGCTAGCAAAAAGAACCTATTGAGATGTGCTCTACCTCCAAACACATGATCATTCTTTACTGAAACATTATAAAGGCGTTTTTTATCTTTTTACTCCAAATATAGTATCACCGAACGGTCGATCAGTTTACGTAAAATTTTAGATTTAACAATTTTAATCCTTGTGTTTATTAATTGTAGACTTGTTAATTGATTTTTTCATTCAATACCTCATGCTTATTGATGTAATCTTTATATAAATCTGTTTAAATTTAATTTCATTCAAGCATATTATTAATCCATTTCTATTTAATTATTATTATCAAAATAAATAAAATATCAATATGTAACCTAAAGATCAACAAAAAATACCCTTCAAATAAAAAACATTGAGCCTAAAGACAAGGGGAATTTTTGGTTTTTCACCATGTTTTTTTTTTTCATTAATTATCATGTTAGCTTTGAGCAATTATGTATTTGGCTAAATAAAACAAAAAATTGAGCAAGCTTGTAATGCATCTAGTGGTGCATACGTGCGACACCTTTTAACATTCAAAAATGCTTTTTTTGTCATGTTGTTGAAAGCAACATCGTGCTCTTTTCCAACTATGATGTATTATGTAAGTTTAATCTTAGTTTTAAAATTAAATGAAGAGTAAAGATTTTATCATGCAATTTTCTTTACATAAATAAATTTACTTACTTTTATGTTTTAAAATTAATTAATCACCTCTATTTTCTCTTATAAAGGTAAAAATATATCTATTCTGATGTGTAAATTTTATCAACATTCTTATGATATAATTATTAAAATTAGAATCACGTTACATAAAAAAAAATCCAAGGAATAAATTGAAGTAAAACTGGATCAGGACAAGAATATTTTTTCAAGAACTGTTCTTTATAGAAAAATCATCACCCGGAAAAAACAAACAAGCTAGGTTGTAACCAATGGATTTTGTTTTTGTTAAAAAAAAATTAGTTTCTTTATTAGGGATTATATCAAAGTAGAATATTTTTAACATCCATAATAAGTTTGGATTGAAGAGGAAAGTCTTTCTTATTCCATAAATTATATTTGATAATTTAATTATTTGTATATAAACACAATAAATATTAGTGAATTAATATAAAAATATTTTACAAGTCTTCCCTAACATTTTAATATTTTAAATTGAGATGTTTTTGTTTATCATGATATGAGATTTAATGATCAAAATGCTTGTAAATTTGAATTTCACTATTACTCATTCTCTATAATTAAATTAAAAAGTGAGCATAAGCTTTTGGATTTTGAATTAAAATGGTTTTTCATATATACAAATAATCATGGTTATCTATTAGAATTTAAAATTCTAGAATTTAAATTATCATGTAAACCCTAACTTGATTCAAACTTAAGAAGACATACATTGATTTTCTCTCCATTTGAGATTTATATCATAATTATCTAAACATATGGTATTTATACCATAATTATTATATCAAATAAAACCAAGTGACGAGGGACTAAATTGAAAAAAAATAAAAAAAAATAAAATCAAAAGAATGATCACTAAATTAAAAGACACATTTGTATTTTTACCAATGAGAAGAGAGAGAAAATAGAAGAAGAAAGAAGTCTACCAGAACCACACTGGACTTCCACTCTTGACACATGCCTATCCACTATAAAGATCTTGGCAAGCCGCTTCTAAGGCCACCAGGGATGGTTGTGTTTGCCCGTTAGAGGAGCTGTGCATTCGTCCCCCAAAGGGCTCGGGCTCCTCTCATTCGCCCAATAGCACAGGCAAGCATCTTTTCTCTTCTTCTTCTTCTTTTTTTAAAATTTATCAAAAGACCATATTGCCACCTACCTAACATGATATCAATGAAAAAACCAACACAAAAGGCCTCTTAATGGAAGTTATGTATTTTTTGCTTGCAATCACACTTTAATAATTGCGCTATATTTTTGTAAAGAAAAAACCGAAAATATCCCTAATTGAAAGTTAAGAAAATTTAATCTTTAAGGGTATTATAGACAATACACTACATAAATTAACACTACAAATACTATTCTACCCCTATAAGTTTGTAATGACAAATTAGTCCTTTTGAATAGATGATTTTATCCCTGAGAATATGTTATATGGGTTTTATGTGAAGGGTAAAATTATCTTTTCATATAAATTCCACAATGAAATATGAAACCTTCCAAAGTAAAACAGTGATCGTGTTTTTTTAATCATCACCCGTTCATAAAAAAAAACAAATAAGAATTTACCCCCATGCTTTTGTACTTTTCTCTGCAGGCTGTTACTGTCTAAAACTAATCTTATACAATAACGATTAGGTTTTTAATTATTGACAAATATATATATTTTTTAATAGGGTTTTTAATTTTTTTTCACTTAGAAGTACTTTTTTTTTTGTTTCAATAATCTACTTTTGTAGAATTGCATGAATAATCTAAGGAATATATTGAAAACATGTAGGATCAATGCTTTCATTAATAAATTATGAAGCCAACTTTCTTTCTTAAAAGATCATGTGACCCAATTGTTCCCCCACACCTCATAAAAGATCCATATTGGACTTGCACTTTAATTTAGTCGCTCTATGGATAAGAACGATACTAGTGTCTAGGCACTGTTTGGCAGTGATTTTAAATTTTTTGATTTATTTTAGTTTTAAATTATTATTTTTTAGTTTTTTTAGATCGTTTTGATGTTCTGATGTAAAAATTATATTTTTAAAAAATAAAAATTATTTTAATATATTTACAAGTAAAAATATCTTTTAAAAAACAATATTTATCACACTACTAGATAAAATCATGTTATCCACTTTTTTGATGGGATAGAGTGTAAAGATCAACCAAAGTCACTTTCTCAATTCCAAAAGCTTAATTTCTAGTTTTAGGTTGTTCCATCATTTTGATAATTTAGTTAGTATAGTTTATTTGGCATGATTTGTTTGAAGTCATTTTTTTTATTTTGAATTGTAATTGAGAAGTTGTTTTTTTTTATAAATAACTTAAAATATGTTTTGTAAAAATAAATCAAAGTAACTTTTTTGCAGAAGTTTAATGTTTTATTAAATCAAAATGTTGATTTAATTCGTAACAAACATTTTGTTCAAGTAACATGTTATTTTTAACCAAATATATTTATATTTGTTCTTTAAATCAAAAGTTAAATGCAACTTATATCAATTTATAAAATCAAACTAATAGAACCTTTGTGTATTTAATGATGCTCAAATAACACTTGTAAGCGTGGATTTTAGAAATATTGAAGAAAATGCATTTAGTATGTTCTGGAATTGAAAAGTAAACATATTCTATAATAGATGATTAAATTACAACAATCTTTTTGAAATACAATAAAATTAAAAAATAATTGAAAGATATATGTTACATCGAGCTGGTTGCCATGTGGATCCTAACGAAATTGTTCAGCTAGGATTCTGCTTAGTGAGTGTCATCTTTCATCTAGCCGGATATCGAGCTTTGAGTGCCATGTAGAGGCTTTTTCTTAACACATCTTATTCATTATCATTAAAGAATATGAACTCAGATGATTGTAAGTTTGTAACTAATCCTAGAGTCACGAGAAATAAGTTTTGTAAATAATGTTAGCAGTCATCCTTAATATTTACACAGTTAGGATTGTGTACAATAACAAGGGTGCAATATATTACACAAGATCACAACACTATACACGGTAAATACATATACAAAGTAATTCCCATAATACGTCTCTTTAAGCTAAAGGTAGAGACTCCACATGAAGCATGGATTGAAGATGAGCAAAGGCTGCATGGGGAAAAGGTTTAGTAAGAACATCAGCTAGTTAATCCTTAGAAGATATAAACCAAACCTTAATCTCATTCTTAGCAACTCTATTACGAATAAAATGATAGTTAGCCTCAACATGCTTGGCACAAACATAAAAAATAGGATTCAAAGATTAATAGGTGACACTTAAATTATCACACCATAACATAGCTACATAAATAGAGGGAAGCCAAAGTTCTGAAAGTAATGAGCAAATTCATAAAATTTCAGTAATATCATTAGCTAAAGTCTTGTATTTGACTTTAATAAAAGAACGAGTTGCAAATATTTGTTTCCTAGACTTTTAGGAAATATAAGCATTGCCTAAAGAAACAAGTTAACCACTTTAGACTTACGATCATCAACACTGCTAGCATAATCAACATCAATGAAGATATAACGAGAAAAAGAAGAACTACAAGTGATGTGTTAGCCATGATTAGTTATAGCCTTTAGATAACATAATATGCGTTTAACAATGACCCAACAAGCATTAGTAAGAGCATGCATAAAATATCAAATAATTTTCATTACATAACATATATCAAGCCTGGTGAAAGTAATATACTAGATAGCACCAATGATATGTATATAACGTGTAGAATCATAATATAAAGCATCAGACACCATGGTCATCTTAGAAGAAAAAGAGGCAGGAGTATCAATAGGTTTACAAGAAGACATACTGGCTCTATAAAAAAATGTCAAGAGCATACTTCTGTTGAGTAAGCATGAGATCCATAGAAGTAGGTTTAACTTAATTCCCAAGAAATTATTTAAAGATCTTAAGTCACGAAGCTTGAAGTCTAAGCTCAATAAGGAGATAAGATTTTTAAGTAAAGCCAAATTACTCCCGGTAAGCAAAAGACCGTCAACATAAACAAACAAGTAAAGGACATCACCTCTCAAAGAGAGAAAGAATAGAGACGTATTAACTCTAGAAACATGTGAACCAATGAAGAGGAGATAATCACTTAAGCAATTATACCAAACTTAAGGAGCTTGTTTCAATCCATACAAAGACTTATGATGAATGAAAACATGGGAGGAAATATGAGAGTGAACAAAACCAGGTGGTTGCTCCATTGCTCCATATACACCTCTTATTAAAGTATCCTATTTAAAAAGATATCATGAACATCTAGTTGATTAATCTGCCAACCCTGGGAAACAACAAAAATAAACAGTTATTGGCTTAACAACTGGATTAAAAGTCTTTATATAATCAGTCCCCTCTTGTTTAGTGAACACTTTAGCAACTAAATAAGCTTTATATCTCTCAACACTACCATCAACTCACCTCTTAATTTTATACACCCAATAACTACTAATAACATTCATAGATAAGTAAAAGGGAACTAAAGTAATCAGTTTCTGTTCAGGTAAAGAAGTAACTCATGAAGTAGAGAAGAGTGTGAAATTAGTTATTTTGGGCTTTCATGGGAACCATAGAGTGTTAATATAAAACCTAAGCATGAGAAATTTGGTCAAAATCCAAAACATGTTTAAAAGAAAAATTAAAGAGATCAACCACTAGATTCAAGCTAGGAGGTGACAAGGCAGAGGCGATTGATAAAGGAAAACCAAAGGCTGAACCATCTCGTGTAAGTATATAAGAAGAAGAAAGCCATGTGAACCTAAAGAGAAAGAACTTATACCTTGATAATGATTAGTAAGGGAGAAAGTGTAAGGAGATAGATCATCAAGAATATTGCTCACTAAAATTAGCTGATTAGGTAAAGAATGTGTAAGTGTTAGGTTGAGAGATGAAAAGGGAAAAGGTGTCAAGGTAGAAACTCATAAATGGTTTAGACAATGTTACTTTCTATTCAGATTTTTCAAAAGAAAAAATATTTTCATGAAACCTAACACGCCAAACAATGTATATTTATTTTGAAGAAAAAGCAATACATTGATAACCCAAATAAAATGAGCTATAACCAAGAATAATAAAAGGAGTAGAATGAAAATCTAACTTATGATCATTATATGGAAGAAGGTAGGGAAAATATAGACAATAAAAAAAAAAAACAAAGGAAACTATAATATAGTGTAGACTTAAAAAGACATTCAAAAGGTGTTTTATTATTTAAAACAAGTGTTGGCATGCAATTTATTAAATAAACAAATGTTTCAAATGCAGAAAAACAAAATTTTAAAGGTGTTTACAATGACCAAGAAAGTTGAGACAAGTTTCAACAATATATTTATGTTGATGTTCAACTGTGCCATTTTATTTATGAGTATGTGGACAGATAAATCTATGTTGAATACCAATAGTTTTAAAATAAGTGTTCAATTTTTTATAATCACCACTTTAATCCATTTGTACAGATTTAATTTTAGCAAAAAATTATCTTTTAACTTAAGCTTGAAATTATTAAAAAATAATAAAAACATCATATTTGACAATCAAAGAAAAGAACCAAATATATTTAGTATAAGCATCCATAAAAATAACAAAATAACAAAAACTATTAGAAGAGAACATAAGGAAAGGTCTTTAAACATTAATAAATATCAATTCAAAAGGAGAAGAAGTTTTGTGACCTGTAAGTTCTAAAGATAAATTTGTCATAATTTCTAAAGGATATGCTGAACAATTAAAATTCAGATGTTTTAACGTTTATAACACCTTTTTTATTTGACACTAAAAAACTCAAAATTTATAAATTAGGATATCCAAGACGATGATGTCAGGTATCAGTAAAGACAGAAACATATACATGCATGAAGGCTTGAGGTAAAGATGCAAAAAACTCAGAGATAACATAAAGACCATACATACTTTGAATGGAAAGAAGCACCTCCTTGGTTATTATATCCTTAACAAAAAAACAAATAATGAAATTAACCCAATTTCATACCTTTATTTTCAATGTTACAACCCAATTTTTTACCTTTATTTTTTTATATTAAAAAAAAAGAAAATCCATAAAATGTATCTTTTCATTAAACTTAGTTACTTTGTTTTGTTATTTTCATCATATTTGTTAGCATTTGTGTACTTATAAGTAACCATAAAAAAGAACAAAAAAATACAAAAATAAAAAAGTACAAAAAAAATACAAAAGACAGATGGGGTTTGAAATTGGACCAAAATTAAGTATCACATGCAAAAACTGAGTTTGGAAATTTTTAGGCCACAATTGAAAGCTGAATTGAAGAAAAGGGTTTAAATTGGTTTAATTTGGCTAAAATTGAAAGAAATTGAAGTTCAAGGATGAGTTCAAAATAAATAGTCAAGTTAGAAAATCATTTAAGGGCTTAATTGAAAAACAAATTGAAATCGGGCACCAAATCGACTTAAAAATGGAAAAATTAGAAGACTAGGAGCCAAAATGAAGACAATAGAGAAATCAGAGGGGTTGCTTTAATTCTATCTAAGGTATGATTGAAAGAAGATTGAAAGACCAGGGATTGAAACGCAAAAAACACAGAAATGATAGGACGGATATGAAATTTGATATAATTTCAATTGAAGAAAACATAAAACAAACCAAGTGAAACAATGTCTTT
>Ga0325403_1006826_pt1 | contig 10897 bp, 7 predicted proteins | sample PopdelMetagenome_19_FD_205665 | JGI IMG/M metagenome (GOLD analysis project Ga0325403, IMG submission 205665) | Populus deltoides microbial communities from Bellville, Georgia, United States - Xylem-PdKOR-R4 | ecosystem: Host-associated > Plants > Phyllosphere > Stem > Wood/Secondary xylem...
TTCGAAATCATTTTCATGTTCTTTAATTTGCACCACATTGAACTTGTTTACCTAGAAATGATTAAATTCATTCTTAAGGAGAAAAAAATAATTCTTCACCATGTGATTTGAATTATTTTAATCTTTAGATACCTATAACACACGTAAAGAGCCCAAAAAATAAACACGTACATAAGGCCTGTTTGTTTTTGTGTTTCAAAAATATTTTTGATAAAATTTAAATTTTATTTTATTTTTTTATTAACTTCAAATTAATATATTTTTAGTGTTTTCAAATCATTTTGATGTGCTGATGTCAAAAATAATTTTTAAAAAATAAAAAAAATCATTGGCATGTATTTTGACACGAAAAGCTATTTAAAAAGCAACCGCAACCACACTGCCAAACACACTCTAATAATTTTTTTGTATTTTAAAATTTATTTTTATCATCCATATATTAAAACAATTTAAAAATATTATAAAAATTAATTTAAAATAAATTATTAAAAAAAAAAAAACACAATCTAACCACAAAAACAAACACTGTCAAATATCATATGTCTAAATAATTTCTGGAGGTAAAGTGCCTCGAGGCAATTTGTTGCCCCAATATTAACAATGATTAAAGGTCAAATCTTGGAATGTGGTTCATTGAATCAGAAAAAGGGGGTCCAATATGCTTTTTGCAGTTCTCCAATTAATAAATTGTCGATGGAAGTACTAGATTGTCTACTAAAGAGGAAAAGACAAATGGGCCCCCTACTTATGAGAGTAGGATTGATGGCGTGGCAGAGAGAGAGAGAGAGAGCCAGCCACCTCGTATGATGGTTTCAGCGCATGTCTAGAAGAACGACAATCCATTCACTATATATCCTTTCATTCATGTGGTTCTCTTTTATTTTAATAATTTTATTTTTTTTATTGGCAACATGGTTTATTGAATAAAAACTAATGATGATTAAAAAAATCATAAAAATTATAATGACTTGAATTAGAGAGGAAAAATATATTTTTTTAATAAAAAATCCATTTTTTTAATTCATTCTCCTCTTTTTTTTTTCCCCTGTGAAACCAAGTTTTTTCTATTGGAAGCATTTTTTTTTAATGAAGAAACTTATTATGATTGTGAAAACAAGTTTTTTTTAAAAAAAATAAAAAATCATGAATCTATTATTTTACACCCATAATAAATTCAAGAAAATTATATAAAATAATTATAATAAGAAATCACCAAAATAAACATTTTGTTTGTATTGAATATTAATGATTGATTTTTTTTTAAATATGCATATTAGATTAATATATAATTATTTGTAAAATAATTGTTAATATAACTATAAAAGCTCTGATCTTCTTTAAACTATGATATAATTGAATAATTATTTAAAACTAATTTTATTTTATTTAAAACTAATTTTATTTTATTTTAAAAAAATAATACAAGGGGTCAAGGGTTGTTTAACAATAATCCAAGCATGCTCAGATATGAAAGGACAAGTTTGCACGCTTGAACTAAAAGTAAAGGCATTCGTAAAGGCCTGGAAGGTCATGATCGCCCATTTTTTTTTAAAAAAAAAGCAAGTGACCCAATTTTTTGAACAGAATGGATGACGTGTTGTCTATTAGAACCTATGATGTGTTGTCTGCTAGGGCTACGACGGGTCGTTTTCTAGCTCAAGTTTTAGCCGTCGAAAATCAGGATTTAAGTTTTGGATTTTCAATTTGTTTTAACTTATAAACATCTAAAAAATATCATAGGAATCTTGTTGAATTTATTTTCAACTCAAAAACTCTTTGAGACGTTTCAATGGAGTTTTTTTTTTAAATTAAATTTTTTTGTTTTGCTTTAAATTATTTTTTATATGTTTTTAGATTATTTTGATATATTAATATGAAAAATAAAATATTTTTTTTAAAAAATATTATTTTAATATATTTTTAAATAAAAAAATATTTTTTTAAAAAATATTTATTACAATCACATGTAAATATCTAAATTGATTCCCCTGCTCATTCTCAGTGCTGTTTGCTTACCTGTAGCTTGAACTTCAAGGCTTTTGTCGGCATGAAAGCAGGGGCCGCTCAAAAATAAAGGAGGAGGAACATAATAATAGCAAGCCGTCATAGAGTAAGATTTTTTATTCTCGAAGCAATAGAGTAGAATTTTAATCCTCGTCAAACATTGCAACATCCTTTAATTATGAATAATTTTATATTATAAGTCTTTCAATTTTTAAAATTTACACCATTTCCTTTTTTTTTCCCCTTCTATTCTATGTAAAAACAATTGATAGTGGAATAAAATAATTATACGCTCCATCGAGGTAAAAGAAGATGCAATTAAACCCGAAAAGACTTCGAAATGAAAAAATTGTAGATACACAACAAATTTGCCAATGGTGTCGGTCATGTTTGCATTGAAAAATCCAACTAGGTTTACCCTTTTGATCTTCAACTTTTACTGTCCAACGATGGCATTAAAATGATCCTTATCCCTACTATTTGTGATTTATGGTGTGTTAAGGATTGTGTTAGCGATGAGGGTTTAAAGTGTTTTTTTATTTAGAAATGGATTAAAATTAAAATTTTTTATTTTTAAAAAATTATTTTTCACATCAACACACCAAAACGATCTGAAAACATATATATAAAAAATTTATTTAAAACAAATTTTTTTAAAAAATTTAAAAAAACACAATTTACACCGTATTTCCAAATAAACTTTATACACTTTTAATTAAGCTTCATCCAGACTCTGATATATCAATCATAGAAAAAATATCCAGCTACCTTTATGTTATCTTTTGCTTTCGTTGTGTTTAAGGTTTTTTTATTTCTCTCTTAACTAAAAAGAGTTTAAATGTCATGGTTATATGTCAAATTTGATGTCAAAAAACTGAATTTTAAAATAGTATTTTAAAATTTTGTGATTTTTCAATATGCAAAAAAAAATAAAAATTAACTAACAAATAATCAAATAACTTAAATGCTTTGAATGTAAATAATAACTCAACAGCTTAGAATTAAAGAATTTACATTCATTAAATAATTATTTAATTAATTACAAACACGCACGAATTTCTAGATGAAAAACAAGTCTTTTAACGGCTTATAAATTACCAACTTACAAGCAACTTGCCTATAAAATATATGTATATTGATGTCTGCCTACATGATTATAAACTTGCTGATAAATAAGTTTTGAACATCGTAAGAACTTGGTTTACTTGCATAGTAATTGTTTTTAATTTTTTATTAAGTTCTTGTTGTTGTTTTTCTATCCTTAATTTATATAGAAAATATTATAAATAACCGTTTAATAACTACCCACTCTCTTCATTATTCTATATTCGAAGGATACACAAGATTGAAATTGCCCATTTCTTCTGCAGTTTTTTTTTATAAGACTGAAAGATATTTTTTTTAGAAATGTTTTTTAAATTAATTTTTATTTAAAAATATATCAAAATAATATTTTTTTATTTTAAAAAATCATTTTTGATATAGGGTATTAAAATAATCTAAAAATATATTAATTTGAAATAAAAAAAAATAAAATAAAAATTTAAACTTTTTCAAAAATATAGAAGGAAAAAGGATATAATATTTTTTTTTACCTAATCCAAACTTCATTGATCAACTTGTTTCAATAATGATTCTTGTTCTATCAACGTGGTACGCTTGGTTGTGGTAACGAGTTTTCTCTGCAGATCATACTAAAAACACTTTGCTCTCATATTTTTTCATGAAAAATGCATTAAACAATGGCTAGTCCAGACAAATTCTTGTCCCGTATGTCGATTTATGTTGCCATGATTCTGCTACTTCATTTTTTAAGAAGAAACTTTACAGATTTTATATTCTTTCCATGAGTTTCGAAAATAATTAAGTCTCTTAAAGTAGCTAATTATTTTGAACGAAGTCTAGGTCACTGTTTTATTATTATGAACAGGTCTCCAGCTGCCCAAACTTACATCTAAGTCACAAAAACATGAGGATGTGGACAATGGCCTTTCTTAATCATGGGATAATCGATTTTTCTAGCTGAGTTGTTTATTGGGTTTATGATTAATTTCTTTCCCATCAATTTTCAAATGTGAAGATCCTTAATTGATCTCCACTTCTATGTAAAGTCTTCATAATTAGGACCATTTTCTTGTTTATTTCTAATATCAAGTTATACATATTCGCCCTTTTCTTGGGATCTTTGTAATGGGATTTTGTGAAATGATTAATTAATTATGCTAGCTAGCGTATTACATAGGTTAACAACATGCTAATTTCTCGAGCGAAACTTCATGTCAGGGCAACATGAATAGACAAAGACAGAGACAAATGTAATAAACTAAGGATTCCTTCAAGGAGGCGAAGAGAATTTCATGTAATGACAGCAATGGAAGATGACAAACCCTTCAACCATTTCTTTCATGGGTTCTTGTAATCTAATATTTCTTGATGATCAACCTAGTACAATCCATCCAGCAGATCAGTAATTTTACCTTATTTCTGGATTGGCGAAGATGGAGTCCACTATTTATAGTAGAATAAATTCTGAGATGTAAAAAAGGCTGATTTTTTATTGATTAAACAACCTACTACTCTTTAATTAATAGAAGCTCTTCAGGTCTTTTCTCCCTGTTTTTTTTTCTTTTCGTTTCTGAAATGAAGCAAATTAATGGAATTATAGTGTTTTTTTTTGTGAAGAATTTAATGTAGATTTTTCCTTTGAGAGCTTCACATCTATTTCTGGGACCTGATGCTAATAGTAGATTAATTTCTAAAATTTGGACCGCATTTAGGCAAATGGTGTATAATTAAACAACAATGGACATGTATGCAGACCTTATGGTGGTTAATACTATTCAATATTGTAGATGGTGATTTAAATGCAATGTAATTAAATGCTTTGTTTGTTTATAATTATAAATATCAGGACTTGTAAAATTGTTGTAGGTGGTGATTTTGATGTATTGAAAATTTGCGATTGCTTGTAGGACAAAGTTTAGAACAATATGATAGGTTCAAATGCCAACAAAATACACATCAATGGTAAAAAAACAAAATAAATAAATAGAAGATTTAGTATTAAGAACACAAAATTATACAAGACAAGTGTGTATACAAGTTGTACAATATAATTTTTATAATATGTCCCTTCAAGTTAGCATTTCTATCACAAATAAAATAATAATTAACCTCAATATGTTTAGAACAAGCATGAAAAATAAGATTTACAAATAAATAGGTGGCACCTAAATTAAGACACCATAATGTAGCAATGAGTCAAAGTTCTAAAAGCAATGAGTGAATCCATAAAATTTTAGCAGTGTCATCAGCTAAAACCTTATATTCGGCTCTTGTAGAGGAATGAGCAACAGTTCTTTGCTTCCAAGACTTTTAGGAAATTGAAGTAGTGCCTAAATAAACAAGATATCCACTAGTAGACTTATAATCATTAATATTGCCAGTCCAATCAACATTAGTGAACCTATAAAGAGAAAAAGATGAACTACGAGTGATGTGTAAACCATAGTTAGTCGTAGCTTTCAGATAACACAAGATGTGTTTAACAATAGCCTAATGAGAATTAGTATGAGTATGCATAAACTGACAAACCTTATGCACTACATAACATATATCAGGCCTCATGAAAGTAAGATATTGAAGAGTACCAACAATCAATTTGTAATTAGTAGGATCAAAATACAAGGCACTAGGCACTATGACCAACTTAAAGGAAGAAAATGTAGAAGCATCAATAGGTTTATAAGAAGACATATCAGTTTTATGAAGAATGTCAAGATAATACTTTTGTTAAGTAAGCATGAGACATATAAAAATATGCTTAACTTTAATTCCTAAAAAATAATGCGAAGAGCATGAGTGTGTGTTTGGTAGTGCGATGCATAGTGTTTTTACAAAAGTATTTTTTTATTTAAAATGCATCAAAATAATAGTTTTTTAAAGATTTTTTTATTTTTAATATTAGCATAATAAAACCATCAAAAAGCACCTAAAAACATTGATTTGTTGCTTTTTTTAAGTGAAAAATACTTTAAAAAACAAGTTGAACCACAAAAACAAACATTATCTAAATTTCAAAGCTTGAACTTTGAACTAAGCAAGGAGATTAAATATTGGAGAAAGGCTAAATCAATCTCAGTAAGCCAAAAATCATCATTATACACAAGCAAAAAAAAAAAAAAAGATATCACCATCCATAAAGAAAATAAATAAAAAAGTATAAGCTTTAAAAGTTTAAAAACTAACAGAGAGGAGATAGTCATTTAAATGATTATACCAAGCCCAAGAAGGCCGCTTCAAGCCATCTAAAAACTTATTAAGATGGAAAACATGAGAGGAAAGAGTGGAGTGAACAAAACTAAGTGGTTGCTCTATGTACATCTCTTCTTGAAGTATCTCATTCAAGAATGCATTATGAAGTTCTAGTTGATTATTATGCTAACACCAAGAAACAATAATAATAAGAACCAAACAAATTATAATTGGCTTAACTACGGTTTAACTGCTCTTAAAATCAGGTGTCACATTATGATTTGCACCAATATCAAGAAACTAGGTAATAGAAGTAGCAATAAGAGCATAGTTTTTAAACCTGACCCGGTCCGAGTCATCAGGTTTTGACCGGGTCTCCCAGGTCAATTCTTTTTTTAAAAAAATCAAAAAAACGTAGTTTTAGTAAAAAAATAAAAGTCAACGGGTTGCAACCGGTTTTTTGATCGGGTCTTACTGGGTCAATCGAGTCGCCGGGTCAATCGAGTTTTTCCTTTCCCTATTTTTTTAAACCTGACCCGTTCCAGCCCCGGGTCGACCCGTCAGGTCAGGGTGAGTTTCAAAACTATGAATAAGAGCATTATTAAATGCTAAATTAGAATTAGATTGCAAATTATGAGTAACTAACTAAGGACATTATTGTGTGACAAAAATCATAACATAAATGGCATTTTACATACCAATTATTAGACCACTAATTTAAGAAGGAGAAATAGGTGCCTTGTTGCCAAAAATTATATCCAAAACTATATTCATTGCTATTATGAAAAGTATTATTGTTTCTCTATCCACCACAAAAGCATCCCTCAACACCGCAGTTCTGATGGTAATTATAACCATTGGAGTTTAAAGAATCTCCATGAGATTGGTAAGATTGCCACTAAGCAAGGAAGGTTGAAAATGACTGAGCAGGTGTCGACATAAAAGGAGTAACTCTAATAAGTCCAGAAATAGGTTAAAAACAACTTTTTATAGAGAAACTCATATGTTAATAAGTGATTGTGAAGGTTGGTATAATAAAGGGGCTAGGTTTAGTAGAAAGACTAGTACTAAATCTTTAAATACTCCTCTCAACCCCCTAAAAGCATAAAGATTAAAGTCTTCTAAAAAGATCAGTCTTCATACAATAGCTAATTCATCAAATAGAGAGTTTACTTTTTGCAAATAAGTATTGAATGTATAATCTCTTTTTCTTAACTCTTGAAAGAAACCATGAAGTTGTATAAATCTGGAATTAGATGGTGAAGCAAATGCTATTTCAAGAGTTTGTTATATGGTACTAGATGTTTACAATTAACAACAAGGAGCAAGACTTCAATAAAAAAAAAAGCAAGGACAAAAAAGCACTCATGATTAGATGATCATGTTGTTTCCATGAAAGAAAAGGAAGGATTAATTGTGGGGGTAACCATATATATATATATAAACTATATGAGAGAGAGGACTACGAAAAGAACCATCAACAAAAGAAAAAACCTCTTGACCTTGTAAATAAAGCTTCATTTGCATCCTTTAATATAGAAAATTAGTATTATTTAACTTTAGAGAAATAACTTATTATGTATTAGAGAGTAGAGTCAGGATTACACCATGAGAAGTTGTGGCCATTGAATGAAAATTCTTAGTAGTAGTTAGGGGGGGAGAAGCAATAATTAGTTCAACAACAACTAACAAAAAAGTTGTAACAATTTGTAAAAAGAGAGGAGGTAGCTATCAATGCATTATAAATTGAGTGAGGAGCAATCAATACAGTAAAAGATTAGGTAGAAGCCACTGTTTGATTGATTGCATGATCCATTAAGAGCAGTAATGTAAAATAGGCTTTAATACTAAGTTAGAAAAGATAAGAAACAAGTTTTGTGAATAATATCTGGCTTTAACCAATGTTAGCAACTATTCTTTATATTTATATATTTAGGCACATGTACAATAACAAGTGTGTAATACATTACGTAAGATCACAAAACTATATAAGGTATGCATAAAGTTGTACAATATAATTCCCATAATATTGTGGTACTATTGACCCATATAGTGGGTTAAATTATTATTTTTAAGGTAAAAAAAAAGTTTAAACACAACTAATGTGTTGAAAAATAGCAAAATAAAAACCCGACCCGAGTTAACCCAAGCTAACCTATTAAACCTATAACATAGGTCACGAGATCAAAATAAATTTATAGAAAGCAAATAAAAAACCCATGAAGCTCCTTCTCCAACAGATTAAATGTTGGAGATTGAAATCGAGAAAAGAAAAAACTAAATCCATATGACCAGATTAACTCCACAAAAAGCAAATTGAAAAAAACTACAAAACTCAATTCTCAAACAAGATGAAATTGAAACAAAATCTAAATAAATAAATAAATAATAGATTGAGTTGTTAGAGGATGAAATTAAAAAAAAAACAATTAAAAAATATAAAACAATGAATCGATTCAATTGAAGTCAACTTGCCAAACTCGCGACCCAAGTCATGAAATTGAGATAACTCCAAACAAAGCAAAAAAAAAAATTTATGAAACTGATATAAATAATATTGAATTAAAAAATAATCTAAAAAATAAGCAGAGTCAATTCGGCTAACCTGCTAAACTTGTGACTCGTGTTATGAGATCGAGACAATCCCATAGAAAGCAAAAAAAAAAAAAAATACAAAATCCAATTTTTAACCAACACAATGTTGACAAACGAGATTGAAAAAAATATTTCAATTAGAAAAAATGCCTAAAAAAAAACTTGAGTTAATTCGGGTTAATTTTTTAAACCCCCGAGACTTAGATTATAAGATCGATATAAATTAATATAAGAAGAATAACAAAAAATTATGAAGCTACACTTCCAACAAACATAATGTTAATAGTTAAAATTGAAATAAAAAACTAAATTCATAAGATCCATATATAACCCAACATAAAAAAATTAAAAAAAAAGATATGGAACATAATTTTGTAAATAATTTATTATTAAAAGATAAAATAAAAAAAATTAAAATATTGAATAATAAAATTAACAAAAATATAAAATTTTATTTTATAAATATAGCTGCAGGCAATTAGCGGCCTTTTTTTCCCGTTAATTTCTTTGAATTGTATTTGTCATATTTATTTTTGTACTTCTAAATTATATGGTACAGTGGGGGGACTTAACATCATTGCAGCCCGACGGACACCATTCAGCAGGGATATTAGACGGGAGATTTAGTTAGTGAATGAATATTTTTCATTGCATGAAATTCAAAGCAGATAAACCAATCATGCAATTAAAGAAGTTTTAATTTATACATTTTAAAATAAAAAAATATATTTAATTTTAAGACAAGTGCACCTTAAAAAAAAACCCTTCTCCATCATATAATTTTTTTTCAAGGAAAAACAAATTTTAATTAATTTCCAACGTTGTTTTCATTTATTTATTTGGCTGGAAGACGGTTTGATAAAGTATTAAGAAGAGCAATTTAGGCAGTAAATTAGTCATTAGAAAACAATTAAACAGAGGGTCAAAAGAGGAAAAAGAAAAGGAAAAAAAAGAGGCGAAAAAACAATAATCACTCCAGAAGAAAAGTCTCTACAACTCTCGATAAAGTAGGTGGCGCGAAAACAGCGTCCTCTTCTCAACTGAAAAACCGTTTCCTTTCCTTCCCTCATTTTCAATTCGAAACCTTCTTTACTTTTTTTCTTTTAATTCTATATTAATATATTACCTTTTCTCCCTCCCTCTCTCCATAAAACCCGGTCACTACACTTCCCTCGCCGTGATATTCTCTCTACGATCACCGTTGACAGTCTCTCCTCTTTGGATCCGCCGTCCCTTGAAGCCGCCACCGTCTTCTGCTGTTCAATTCCCGATCCTTCTCCATGATATTGAAGCGATATTAACAGAACTAGTCAATTGATTAGTTTCCATCATTGAAGAACAGTTTTATTAATGCCAGTGATTCAAGGTGAGAAACTCTCCCTTACTTTTTTGCATCTATGAAGGCATTTTAAATCCCCCCCCCCCCCCCGAGACGGGTTAAATCCTGTTTTTAGGCAAGATTTTGAGAAGTATAAAAGGTTTTTATGATTCATAGAACTTGCGTGTCTTCCATTTCTGAAATCCATCAGAATTCAGAGAGATTTATATAGTTTTTTTCTTCCATTTCATCGCTGTATTACTTGTCTTCGATGCCAAAGACATATAAACACAGTCATTGTTAGGTCACATAGATTCTTCATTAGAAACCCATGTTAATTGTCTCTGAAAAATTTAAATCTTCTGGGCTTTCATCGATCTGATCACTGAATCAGGATTTAAAAATCTCACATGTGGTCAAACTGTAAATTACATAAGATGACAAGCTCTGCACATAAGGGAATCAATCCTATAATTTAAAAATATCACAAGTGGTCAAACTGTAAATTGTAGAAGACAACAAGCTCGGCACAAGTGGTCAAACTGTAAATTGTAGAAGACAACAAGCTCGGCACAAGTGGTCAAACTGTAAATTATATTTTTTTTTGAATTAATAATAGTATGAATTGGGGAGGGTTAGAAAGTGGTAGTAGTTTACGGGGATGGACAATGGTCTTGCCTGCACGTGGTCTTCCATGTCTGTTCCATACCCCCAAGAACAGCAGCA
>Ga0325403_1006827_pt1 | contig 10895 bp, 7 predicted proteins | sample PopdelMetagenome_19_FD_205665 | JGI IMG/M metagenome (GOLD analysis project Ga0325403, IMG submission 205665) | Populus deltoides microbial communities from Bellville, Georgia, United States - Xylem-PdKOR-R4 | ecosystem: Host-associated > Plants > Phyllosphere > Stem > Wood/Secondary xylem...
TTAGTCTTTGTGCACATCGTATCTGAACCCTAGTTGGTCGGGGGAGTCACCAACCTGTGTGGACTGATCATCCCACAGTACGGAGCCTCATGCTCATTGCATTTTGATTTTCTGACGAGCTTTACCTTCTGATATTCTTGTTATGGCCTATTTGAGAACCTTCCTATAAGAACCATGAGCCATACTTGTATATATATTTCTCATTGTTTTATTACCTCGTGTGTGTGTATTGAACGTTATCTACTCACTGAGTTGTTGAACTCACCATCTCATTATTTATCCTTTTCAGGCTTATAGCTTGATAGCAGGTCACTTTTGTTGGACCTTCAGAACCTGCTTTTTGGTTGTACTTTGTACCTTTCCTTTATGTCTAGTTAGTGCTCCAAAACTCTGAACTTATATAAACTCTTGTATTACGACAATTCAATTATATTATGAAGTTGATTTTGTTATTAATGCTGCGTTGAACTCTGATTGAGTTAGGATAAGTTTGTGTGTAAGTTTGGGTTCGCATAGGTATGGAACCTTGAAGGGGAACTTTGCCTATATGCCGGTCATGGATCTGGGATTCGGGTCGTGACAAAAATCCTGTGTTTTATGGCAAAACGAAACACTTCAAACTGAAACTCTATTTCCTAAGAGAAGTACAAAGAGAAGGTGAAATACAGCTGATCTACTGCAAAACAGAGAATCAAAATGCTGATATTCTGACCAAGCCACTTCCTAAAGCTAAGTATGAGTTCTTAAGACAGAGATTTGGAGTCTGCAGCTTCAGAGCCAAAGAGGAGTGTTGAATTGATGCCTCAGAAGCTGCTCATGTGGAGTGTGCTGATATGGAGCTGATAAGAGTTTTAGATTTTTAATAAAACACATGTTGATTTGAAGTTGTCAAAGTCTGTTAGGATTGACATAATTTTGTTTTTGTTATGTTCTTCTTTGATTCTATTATGTAACAAACAACAGATTTAGTTGCTTGTTACTAGCTTTTCTGTTTTTAAAGTTGCTTAAATAAGACCTCTAAATTCTAATGATCAATAAAGTATGAGGAAGTTTCAGAATAAGTTTGTTATTTGCTAGCCTCTGCATTTTATTCTGTCAAAAAATCAACAAAAACTGAGACAAAGGAGCAGAGAAGAGGAGGGAAGAGCAGCAGTTTTCTGTTTTCTGAGGCTCAGCATTACATGATGAAACGTCTGTACAGACCTGAGGAACTTGGCAGAGATCATGATTTTCCGGAAACTGTAGTCCTCTCCGTAGTCTACCCCTCTAATTACAGAAGAGTTTCAGAGACCCATCTCCAGAAATCTTCACCGCGGTACCTCTCTATTGTCTTGATGAATATTGAAGGCATATGCCACAGAACCAGGTCTTCTATATTCTTCAGGTTTTCAATCCCATCCGTCACAGTTTCTAGCACCGTGCATGCTGTGATGTCTAGCCTCTCTAACCCAGGCATTGATCCTTTTGCTATTCTGATGCGCTGCAATCTCTCCAGTTCATGAAGACCTAGCCTCTTCAGCTTTGAAAATCCAATAGGATCACAGCACAGTTCTTCCCCTGCATAAGCTTGACGGAGTTCAAGCATCACCAAACTAGACAATTTCTGGAGGGCCTTGAGAGGATCACGTTCCAAATTAGAATATTGAAGCACTAGCTTGGAAATATACTTGAGTGAAGTTATCCATCCTGGTAAAGCTGGAAGACTACATTTGAGATATAGTCGTTGGAGATATTTTGGAGGAAATGAAAGAGATTCAAAATGTAAGAATTCAGTTTTTGTTTAGTGAAATGAGATACAATGCAGTAAGGTGTTTCAACCTGTCCAAAGTATAACAGGGATACATTCCTTGCTCTTCTCTTAGCTTTAAAATGCCCAGCCTTCTCAACTGAGTTAGCCTTCCCAACTCCCTGACTAACTCATAATCTTCATTCACTTCAACGCTTCCCAATTTCTGTAAGAACGTATTATCGGTAAGTGTAAATTGTAGATTAATATTTTTCACCAGTAAGTTATCCTAGTGCTTGCTTGGACTTGCTCAACAAACAGATTAAAAAAAATGAAGTTTCACCAATCAGTCGTCAGAGTCTGTAAATGTTACAGATGATTTAAGTGTGTTTACCAAATTTTTCAAGAACATGTTTGGATTATTGTCATAGCTGTGAACTCTGAAGAAAATTGATGTAAAACCAAAGTCCTGCAATGTAATTCCATTTTGTTCTAGATGGTAGATGGATATAAGCTTGGTGATTTCCGATTCGTTTAATAATTTCATTTTATACATTCCCTGTGATGTGTTCTTAATTTCTATACCATACCGATGTCTGTTAGGTTCTGATTCAATCGAATTGGAGCCGATCAAAATTGTACTGAAAATAAATAGCACATGCCCTGGATGGGGCTTGATAACTCAGTTTCTTTTATGACCTGGATTGGGCTTCACATGCCCTTGATTATGCCCAAGAAGAAAACTAAAGAAATAGTAGATGAGTAGTGTACTGAAAATAAATATTTCTTTTGGTATGTAAGAAGAAATATTATGTATTTTCAGCATATTACATGGATTGGGTATAGAGTGTATCCTCTGTTGGGGTCAGTTTACACCACAGATCTAAAACAAATTAAACACCCAATAGCAAGACAAACAATCATCACAAACTAGGAACGACCGTCTTCCCAGTAACAAATTCACCTTCTGAAGTTGGAGAACTTGAGAAAACTAGCCACCACAAAATAGTAGCAAGTATCTAAGCAGTGTTCGATGAAGTACAACCACATGCGTCGCCAATATGGATTGATGTAAAGAACTGCTGCAATCGTCATCACCACAACTGTGTAACATACACCGAAACTGATATAGAAAAACTCCATGTCTATGAAACCATCATCTCCTTGTTCATCATGAAGCACTGGCTGCGACGGCACTGCTTCCTCACTACAATTGTTTTGCAATGGAGGTCCACACAAGAAAGGATTTTCTTCGTAACAGCTTTCATCAAAGGTCCCAAACTGATATTTTCTCTCGGGTGTCTTACCTGACAAGTTATTGTGCGCCACACTAAAACCTTCCAGTGTGGTAATTTCAATAAGTTGTGGAGGGATGACACCATTCAAGTTGTTGTAAGAAAGATCCAAACTCTCAATCTGCTTTAGGTTTGAGAATGTTGCAGGAATAGATCCAGTGAGATTGTTGTGTGATAAGTTTAATGACAATATCTTACTCAAGTTTCCAAATTCTGGTGGTATTGCTCCTACGAAGTTGTTATTGGAGATATCAATACCACACATGTAGCTCAAAATTTTCCCCTTGTAACCATAATACATATTTTTAGTTGTAAATGCTATCACTTCTTCTTTTGTAAAGTTAACCCAAAAAAAATAACTTGTTTTTTTTATATGTTTTTTTTTTACAAAACTCCTGTGTTGCTGGTTATAAACCCGGGACTGGGTTCTGACAAAATTGATCTTAAATAGATATAAAGTCCTCATTTTTGTTGATGAAGAAACAATATAATTAAGAGAATGTCATGTAAAGCATTTAGGTAGGTAGAAACTGTGTATTATACCTGATCCTTTCAACAAATAATTATATGATAGATCCAAAGACTTGAGAGATGAAAACCCAGATAGAGATGGAAAAATGCTATCGTTGCATTGAATCTCACTTAGAAGAAGGTTCTCCAGCTTTTTCAACCTTGATGACAAGACTTTGAAACCTGCATGATGTTCCTCAATAGCATATTGGAAAGGTTACCATTGAAACATGACAAAATGCTTTTATCATTATTAAATAGGTTTTCCCTTAGGTCAAGTTCCCTCAGTTTTGATGAAAGGACTTCGAAGCCTGGAAGAGAATCATCAAAGCAAGATAATTGACATTAAACACCAACCAACCTTCATTTATTTTATTATTATAATTAAGTGCACAAACATTGAACTAACCTTCATTCTCCAAGCAACCAACCAATCCATTATATCCCAAATCAAGACTTCGCAATTCTTTAAAAGGCAGAAACAAAGATGCGTTGAGAACCCAATCGCCCAAGCTATAATCCCTTGCATCGAAAAGAGAGAGTTGGATCACTCGCCTTGTAGTGTTATCACACTCGATTCCATCCCACTCACAACAGTTACTACTGTCCACCCAATCTCTCAAGTAAAAGCCATCTGGGTCGATCAAAGATTGGATCTCCAAGAGACCAATCCTCTCTTCCTCCAAACATCCATAACAACGACCATACCATTCGCCAACCAAAGTCAATACTGCTAGCAACATCCAAGCCCCCATTCTTTTCATCGTAGATAATTCTATGAACTACTGCGTAGAATATTGTTGTTTGTTATGTGCCTTTGGGCAACCATAGAGGTCCTATTTATACTACACTTTGGCCATTTAATTTCCATGACTTTATCTGCATATCCTGTGTGCAGGTTCTATGTTTTGAGATATTTTCTTTATTTTATTTCTTTTTGGAATATTCTTGGATTTGAATATTTTTTATTTTATTTTGCATTTAATTATATTTTGGTTACTAATTATCCAATTTAATAATAAAAAATTATTGCAGTACTCCTGTGATTCCGCATAAGATCTTTTTGATTTTATAATTGTATTTTTCTCGTCATAATTTAGAATCATTTAGGATCTTACTTGCATGGTTTCATCTCACTATCATATACATACATACATACATACATACATACATACATACATACATATATATATATATATATATATATATATTATCAATAATAATAAACTCGGAATAATACAGAAATTGTGGATAATAGCAATCATTTTCTTATCTCTTGTATCATATCTTCCACAAATCTTAAGTAATTGACTTTTCTAGTATGTGGCATTTTGATTTTTAAACACAACAAATTATCTTATCTAAAAGAATGCTAAAAGTGACATTCTCTTGGGTGACCACCACAAGTCCATCTAAAACACACAAGCCCTGTGGTAAAAGTTTGGGATCAAGAGGTTTGCTCTCTCTGTGGTCTCAGGTTCGAGCCCTGTGGTTGCTCATATGATGGCCACTGGAGGCTTACATGGTCGTTAACTTCAGGACTCGTGGGATTAGTCGAGGTGCGCGCAAGCTGGCCCGAATACCCACGTTAAACTAAAAAAAAAAAACACACAAGCCATATAGAAATCACACGACAGCCAATTACCTTATCTTGTGAGAAAAAGATTAAAAAAACAGCATTCTTTTTCTTTCTTCAAATTCATAATTTTGTTTCAAAAGGTTATTTTTTGTGTTTTTTTAGATTGATTTTTTTTTCAATTTCATAATTCAACAATAGATTTATTGAAAATTAAGATTCATAATTTGTTTTTATTTGGGGTTATTATTGTAAGCCCTGGATAAAACAAAATTTTATAGGACACTAAAATAAATGTTAAGATAAGTAGCAATCTTGAATGATTTACCTTAATGGAAATAAATGAATAAAAATAAAAATAAATAAAATTTTGAAAATAGGTGAAAAATAGAAAATATAGAAACATGAATTAAGACTTGATGGAAATGGATTATTCTGAAATAAATTTATCAGGATGTAAATTAATAAAAATCAAAATAACTCGGGTAAAAAGATGGTATAACCTATATCGGTACTCGGGAATTTTATGCCAAAAACGTGAAAATTTACTATTAAAGGACATGAATGGAATTAATTGAATTGTTACAATTCATAAGTTATTAACAATGGTAGTGCCCGGCCATAAGAGAGAAAGAAAGGGAAAAGAGAAAAAATAAGAGAAGTTAGAAATTAAGAGAAAAACAAGAAAAGGTGAAAAAGAGCTTTGAAACTTGTAAGATTAAAAAGACTTGAAACATTAAATTAAAAAGGAATTAAGTTAAGAAAAATATAAGAAAAGAGAGGAGGGCTGGCCCCTACGAGAAGAAGAGAAGTTGAGAGAAGTTGAAAAATTAAATATCACTATAAATGGTGGCAATCCTCCTATTGCAAGAGTACACGAAATAAGCATTTTATAAGTACTTTGCCGTCATTTATTTTTTTCCTCAAGATGGGTTCTGTGAAATTATATAGATATTTTTAACATTGTTTTATTAAAAAAACTTAAACTGTGTGAAAGTTAATTTAATCTATAATTAATTAATTAATTGAGAATTTGAGCTCCTTAGAAAAGTTGTTTATGGACTTTTGTTTTCCAGAGAAAACTCCCTTAAAACCCTTGAGCACCACTTTCTCTAAAACATCTGTTTTTGCCATAACTTAGGGGCTCTGTATTTTTTTTAAGGTGAATTAACGAGTTACAACTCAACTCTGTATCTTCTCTAGATATGTCTGTGACTGTGCCTTGATTTTCTCACAATCATTAGAGGGTGTGAATGTGTTTGTGAGTGTATATGGTTGCAGTTATTTTTTAAAGTGTTTTTTATTTTAAAATATATTAAAATAATATTTTTTTATTTTTTAAAAATTATTTTTGATTTCAACACATTAAAATAATTTAAAAACATAAAAATATAAAATAATTTTTAAAAAATAAAAATATATTAATTTAAAATAAAAAAATTAAATCTTTTAAAAAAACACTTTTTTACAGCAGTGTCGCAAAAAATGGGAGGATACCAAATAAATAGAGACAAATTTTATTTTCTGTTATTCTCTAAAAATATCTTCGTTCCTCTAATTAAAAGATAGAATTTGCTTGGAAATGATGAGCAACCACTCCCTTTTGACTTTGCTGGCCTCCCAAATAAATAAAGAATCCCTCTTGATAGAATTTAGTTGTATAATGTCCTAAAGATTAAATAGGCGACTTTAGAATCACCAATTAAGCAGTGAATCACACGGGAAGATTGAAAGAATAATTAAAGTGATTTTACTAACATTGTAAAAATAAAATTGAATTGCATAAAAGTAATTAACCGACAAGTTGACCCCAAGTCAAAGTCTTCTGTAGAAAAACATGAATAAAAGGTTGACGCTGGCCAGCACACTTTCCATGAAGATGATGGATATAGAGCCCTCCCTTCTATCTTCATGGAAATCACGTCTAGAAAATCATGCTTTAATTTTAAGCTTGAGAAGGGATGATATATATATATGCTTTTAATTTCCCCTCAAGCTTGAGAAGGGATGATATATATATATATATATATATATATATATATATATATATATATATATATATATGCTTTAATTTCAACTTGTATAAAAAATAAATCTTAATGTAGTGTGTTAGAATGCAACCACCGATTGATTAATTTTAATGGCTGGTCATTTAAACTTTGGTGTTTTTTCGGTATTAATATATATATATATTCCTCAATTATCATAAAAAAATAAGAAAAAACTAATAATAAGATTAAAAATAAATGTTTTATTTATCGAAATAATTAAAAGTAAGGTTTACTTAAGGTATATATGGGACGATGAAAAAATAACAATAAAATCAATTTATAAAAAAATCATAGATTTAGTTTTCCTAAATTTTAAATGTAGTGTGAACATAAAAACTATTGTAAAAAGATATTATATATTTAAGTTTGTTTACCAAATTTTTGAAGAACATGTTTGTCTTTGGTAGCTTATTGTCATAGCTGTGAACTCTGAAGAAAATTGATGTAAGAAACCAAAGTCCATTTTGTTCTAGATTGTAGATGGATATAAGCTTGGTGATTCCCGATTCTTTTATTAATTTCATTTTATACATTCCCTGTGATGTGTTCTTAATTCCTATACCACACCGATGTCTGTTAGGTTCTGATTCAATCGAATTGGAGCCGATCAAAATTGTAATGACTCAGTTTCTTTTATGACCTGGATTGGGCTTCACATGCCCTTGATTATGCCCAAGAAGAAAACTAAATAAATAGTAGATGAGTAGTGTACTGAAAATAAATATTTTCAGCATATTACATGGATCTAAAACAATAGCACACAGGAATTAATAAAGAGGAGGGATCGCTAGGGATACAAGATTTGCAGCCAAAAATATGACCTGACATGTTCAGGAAACAGAAGGGAGGTGTTTCTTTTAAACACAAGGCAGATTTTTATGATCTTCTTCCTTTTGGTCATTAAGTTTTCTTAAAAGGAGCTTTGGTTTGATTCCTACAAGCTGGGGGCAAATCTTCAGCGTTTCGACAGGCAGCCTCATGAGCAAAAGAAAGACAATCTGTGACCACTCCAAGCTTCTCGTTGCTCCCCTGTTCCGATTAGAAACGGAGATTCAAGAAGCTATGCTACTGTCCTGAGACAAGAGTTCCAACGAAATCTACTGTAAGTTCCCAAGACACTCTATTATAACACTTTGGTCATTTCCATGACTTTATCTGCATATCTTGTGCAGCGTTTTGAGATTTGAATATAATTTTATTTTACTTTTTAGCTCTTAGTCTATTCGCCAGGTTGGGAAAAATATTCAAATTAGTTTTGTTGGCATGTAACCTCACCAAACAATTTAAGACTTCACTAAAAAATTTGCGTACACCGTATTGACTGGGAGTCAACTATTGTCTTAGGTGCGTGAATGGAAAGAAAAGCAGGGTGGCAACTGGGGTGTGAAAATGAATAGAAAACTACAACAAGGGTGTGAAAATGAGTTACTTCTCCAAAAAGAATATATACAATATTATTGATTATCTAATGGAAAGGATTCATGAAACTCCGCCTAATATATATATATATATATAACAGAGAAATTGTCGATGATAGCAATCATTTTCTTATCTCTTGTATCATATCTTCCACAAATCTCAAGTAATTGATGAGAAAGTGGATATACCACTCTCTCTTCTTTATAGCATTACTGGCCAAGAAAGGTCGTGAGCGCGGATATTGCTTGACTTGCTGCGTGCCATTTTGATTTTTAAACACAGAAATTCTGGTAGTGATAAGACATTCTTTTAGATGTAAATTCTATTGCTTCTTCTATATTGATGGATGGAAAACTGCCGTCCTCGTTAGCGATACTCCTTACTAGTGGTTGTCCCATTGTTTCAGAATACAGCTTCTCCATGGACTTGTATGGAATGATTGATTCATGAGCACCTACTACGCTCTCTGAATCTCCCTTGAGAGAGAATAATTTCCTAGACAGGATAGACAGGATGGTAGATGACCAGAGAGTTTATTTTATGAAACATCCAAAATGCTTAAATCTTCTAACAAACATATCTGAGTAGGAAACTCACCATCAAAATGATTAGCTTTCTAAAGAACACTCAGTCTCGAAAGATTGCCAATCCAATTTGAAATTGAGCCCATGAAGTTGTTGTATGTGAGATCCAATGTCACCACGGAAGAGCTGTCAGATGAGTTGAAGATTGAAAAGGGCAAGTTGCCTCATCAATTGCTCTTCTACTTCTTCGAAATAAGCAATGGAAAAAAACTTCACGAAGAAACTCAACAATATTGATGTTGAGAGAAGGCTACTGCTATCAGAAAATTGTATAAACGATTTCCCGAGAGGCCATGAAGCATATTTGAAGTTTAAAGACGAGGATGGTCAAGTGTGGACATTTCGTTGTAGAGCCCCACCAGTAGGTGGTTCACCAGCACTTTATGGGGATTGGTTCTTATTTGTTCGTTCAAAGGACCTCAAGGCCGGCGACGTTATAGAAATTGCCTTGGATAGAGAGAAGGATCAAGCTGGTGGATCTCAATTCACAATCAAGGTCAAGTAAACAACTTCAACAACTCGGAACTAGTCCATTCCATTTGCATGCAGAATCTTGTGAGCCCTTGAAAGAATAAATTTTAAATCAATTGCAGGTCTCTTGAAAAATTAGTGTCAGTTACAGTTGTGCGTTCGAGTTTTCATCTTCGAATTGATTGCCTGGAAAATAGATGTTCTTGGCAGTTAACAGGTCCAGATGGTATTCAGTGCATCAAAACAATGGACACCAAAATGGTTTAATTTCTTCTGATAGTAATGATTGACCCCATAACTGGAACAGTATATTAGTTAGTTCCACACCATGATGAGTGGTCTTCGTTTTCATGAAATTGGGGTGTGAAAATGAGTTACTTCTCCAAAAAGAACGTATAAATTATTGAAAATCTAATGGAAAGGATTCATGAAACTCCACCTAATATATATATATATATATATATATAACAGAGAAATTGTCGATCATAGCAATCATTTTCTTATCTTCCACAAATTTTAAGTAATTGATGAGAAAGTGGATGTACCACTTTCTCTTCTTTGTAGCACTACTGGCCAAGATGAGTTAAAGCATTAAAAGGCCGTGAACGCGGATGGTTGACTTGCTGTGTACCATTTTGATTTTTAAACACAACCATCCAGTAATTTCCTGGTGATTTCCTTATACATACTGTTTGATGAATTATTTTCTTTATTCAGATAAGGTTAACTCATTGCATTTTCATAAATTGAAAGGATTTCTCTTCTTTTCTTTGTCAATTACAGTTCATTACCAGTATATTATATGTCTTCTTTTCTTATGCCGAAAGGTGTCTGTAATTTACTAACATCTATTCAACGAAGATTCTTGTGGTCTGGAGTGGCAAAGCAAAAGAAAATCTGCAAGGTACAGTGGCGTTTTGTTGTGAAAGCTAGAAAAGAAGGAGGCCTCGGGTTGGGTTCTTTAATGTCAAAAAATATATCCATGCTTTTCAAATGGATATGGAGGCTAAACTTACCAGACCATGCCTTATGGAAACAGGTAACAACCCATTTTTACTCCCCAACTTTCGAGAATGGAATCCCAAAATTGCATGGTCATATTTCCCCATTTTGGAAAGACATTTTGTCAATCTTGGATCCAAACAGTGTCATCGGCTTAGTATTGCGTGAAAACATTAAATTCAAGATTGGAGATGGATCCTCCATCCTTTTCTGGTCTGACGTGTGGATAGGATCAAATGCTTTACGTAGCATTTTCCCTAA
>Ga0325403_1006830_pt1 | contig 10892 bp, 3 predicted proteins | sample PopdelMetagenome_19_FD_205665 | JGI IMG/M metagenome (GOLD analysis project Ga0325403, IMG submission 205665) | Populus deltoides microbial communities from Bellville, Georgia, United States - Xylem-PdKOR-R4 | ecosystem: Host-associated > Plants > Phyllosphere > Stem > Wood/Secondary xylem...
AAGTAATACACACATGAAATTATAGGATATATAGAATGAGATTGGACAATCGCTCCACGAAACTAAATACAATTAAAAAAATAGATTATTTTGTATGAAGATATTTGAAAGTGTAGTAAAATATTTTAAAAAAAATATTTTTTTATTTAGAAATATATTAAAATATTTTTTTATTTTTAAAAAAATTTATTTTTAATATCAATACATTAAAATATTTTAAAAATTAAAAAAAATACAATTCAACCACAACTTCAAATACCTCTAAAATATCTTGTTATTGATCATTATATCTTGTAACTTAATTGTGGTGACTGCCGCATTTTAAGAAATTTTATAATTTTAGAAACTTCTATCATCTTTTTTTTTATTTTAACAATAGCTGGTCTTGAGATAATTAATTTACATAAACACTGTCTTTAATATAATAATTATATTATTTAATTCATGTACATTTATGGTTGTAAGAATATTTAAATATATTACATGCAACATGACGTGACCAAAACATATATTAGGATAATTTAAAAAACTTCTTTCCTAGAATAGTTTTATAATTATTTTATAAAATTATTTAAAATATTTTTATACAGTATAAAGATTAATTTTTATACTGTATAAAAATATTTTAAATAATTTTATAAAATAATTATTATGTCCGTAGATATTTATCTAACATACCAAACATTCTCCCATGCATTGTCTAGTCGTTAAATGGGATTTGCAAGAGGTCAAGGAGTAGCTAGAAAAGACTATAGAAAATTAGAAATAGTTATCTCAAATAAAAAAAATTGAGAAACATTCCACATAAATATAATTATTTTACATGAAAAAATTAAAAAAATATTTAATTTGAAAATAGATTATTAAAAAAACATATGATGTTAAATATTTATAAATTACTTTTATATTTTTTAATTTATTTTAAAAATATAAAAAAATATATTGTGAGTTTAACCTAATTACAAAACTAGGTTTTCATTATTTAAAACTCGACCAAAACCTGGAATTAAATAAATTTTAAATTAACCTGCCAATTAACCATGTATTTAATATATATGTTTTCAAGAGGTGTAGCGTGATGGTAAAGAATTTAAAATCTACACAGTAAATTTTAAATTCGAGTCAGAACATAGATTTTTTATAAAAATTAAACACAGCTAGAATTTTACTTATTTTTTTAGATCCACAAAGTACTTCATTGAGAAATAAGATTTCCTCATATCCATATATATATATATATATATATATATATATATGATTTCTAAGTTGAGGAGTTTCCTGGGTGCCATGGCATAAGTAACGGGGAGACCAGACCGTGGGGCTAGAGGGGACAGACGGATCAAAAGGGAAGAAAATCACAGCGGGGTGTTGTTTCGTGAGCTCAAACTCCAAGAAGAGAAGAGAATCAACAGGCGGCCCCCGTGAAGTTATAAAACTAGGTTTTGATTATTTAAAACTCGACCAAAAGCTGGAACTAAATAAATTTTAAATTAACCTGTCAATTAACCATGTATTTAATATGTATGTCTTTAAGAGTATAACGTGATCGTAAAAAATTTAAAATCTATACAATATATTTTAAATTCAAGTCATAACATATATTTTTTTATAAGAGCCCGAGACATTCAGGATTTTATTTATTTTTTTAGACCTACAAAGTACATTTTTTGAGAAATAAGATTTTTTCCTATCCAAATATATATATATATATATATTTTATTTCTAAGTTGAGGAGTTTCCTGGGTGCCATGGCATAACTAACGGGGAGACGAGACCGTGGGCTAGAGGGGACAGACGGATCAAAAGGGGAGAAAATCACAGCGGGGTGTTGTTTCGTGAGCTCAAACTCCAAGAAGAGAAGAGAATCAACAGGCGCCCCCCGTGAAGTTATAAGCAGTTTTCCTGAAAAGGAGCAAAAATGCTTTGCTGTGCAGTCTTGGGATGCCATGGATTTTTTTGGCTTCGGCTGTGCGTGGTGGGGCCACGTATGGAGCTCTCACGCTATGATTAGATATATAATCTTGTTGACATTATCGAGGCAATAAACATGTAGGTATGGTAATTTTCAAGCCACGGGAATGCGACATGCGAGTCCGGGGCCACCTTTAAAACGTAATGCATGTTCTCTAGTGGGGCCAACTTCGAAAAGAAATGCAACATTGCGATACAAGCTATGTTTTAAAATATATTATATTTAAAAACAATATCTTTTTATATTTTCCATTAATATATTAAAACAATATAAAAACATTAAAAAAATTAACTTCAAGCTAAATTTGTTTATAAAAAAAAATAAAACAACAATTCAATAACAGTCAAACAAACTCGAAAACAAAGAGTCAACTCTTGTGTTTGCTGTTTAGTGAGGTGCATAAAAGTTTACTTTGGTTTTCTACTTTTTATTTTTTTATTTTTTAATGTTTGTGTTTTAAGGTTTTAATTTTTTAACCCTAAATTTTATTTATTCTACATTACGGTCCTTAGAATTTGAGATAAAAGAGAAAATTGGTGAGGTATTGGAGATGGGAGGAAAAATAGTTAGCTGAGCACTTTCTGATAAAAAAACAAATCCTAATTTTAGTGTCAATGTGTTTCTTTTTACTGTAGTAATATTATTGAGGTATTTTTAAGTTTTTATCTTGCTAAAAAAAATTGATCGAGATTTTAAAAAAATTAGTTTAGTTTTGTATTTTTTACGGGCTTAACGGTGTTTTTTTTATTAGAAATCGGTTTATTAAACTTCTTAACGTGTTTAATAGGTATTTTTAGATGAAAAAGGATCAAATATGATTTTTTAAATAAAAAAAACTCAACTCAACTTTTTATTGAACTTTTTACCACCTCTCTGCTAGCTGAAAACTAAATAAACAAACAATACATTATATGTTTTATTCAAAAAAAAAATAAAAAGATTGACAATATGTTTTCCACCATTAACCATAAAAAAATCAAGGGAGGCTACAAACGTCCTTTGATAATACTTGTACATTTTTTTTAATATTTTACTCATTAATATTGACTAAGAATAAAACATCTATTTTTTTTTGTAATTTTTTAAAATTTTTCTCAAAAATATTATTCTCGTATTTTTTTTTATATACACGAGTAAAAATGACCGCTCCATGTTTTTTTAATTTTTCTAATTAAAACATATCTTGGTAATGATGATAAGTTTTTCTTAAACAATAATCCTTCTATTTAAAAAGCATGTTTTCATGAAGATAAAATAAATATGTTTCTTATTAAATATATTTTTTCCATTTTAGCCTAAATCACCATATTTTTCCCCAAATAATTTTTTAAATTATTGTTTTTTAATGAAACATGCTGTTGATAAAAAGATCATTTTGTTGTCAAAACAGAGAAAATTACAAAGATTAAAAAAATATAATTTTAATTAAAAATATATATTTCTCATTCATAATTTTATTCACTCGTTATAATTATTATATATATTTCATCAATTATAATTGTCACGCATGGTAATTTATTTTTAAATTATTATTATTTATTAACATGGATGTCCGGGTCAGCTTGGACACAGCTCAACTAATCCTATAAATCCTGAAATTAACGATCATGTAAACTTCCAACGACCCTGAGATTTGTAAAATTATTTAAATTATTGATATGATCATAATTGATGTCAGAATTATTCAAGGATTTAAAATTCCATGTCACATATTTGGTTCTATATTACAATAGCAAGAAGGCAAGGTCACAACACAAAGTGCTATTTTGAAGAAATAAATTAATAAAATAGCATAAATATAACTTTTTTTATTATGTATATTCTAATGAAAAAAACTATTTGAAAAGTGATTGTATTTGAGTGAGAGAAATAAGTGTTTTAATTTTTTTCAATGAGTTTGATATAATTTGTTTTCATATAGATACATTTAACTGGTTTATTTTTGTGTTAGTCTCATTTTATTAGTTTTAACTTTTTTAAAAGATATGTAAAAATAATATTTATAGAAAAAAAATATATTTTACCATTTTATTTAGCACTCTTTTTAAAGCATATAAAACAAGGATGAAAGAGTAAAAAAAATAAATAATTTTTAGCTTTCTATTTATCACACCCTTGAAGTTGCTCTAAATAAACATTTTATTTAGCCGAGTTCACCAATATGGACGTGCATTATCGATGCCTAGCAAGGAAAAGAAACCACGAGCTCTCACTCTCTCTCTCTCTCTCTCTCAAAAAGTCCTCATTTGATTAGATTCATTACTGTTAACATTTCGGGAAGTCATTGTTTGAGAGTTATTTCTTAAAGTATTTTTTATTTTAAAATATATTAAAATAATATTATATTATTTTTTAAAAGTTATTTTTAACATTATTACATAAAAAGAATTTGAAAATAAAAAATAAAATAAAAGAATTAAAAAGTAAATTGTTTTTCAAAAATATTTTTTAAAAACAAAAAGATTTACTTTTCAAACCTAACTGTGGCCCGCCGGCCAACAACATGTTCATAACCAACAAACAAACTTTAGTTAGGTGCGATAAAAGAAAAGAAAAAACAATTATAGCCTGGGACTAGACATATCATATATAACCATTTTTTTCATTTTTTTTAATGGACGTATATAACAGCGTCGAGTGTACTATTTCAGTCATAGTTTTTAAATTCAATCCGGTTCGAGATCTGAGTTATTGGTTTTGACCTGATCATCATCAGGTCAATTGGATCAATTTTTATTTTTTAAAAAAATTTAAAACAACATCATTTTAGTAAGAAAACAAAAGTCAACGGGTTGCAACCGGGTTTTTGACAAGATCAACTTATCGGGTTGGCCGAGTCACACCGTATCATGAGTTTTCCTATTTTTTTATCAACCTGGCCCGATTTCAACCCAGGTCAGCTCGGTCCCGGGTTAACCTGTCAGGCCGGATTTTAAAACTATGATTTTAGTAATTCAAATAGGGTATTCTATTGGTCAAGAAGGTTTTCTTTTTTTTAAAAAATAGATTTAAATTTGAGACCATGGACTGTGATTTTCCTTGAAGTCATCCAGAATTTTAGAACATGTTTGGAAGTGTGGTTATCGTTGCTTTTCAAAGTATTTTTCAATTAGAAATATATCAAAATAATATATATATTTAGTTTTTAAAAATTATTTTTGAAATCAGCATATCAAAATAACCTAAAAAATCAAAAAATATTAATTTAAAGTAAAGAAAAAATAAAATAAATATTAATTTTTTAAAAATACTTTTAAAACGCAAAAATAAACAGGAATTCGGTGTCCATTGATACACAAACTACTCCAAAAATACAATTATTATCAAACTAACAAAAATGGATATTTTGTTATGAAATATATAAACGGAATTGTCAGTATTTCGTGGCACTTGAGTTTTTTTTTTTTTGTTTTCTAGTTTAGTTGGAGGTCTTCTGGGATTTGGATTATTTCCTTTCTATAATCCATTTTTATTCATGATGGGAGCATCGTCAGAGGTCACACATAGACCACGAATTCTTCCTTGTGTCCCGGCCTTAAACTGAGAATAAAGCAACTAAATCCTTAAAAGGAGCTTTCCCAGCAGGGTTCTCCCTCAGAATCTCCACTTTGGGGTGTCTTTTGCCTTCATTACCCTAGCAAATCAAAATTGAATACCCCCTAGGTTGGGCATCCTCTATATATATATATATATATATATATATATATATATATATATATAAAGTTTAAATTTGAAATAAATAAAAAATTAAAGTTAAAAAAGGCTAGCGCCTAGTCCATTTAAAAAAAAATCAGGCTTACATGACTGGCCTTTTCTTGGTTTTTTATATCCAGCTAAAAAAAACAAACAATATGTAGTTTATTTTGTTTTTTTAAAAAATAAAAATAGAAAAAATATCCTTTTCTTGTCCAGTTTTCGACCACTAGAAAACAATTAAAAAATCAGGTTAAGGCTTTCTATTTAAAATCTTATTGTTCAACATATTTCCAACTAAAAATACCTATTAAATATCTTTTTAATGTCAATAAATGAACTCAAAACACTCTTTAGATTTTCTAAAAATACAAAATTAAATTAGAATTTCCATCTCAACCCTAATCTATTTTTACAGGCAAGATAAATAATAACAAACACCTCGATAAAACTTGTTAACATGAAAATAAATTTTTTTGTGGTTCTTTGCTATTTTTTAATAACTTTTTTTTAAATTATAAACTAGAAAAATAAAAAAATAAAATTTTAAACTAAAATAAAACTTCAAAAAACTAAAAGGCTTGTCACATAAGAGAAAGGAAAACAGGGAACATTTTTTTTTTCCGTATGAGTTTTACATAAACCACGTTATTTTATGATGTTTTACACTTTGATCTTCTAATTTTTAATTGTGCCTTGCTTCAATAAACTATAAGAAATTAAGTCATTAATTTGATTATAAAATAATGCAATCGAAGAAAAAAAATATTGGATAACTAAAATAAAACAAAACAAAATAGAGCATTAATGCTCTTTGTTTGTATATACATGGCACGGGAATACAGTGAAAACCTACATCTTTTAATATTTTTGTTAATTATCAACCAAAAAAAAATATAAAAATGTAATACTTGTACAATTGTTAAACGGGTCCACCTCCTGCAGAGATACAGATATTATATATTCAATTGTAAAGCTCGTGTTTATTCAACTGCTAAATATATTATCCATATCAAACTTACTATGTCACTTTATGATTGTTAATATAATAATTATTAAAAATTTATATAATTATTAATTTTAAAATATATAAAATTAATTAAAATATATATAAGCTAACTCGAATATCCATGTTAAAAAAAACTTGTAAAAAAACAATTTAGAAAAAAATCAATGACTCTTTGAATCTTACTAAAATATCTGAGATAATATTTAATAATTTGACTCAACTAATGTTAAACTGCATCTAAAAAGAGTATGATAAACATAATATTAATATGAAGTTTCTTGGATAATTGCAAGATTTCACACAATTCATGGTAGATGCGATTTCACAATACCTCATTTTACTGTCCCTGCAGGTTCTAAGCTATTCCATTTATCCTCATATGATGTATCTAATTCTCAAATTTTATAGATAGATAGATTGACCGACTATATGACTGTTTGGAAATGCGGTCAAATCCGTGTTTTTATAAAATTTAAATTTTTTTGTTATTTTTTTTATATATTTTCGAATCGTTTTGATAGGCTGATCTCAAAAATAATTTTTTTAAAATTAAAAAAACATCATTTTGATATATTTTTAAGCGAAAAGTATTTTGAACCGCAACCGTAACCATACCTAGTTTTTCATAAAAGAAAAATTATATCCAAATTAAGCAACATGATCAAAAACACAAGCTAGGACTGGGATGTCATGGCATATTGGTAGAAGTTATGAATTTCCTTATAAAAAAATATAAAAAAAACAAAACAAAAAAGAAGATGTCAAAGAAATATTGGTAGAAGTTGTGAATTTCGTAATAAAAATCAAATTTATTTTTCAAATAACCATCTCAAATAAAAAACTTAAACCCTTAAATAAGATTTTAAATTATAATTTATATTATTCTATAATACATATTTTTTAATAAAAGTTATTTATATATAAAACTTATACAAATTTATATTACACTGTACTATTAATTAATTTTAGAAAAAAAATATAACTATTTAATTATTAAGATTTGGATGCCACGTTGAAAACCATATAATTTGAAAGCTAAGCTTCTCACCACTGAGGATAAATTTTTTTTTTTGTTTTTTACTCTGCCAGAATGTGACAATTCATTACAATAATCCTGTAAAGCTTAGGAACATATATCTTCCATTAATTCGTTGACACTTGATCCCTGAGAGAGATGATAGGCTAGTCTGGTCCTCCATTCTGTATTTGTGGAGAAGCAGTGTTTAGCTTCACAACTCGAAATCAAGTCTCCAGTTCCACGTAAAATCTTACTGTTAGTTTTGATTCCCAGTCAATAAATCAAACTTGGGAGCAAGAAAGATTTGTCAAGGTGCAGCAGGGTCGAATGGAGACCTAGCTTCGCGTTCTACTTAACTATCCCACATGGAGGAAAAACAAGAGGCCAGACGAGTGTGCCGTGTATAAATAAGGAACCCACAGCGACGTTAAACATACTTACCTGGACGGGATCAATGGGTGATCAAGAATGCCCATGGTCTAGATCAGTGACCTCCATTGCACATCGGAGGGGTGCTGGTTTAAGGTCTCCCCAAGAGGGAGAGCCTACGTCAAAATTTGTGGTAGAGGGGGCTGCGCAAGTCGCGGCCCCTGCCCAATTCTAGTTTAAATTAGATGTTGAGCTAGTGATCTGGCTAGAGTTCCACTTCTTCCCATCTGTGGAACACAACCAAATAATTCGGGGACTGCGCAGCCTTGACCCTAAGTAGAAAAATGATGTTTGGGAGAAGGAAGTTAATCGATCTTGCAGCACCACGATCACAATTCTGAATTAATCCCACGAGCATCTTGGTAATACAGATGAATAGAGCAAAGAGTAGATCATTGATGCCATAATAGCTCAAGCTTCAGCCCCCTCTTCTTTTCTACCTGTTCTATCTGCTAAACATACGCCTTGTATTCGTCTATCTTGAACTGGGACTATGAAATTCTTGGCCCTTCGTTGAAAAATGATGTTTGTGAGATAAAAAGATTATCGATCTTGCAGCACTACGATCACAATTCTGAATGAATCCCACGAGCATCTTGTTAATACAGATGAATGGATCCAAGAGTAGATCATTGATACCATAATACCTCAAGCTTCGGCCCCCTCTTCACAGTTTCAAAGCAGAGCTAGGTAACGCTCTCTGGGGCTTGGGAAGACCACCTGCTGAGATTTGGCAATGATAAAATCTTAACTTGTCAAGTCTGTATTTTGTGTCATGGAGAAATAAGAATAATAGTGGTGTTGAAAAACCCACCACGCTGAGTACAGGGAACGAGGCTGCACTTTATTGTCCTGCTTCGAGGCCTGTTTTTGACGTCCCACATCGACAAAGAAGTGAAGGGCTGGACCAAAAACGCAAGTATAAAAACCAGCTCGTGCACAAGAAAACACTCATACCTTTCTCGGCCTTTTGGCTAAGATCAAGTGTAGTATCTGTTCTTATCAGTTTAATATCTGATACGTGGGCCAATGGCCCACACGATATTAAATTTATTTTTCTTGGGTGAGGGCCTGTAACAGCAGCTTGCTGCTGGCGTTCTCGAGCGTCGCCTCTGCGTTCCACTGCTGCAGTGGCCTGGCGCACCCCTCCAAAACCAAGTGCAACGTTTCTGTCCTCGCGGAGGTTGTTTCGCCGGTTTTTGCTACCATGGGTTGAACTTCCGATCAATGGTTTGTCCCCAGTGGAAATGCTTTGACACGCCTTAAAAATGAAAGAAAGAACAGAAGAGCCAGGCGGTAAGTAGAAGAAGCTACGCCATGATTTTGGAGGGAAGCTTAAGCAGGCTTACCTCACTGCATTATTTCGAAGATCAAGAAAACCCATAACCAGTCAGAAACAACTTTTCAGAGTAGCCAGTCCTGAAATAAAGATCATCGTCTGAAAATCACCATGCCTTCTGAGCTCGTGACGTGATAACTCATGTAGTTAAAATTTCGTGTTAGATGTGTCGAGAAATGCAGAGAAAAACAAAGACACGCTCGGCTCAGCTAACCAATTGAACAACCTTGTCAGATTATACTGTCAACTTAGATGTAGATTCTTGTAGTGCTTTTAACTCCTTGGTCAGCACCACTTGCTAGAAGTAGAGCCGTACATGCGTCTATATTGTGATTGTTTTTGCTATTATTTTTACTTCTACAAATCAAGGTTTACTTCTACAAATTATTTATGATATACAATGCAAAATAATAATAATAATAATAATAATATAAAATGGTCTCTAAAACCGTTGGTGCATGAATTAACCCGTACCCCGCAATCCTGCACATAAATTATTTGTGAGAATTATATATATTAGATTTCTCTAATAAAAAAACCATTTGGGTGGTACTAGATAATTGTTTTTTTGCACTAAAGGTTGAAATAATTTTTTTATATATAAAAAGATATTATTAATATATTTTTTTTAAAAAAATTAAATTATAAGAGGTTTGACCTGATATGAACTAGTCAAATTAATAGGTTAAAAAAAACATGTATAATCAATAAAAATATAATTTAACTAAAAAAATCAAGATGATATTTTTTATATATATATATATAAATACTAAAATAATATATTAGATCGACTCGAATCAAATGAAAAAAAAAATGAACTAAAAGAATAAGCCAAGTCAACCTATGTTACCTATCAAACATGGATCATGAGATTAAGATAACTTTATAAAAAACAAATTAAAATAAATTATAAAACTCAATTATTAATTAATAATAATAAAATTAAAATAATCAATTAAAAAAATAACACATAGAACCACATAATCCAAGTCATAAAATTAAGATAACCTCGTATAACATAAACTAAAACAAATTATAAAATTTAATTTTTAATTAATTTAATATTAAATGATAAAATTAAAAAAAATTATCTAAAAAGTTGCAAATTGATGCAATAATCTAATGTTTTAGAAATGTCAAGATAATTTTGGTATGACCTAATATTTATCATTTAATTGTTAGGTCATATGTTGATGGCATTTCAAGGTGCCTAATTCTTAATTAAGTCTATATTTGTCATTTTAATTATTCATCGCCAGACCGAAATGCCACTGTAATAGTGAAATGTCAAGATAATTCTAGTATATGTTAATTTTTCTTAACTTGTGATTTTTAAGAGTTGAAGGACCGATCATGACTTTAGCCAGTTAGAAATCCACGTCATCAAATAAATAAATAAAGCAAGTAAATCCCCCGAAGTTTCCTTTTCTCA
>Ga0325403_1006834_pt1 | contig 10890 bp, 6 predicted proteins | sample PopdelMetagenome_19_FD_205665 | JGI IMG/M metagenome (GOLD analysis project Ga0325403, IMG submission 205665) | Populus deltoides microbial communities from Bellville, Georgia, United States - Xylem-PdKOR-R4 | ecosystem: Host-associated > Plants > Phyllosphere > Stem > Wood/Secondary xylem...
ATTTTGTATTTTAGAACCATAACATTACATCATATATCATAATTCTTAACCATGATATTTTAAAAAAAATCACTTTGAAAAATAGTTAGACATTTAATAAAATAATTGGACAATAATCAAAACAATTTGACTATTTTAATTACTGTTTATAATCAAAACAATTCGACTATTTTAACTACTGTTTATGTTTAGTTCATAAAATTATAATTCTTGTTAATATGAAATTTTATTTACTCTATGATTTTAAAGAGTAAAAACTTTTACATCGGTCTAATAAAACAGTTTGACTATTTTAGCTGATGTCTTGTTTATAAAATTATAGTTTTTGTTAATATAAAATTTTATTTACTTCATAATTTTAGAGAGTAAAAAAAATTATAATTTTATCAAAATTTAGACAGAGTTTTTTCTTTATAGAAACTATACCAAAAAAATTGCCCCACTTAAAAAAACTTGCAAAAAACCACAATAACTTCTATCAACAAATTTTAACTAAACTCAATATATTTTTATATTCCATAATCACAAATAGTCCCAGGAATTGAAAAAAAAACATATTACATGCAAAATAAATAAAAATAATTCAATATTCAATAATCCCAAAATATATAAACACAACTCATCTGTTTATTTATGTCTACATCATCTATTGGATTATCTGAGCTTATCAGTAACACGACTAAATCTATCTCCTACTCCTGTCTAAGTGGCATCGTGCTCTACCATGGCATCATCTAAAGTTAGCCTCTCTTCAAAAGTTTCAAGTCTAATGCGGCAAACATTTAACCACCGGGATGCTATGATGTGAACTTCGCTTTCTTCGTCAGTAATATGAAGATAAGATGCGGTCTCTCAACCATCCCGTAGTAAGAAGTCAACATAATATTAAAAAAATATTAATGTTAAATTAAGAAATAAATACAAAAAACTCAAGATTTAACATATATTAACCATGAAAAGACTTTATTACTTACATGATGTTGAATCCATTGGGTATGTTGCTTGCATTACATATATCCAAGTGGAGGAACCTGCTCGAGATTTGAAGCAATGACCTGTCATGTTATACTTATGTACCAAATCATATACTCCTCGTGAATAATCACATGATGCATCTCTGTAAAGATCTCATTCATTTGTACATCTCATTATAATACATAAGCATTATGTCGGTCTAACCAATCGTAATCATTATTTTTACTATAAACTCTAAATTAATTGAAATGATTAATTCATAATTAATTTAATTTATTTTCATATTCAATTATATTAAATAAATTATAATTAATTATATTCTTAACTAATTTATCATTAATTTAACAAATCTTAAATTCACTATAAATCTTAAATTTAACTTAAATAATTACTTCATTTCAATCGAATCAAATATGAATTTATAAAAGTGTGGTATGTTTTTCTTGCCAAAAGAATTAGAAGGACGTTGATGGTGGCGATGGCGGTGGCGGTGACAGTCGCGGTTGCGACAATGGTGTAGGAACCTTTTATTTATTATTTTTCATGGAGAAGGGAGAAGACTTGAAAATTATTGGTCCTTTGGCACGTGGCGATCATTGTGGTTCCAGTTGTTTTAAATTTTTAATTACTTCTCTCCGTCACTCACAGGGTTGGAGGTTTTTCATTTCATTTTTTTAATCTCTACTTTCTCCTGTTGTTTTTTCTGCATGCTAATTTCATTTTTTTTTTTAAATTATTTTTAGTTTTTTTTTAAATAATGAAATTCTCTCTTTTTTCTTTTCAGGGGAAGCGCTTATAGAGAGTTTGGGTGTTAGGAGTTTACTTTTAGCTTTTTATATTTATTTATTTCTCCTCTTGCTCCTCCTCTCGACTGATTCGTGTTCTGAATAACTTATTTGCTTGTCATCATGTGTTATTGTTTTCTTCTTCTATTTGTAGCTATTTTCATCTTTTTTTCTCTTGTTTTATCCTTTCTTTTTAGTCTTTTTCTTTTTCTTTCCTTGAGCTTTATATTTATTTCTCACTTTTGTTCTTTGCCTTCCCTGTCTGGAGATGGTTTAAAAGCTGGTTGCTTTGCGACGAGGTTTGGTGTGCTTTTTTCTTTTAGTAAAATGGATTCATGGGCCTTCAAGCCCCAGAAACTATTCATATTTACCCCTCTAGTTTAATTTTGATCATATGAGACCTTATACTTTTAGTTATTGGTCAAATCCGGTCCCTCTACCCATGTTCATAGATGATGGTTTGAGAGACTGATTAACCGTTTCAATTTTGTGAGATCAAGTGTTTTGGTTAGACTATATGGTAAGAGAAAATAAGATCGACCAGCAAATGAAGATTTCTCGCAGCTGCGGCAGAGCATTTTTGTTGCTTGGAAAAAGATAAGCATTTCGATATATTAACTGGATCAGAAACCTGCTTGCCCGTCTTCCCTCTTGAACATGCTTTATAAAGGAAACGCTGTTAATTACAACTGTAAACCTTTTTGGATTGTACGACTTTTCTTGGCTTGGAAACTTTAGCAGCTTGCTAGGGGAATGAAAGCACTTGATGGGAGTAAGAACATACAGGATTATAACTTTGTTTCATTGTTTTTTTTTTTTTTTTTTTTGTATTTCAAGAACACGGTGACAGAGTTCTATATACCCTGCTCTAGTTTCAACATCTGCTGGAATCCACCTGATACAGACTACAGTAATTTCATGATAATCCAATTTAGTCAAAAAGATTAATTCCTACTCGAATTGTTGCTATCTGAATCCAATTATACTAAGGTAGAATTATCCAACTATGGCATTATATTGACTTAGGCATTAGACTTACTACGATTGTGGTTTACCGCATGCCCTTGGTTGTTTCTGCCAAGAACAACACCAAAATTAAATCCTGGTACAATAGAGCTAAGATGGAATTCTGCACAAAAAGAAAAGGAAAGGAAAAGGGAAAACTCTGTCGTTTGAAAATCAACAATTCGATAACAATTATTCTTAAAAAAATACAATTTGAGAGTAATTATACTATTATTAACGTTATTATCATATGCATAAGTACTATATACATGTTTTGTTTGAGGCTTGATCTGTTAATGGTGGAGTTAATATCTTACGTGGGAAAAATGCACAAGGGTAGACATTTTCTGCAGCTTTGGTTACTCTTCTGCACGTTCACGGGACATTGCACTGAACTCAATTGACATGAACTCCTTAGATCAATAGTTAAGATTTCACAATCATTGAGAAAAAAAGCTTCATTCCAGAATGCTACTAGATTAAGCTAATGGCAATTATCAGAATTAGTAGGATACACACCTGTAATGATTGCTACAGAAGCATCCAGACACAAAACTATCCATGTTTTATGCTCATGCAGTCGTATGAATCTTGCCTAGATATTCAGCAGACCAAATTCCATACTTATAAATAGTTTTGTTTTCTTCTTTTTTTCTTTTTGATGAATGACCATGAAATTTTTTTCTTTTCAGATACAGCAATCCTTTATCTGTCTCTTTAGAGTAATTTTTTTAACTTGATCTTTACACGGGAGCAGTTAAAGAAGCCTTTTTGGGAACTAACAGAGCAGATAGAGGCTCGACATCCACTTTGATATGATTTAACAAATTCAACAGCAGTTAAGGGATGGTTGAATCAGCATCATGGGGATTTGATTTTTCTTCTTTCAGCAGATTGGTTTTAGATTTAAGCACCAGACAAATGGTAGATTGGTGATCCCTTCTCTATGCATATTAGTTGACCTAATCTAAAGCGTAGTAGGAGTTTGGTTAACGACAGTTTAAAAGCTGTCTTTGTAAATTCTATATCTTTTCTTTATTATATTTTTCCCGCTTTTTAAGTAAAAATTGGATTATATGATCTTCCCTTCATTGTGCGGAAGGAAAAGGACCTTCCACAGCAATGTCAAACCACCACTTAAGCAGTTTGTTCACTAGAATAGAACAGTTATGAGCTGAAGACAATTACTCAGTGCTGGAATTCAAGTTTAAAAATGAATAGGATTATGAACCAGACACATGTTTTACAACAGCATTGCTAGACTGATGAGCAAAAAACTTTTGCCTAAGTTGAACATATGGGTACCCGATAAATGACAGAAAGTTTAAAAATGAATAGGATTATGAACCAGACACGTGTTTTACAACAGCATTGCTAGACTGATGAGCAAAAAACTTTTGCCTAAGTTGAACATATGGGTACCCGATAAATGACAGAAAGTGGGCAGGCTTTGAGAAGGAAAGGACCTCGTACCACACTTGGTTCTTCTCATCCATTTCAATTGAAAAACGCTCTTCCCCAGCCTGTTCCCCAGTAAAATGTTAGTAATGGCCTGTGTTTATGTATTCCAAAGAGGCTTAGCAGGCTAAAACTTGAATGTGGAAATGACTAGACAGTATGAAACAAAACATGCAAATGCTTTTCTAATATTACTTCATCCATTAAAAAGAAGAGTCAGCAGAAAAAAAACAAAAAAAAATAAAAGGAAAGCTCAACACTCAACAGACAAAGCAAACAAGCTGTAGCAACATTCTGCAGTAGGATGTCAAGCCAACCCATAGTCAAGCAACCATGATTGTTCGCGGATGCTATGCTACATCAAGTTATTAATTAGTTGATTTATTGATTGTATCCATTTTGATAACATCAGTAGATCATGATAGCTCAACTACCTAAAGACCAGGAAAAAAAAAAGAACGAAAAATCAAGCACCTCATTGCAAGCATGATGTGTCAACTGAATGAAATGATGTATGCCAAATTCTTGATTCCTATATATTGACATGGTGACTAAAAGGTTCGAGTCATCAAATTTCAACGTCAGCAAAGAATCACTAACCAGCAAGTGACCTTGAAGGGTACCGCCACCGAAGCAAAACGAAGCCATATCCTTCTTGGAACTCCTGCTTTCATTTACATAAACAATCTGAAGAGGCATCATAACCCAAGGCAAAAATTCCTTTACACATACACAAAACTTCACTCCACTTCGAATCGGAGTCTTCGAATCAACAAATCCCCAGTCAAACCCAAAATGCCTGCAATCAAATTAAACAAAAAAATATTCATACCCCACCATTAACATTTCTCACTTAAAAAAAAATTCACAGACCTCCAATTTTCAAGAGCCAACTTGCCCTTTTCATAAGTCTCAACACCAGAACCAACTAAAACACGAGCATGGTTAATCAAGAAACCATCTTTTGAAAGCTCATTGAGAGAAGACGCATGTTTGGAAGTAGCTCCCCTGTACTTAGAGTCATAATTAAATCCATCTGACCTGTTAATAAGCAATTAAGCATCAACTATACATAAAAAATGACAAAACTGTGGAAGAAAGAAATTCAATATTAAAGGGTCAGTTTCTTTATACTTGTTTAGACAATCCTTCTGTTCTTGAAGTGATGGCTTAGCCCAGCACAAGAAAACCATTGCTACTCAAAAAATATGAAGTTCCTTCAAACGAATAAATGTCAGTGATGAGAACATGATTCCAAAATTGCAATTGAATACCATTTCTTTGAGGAATTGGATTGCAAAGTAATGGTCTTTATACGTTTTCAGAGCTAAAAGAAAAAAACAAAGCCCTGCTTTTGAGTTGAAAGTCTGGAGCTTTTTACCTTTTACAGTGAAGAAAGATTTGGATTTGTGCCTTCAATTCTCAGCTCTGCGTGATAAAGAGTCTGAAGTTTATGATTCAGAGAATCGGAAGAGAGTGAAATGGAAGAGGGGAGAGAGACGTCAGCTGCAAAGGTCAGGGAAGCCCACAACGACTTGTCTCTTGGAGCTTATTCGTATTAAACGACTTGCCACCTGCATTTATTGGTAGACGTAGACGACAATGGTGAAATTGGATTCTGATTACAATTTCCGACTATTTGGAATGTACAAATTTTTTTTTTCAATTATATTTTTTATAATTTAATTTTTTATACTAACTTTCATATTTATTTTTATAATTATTTATTTTTCTTATTATTTTTTAATTGAAATTTTTTATCTATCAAATTTGATCTTTATTTTTTTTATTGTTACTTATTTTATTTAAAATAATTTATGAAATAGTAATTATTATTATTTTAATTTCTTCATCTTTAAATTTTTTTATTTGTTATATTTTATCTCTATTATTTTAATTATTATTTATTTTATTTGATATAATTTATGAAATTATATTTTTTTTTCAATTTCATTCTCATTCAACTTTTTAATTTGTAAGATTTGTTTCTCATTATTTTAATAAACTTGAAAAAAATAAAACATTAATTAGTTATTTTCTGGCTCATTTTTCATGACATAACCAAACACTAAAAAATATTTTCCAACTTATTTTTTATTACACTACCAAACATCGAAAAATAATTCACTTTCCTGTGATTCACTTTTTAAAAAAAAATTACTTTCTAGCAAACAAACGGGGCCTTAATTAAATGAAATTTCTTGTGATGTTCTAAGTGTGTTTAGAAATCTTGAGTTTTGGATTGAACATTTAATGAAGATTTTTGAGAGTTTAAATATTTTGTGTCAAATGTATTAGAATGTTGGAATTGTAGATTTTTTTTGCTAAATTAGGTAAAATGGTGATGGTCTTTATCTTTTAATGATGTAAAGATGCTTTAAATGTGATTATAATGGTTTTAAATCGGTGTTAATAGGCAAATTATAATTAAGTTGATATGTTTTGGGAAAGTTACATTATTTAAATAAAAAATAATTAATTAAAAACAGTTTAAATATTTGAGATAATACAGGTAGGTGAAGGTATAGAAATTAAAAACCCTAATGTATATATATACGTGAAGTGGAACTAAATAAAATTATGAGTTTATAATGATTGGCTAAATTATTAGTTTAGAGAAACTTGAGAAATTTAAAAAGTTAATCATGATTAAATAATCAATTTGCTTTGTTTTAAGTATTTTGGATGCTGGAGGAAGATTGTAATTAAGATAAAAATGAGTTATTATGCAAATGGTCAATTTTACCAATCATTTCTTCTCTTGTAATCTTTTTTCAAAGGTTAACAAGTTCACTAATAAAAGTTAAAAACTTATTATGCATTACATGTAAACTTTTAATAGGTTTTATTTTAAAGAATTTGTGTTCTCCTTAACCTGATTTATTTTTTCATTTAATGTGTGACTTCCAAAAGTTTCCAATATAATTCCTAACTCTAGAAAATTCCATGTTTAAGAGCATAAAAGAATGTATTAATAGTCTTAGTATTATAACTATATCTTATTTTTTGTTTATCATCTCATTCACATATAAGTATAGTAATAACCTCTCCATTTAAATTTATCTTAACATGTATATTGTATTTAGTCTCAACAATATCTCATAATTCAACATCCAAGTAAGGCTTGTATCATAAATTTTCATTAGACATGGTTTTTACTTCAAATAAGAGAATCTTAGTTAAACATTGACTTTCTTGTGCTATGATCTTTTTTTCTACGTGATTAAGATTTAAACTAAGAGTCCAAGCTCCGATGCCAATTAAAATTCTAAAATATCTTAAAAGAGGGGTCAATTAGGACTAAATTAAACTTTAAAAAGTTAAATAAAAGCACCACTTCGATTTTTAATAATAAATTATAAAGCATAATTCCTAATCAACTTAATGTTAAATAATAAAATTAAAAAATAAATGATTAAAAAAAGAACATAAAAAACGATCCGGGTCAATCTGGGTTAACATGACAAACCAACAACCTGAGTTATGAGACTGAGAAAATTTCATAAAAAATAAATCAATAAAACAACCCGAGTTAACCCGGGTTAACTTACCAAACTCATAACCAAAGTCATGAGACTGAGTTAATCTTATGAAAAACAAATTAAAATAAATTATAAATTTTAATTTTACATCAACTAATTGTTGAAACATGAAATTAAGAAAAAAATAATCTAAAAAAATGACATAATAAAATGACCTGAATTTATCTAGGTTAACCTACAAAACACGTGACTCAAATTTTGAGATTGAGATAGCCTCATAAAAAGCAAACTGAAACAATTCATGAAGTCTAATTTCTAATAAACTCAATGTTAATGGATAAAATTTAAAAAATCGAGTTAATTAGATTAATCTGCCAAACCAGGAACACAGATCATAAAACTAGAATAATCACATAGAATCAAATCACAATAAATCATGAAGTATAATCTTCAATAAATTAATTACTAAAAAAAACATAGATTTAAAAGAATTAATTTTAATGTTTTTTTAAAAAATTAAATTAAATTAATATTTTTACATTTTCAAACATGAAAGCAGAGGAAGAATTGCCTGGCCGTGTAAGCGGTGAAGAGTAATCCACGAACCCCTAAAAGCGTAGCTTAATTCTAACTTCGATTTTTAAACGAGGCTATGAGAAAATGATTTTCTAAGAACGTTGAAAAAAAAAATTATAAATGTTGGAGTAGATGGAAAATATTACAGGGAGAGATAAAAGAGCATAGCGAAGAAATAGAAAAAAAAAAAAACTAAAAAACAAATGTTGGAATAGCTTGTGTTGAATGGAAGGAAAAAGAAACTTTAACTTACATTGGAACTCCTTCCGAGGTATTTATAAGAATAAGTTTTTAATAGTACCTATAAAATTAATTAAAATATATACAAATTGGATTGAATATTCATATTAATAAAAAAAAAACAGTTTTCAGTGGTGTAATAAATTATAAATGAGTGCCATGATTTGTGTACTAAATTTGTGAGCTACATGGTGGGCCTCTCTTCTATACAAATATTTATAACTATAGTTATTAAAATGATGATTTTTTTTTACTTGGATATTTTCACACAATAAAATTAATTTTTTTTAAGTTTGTAATTGTTTATCTTAATAAGTATGCTTTGTGGGAATCGAATTTATATTTTTATTCTTTCAAAGATATAGTAGTGTTTTAAATGCTTGACTGATATTTTGTTGATTATTAAAATAATGAAGTAAATAGAAATAAACAAAATTTAAAAAAGAAAAAATTAAAAGAAAAACAAAAAAACATAAACGACCGCAACTATTCATTTATAAGTCCATCCATGGTATTTTGTGACTTTATAATTTTTTAGTTTTTCTTTATTATTTTTTTAATATTAATATTGATCGTTAATTTTACCTATCCCAAAAGAACAAGGGGGGTAACAATAGCATGTAGTGTTTTAGATATTTCAACAATGATTTTAGTATATTTAGTCCATAAACTATTGATATATTGTTAATGTGGTCTTTTCAACTTTAGTAAATAGTTGTTTAAAAAGTAATTTTGCTTAGAATATTGAATTTTTATGATTTCTCACTGATTTTTTTTTATGTTTGTCTTTTTTTTAAAAATCAACTATAAAAAATAACTAATAAAATATCAATAATTATTTCTTAAACATCAGAATTTTTTTTTTTAAGATTTGTCTTCATGTTTAATAACACAATTAAATTTTTTTAAACAAACATGTAATTTAAAAAAGAAAAAAAAAGTAGATTGCACGCTAGTGGGGCAACTCATTAATTATTTTTCGCTAGTGGGGCAACTCATTAATTATTTTTTTAAAAAAATTCAACGGTGCTAATTTTTTGTTTTGCTTTTTGAGAAAATACTGTTTTTTTTAAAAATGCCAAAAAACAAAAGTATTTTCTCTTTTCCCTTGTGATTGAAAAGGCTAACTACCACACATTTTAGTGCTATTTTTTTATATAGAGAACTCAAATCAGTTTTGAATATATTATCTCATTATCAATTAAGTTTCAATGTTTCTTACTTTATCGATTTCGCTCAGACCATGATTAACGTTAGACATTAATGTCTTGATGTTGATTACGTTTTTTGATTTGAATATTATGTGACAGGGGATAACTATTCCCATTACATATTCTAATCATAGTTTTTAAATCCCGTCCGGGTTCCTGGTTTTGACCGGGTCAAACCCTATTTAAAAAAATTTCTAAACAGCGTCGTTTTAGTAAAAAAATCAATTAACCGAGTTTTGCCAGGTCAACCCGTCTAGTCACACCAGGTTATGATTTTTTTTATTTTTCTTCAACCCGGCCCGGTTTCAATCCCGGATCAACCCACCTTGTCAGTGGGTTCAAAACTATGATTCTAAAGCCCCACGCACTTACTGTTTGATAAAAAAAAAAAGAAGAGGAAATTGTATTTAAAGAGTAAAATCTAAAGTATAGAACAAAGCAAAGTTGTACTTATATTGAAAAGGGTATCATTAAATAATATCGATAAGTATAATTTTAAGTTAAGCATTAGGTGACATTTTAATAAAAAAAAGAAGATTAAAATAACAATGGTTCGTTGTTTGAGATTAAAGAAAATTAACATGTGATTAAAGAGGCCATAAATCAATGTGCGTGCGCGCGTGCGTGCGTGCGTGTATATATAAAACATGCAACAGTCGGCATTTGTGATTGTGTTTTCAAATATTGATCTTCGTTTGCACGTGTGCTGGCTATAAACAAGGCAGACACCTTTGCCTATAGACGATGGTAGAGTAGTAAAAATTTAAAATTAAAATTTTTTTTTTATATAGTTTTAGATTTGAGTCATGTGGTTGCTTATATGATAATTATTGGAGGCTTATATGATCATTAACTTTAAAGCCCGTAAGATTAGTCGAGGTACGCGCAAGTTGACCAAACACCTACATTAAACTAAAAAAAACAGTTTAATGGATTTTGCATGTATCATCCCCACAAGAGACGACAGCATAGTGTTAGGTATATCAAAGACAGAACACATGGTTCGATTTATTACTTTGAAATTAACCCTCCCTCTGCCTTTTTTTTACTTTCACTTTTTACGTCTTATTCCCACCTTTTCTTTTTCTTTCTGCAATGTCTTGTTATTTTCTTCTTCTTCTTCTTTTTTATAGAGAGAGAGAGGGTGAGGGAATCCAA
>Ga0325403_1006839_pt1 | contig 10887 bp, 3 predicted proteins | sample PopdelMetagenome_19_FD_205665 | JGI IMG/M metagenome (GOLD analysis project Ga0325403, IMG submission 205665) | Populus deltoides microbial communities from Bellville, Georgia, United States - Xylem-PdKOR-R4 | ecosystem: Host-associated > Plants > Phyllosphere > Stem > Wood/Secondary xylem...
GAATACTTTAGAGTGTTTGGAAGTTCTTACTGTATTTTGAGAGATCAAGAAAACTTACATAAGTTTGATAGCAAATATGATAAATGAGTCTTTCTTGCATACTCATCACATAGCAAAGCCTACAAAGTCTACAACTTATGAACTCAAACTGTTATGAAATCAATCAATGTGATTGTTGATGACAATCTGAAGGAATTTTTCAAGAAAGATCCCGATAACATCATTGACATAACTAAATAAACCTTATCAAAACATGATAAAAAAAACATATAAGAGAGTTCTCCACACATTTCTAAATAGTCATGAGAGAAAAAAAATCTTTCTCAAGGATAAAACACAATCATCCTAAAGAGAACATTATTGAAAAATTAGATGAAGGTATGAGTTTAAGAAAAAGATTTATCAATCAAGTTTTATATATGTGTTATTTGTCGTAGATTGAACCTAAAAAGGTTAAATATGCCCTACAAGATGAAAGTTTGATCAATATCATGCATAAAACACTAAATCAGTTCACAAAAAATAATGTATGAGAACTTGCTCCATGTCTTGATAGTCATAACATAATTGGAACCAAGTGGATCTTTAAGAACAAGTTAGACGAGCATGGAATGGATTGATTTTGATGAAATATTTGCACTAATAGCTTATTTGGAATCTGTTTGCATACTACTTGCAATTGCTAATCACTTGAATTTTAAATTGTATTAGATGGATGTGAAGAGTGCATTCCTAACTGAAATTCTACAGGAAGAAATTTACATAAAACAATCCAAAGGTTTCACTAATCATTTGTTTCCTAATCATATGTACATGTTTAAGAAAGCCTTCCATGGTCTTGTACATGTACCACGAGCATGGTACGAATAGTTAACAAAATATATATTAGATAACAGTTTCAAAAAAAGACAAGCTGATAGGACTCTTTTCATAAGAAAACTTGATAGACATCTACTCATTGCTCAAATTTATGTTGATTACATTACGTTTGAAGCTACTTTTGATTCACTTTCTCATAAGTTTGCTAAAGAAATGAAATTTAAATTTGAAATGAGTATGATTTGTAAGTTAAACTCTTCACTGGCATACAAATTAAGCAAAGTGAAAATGTAATTTTTAGTTCTCAATTTAAGTAGGTTAGAGATATGGTTAAAAAGTTTAACATAGAAGGAAATAGTCATACTTGTACACTTATGAGCATATCTGTTAAAATCAGCTCAGATTCTACGGATAAATATCTTGATACTATACTTTTATATAAACATGATAGAAAGTCAACTTTACATTATTGCTAGTAGACCTCACATTTCTTTTAGTGTGAATGTTTGTGCTAAATCCCAATTTAATTCTAAAGAATCACATCTTACAACAATTAAGAGAATCTTAAAAATACTTTAGTGCTATAATTGACTATGGTGTATGGTATTAAAAAAATTCAAACTTGAGTTTAGTGGGCTATTCAGATACTAACTAGACAGGTAATGCTAATAACAGATAAAACACTATTTTTTTTATGTTGTTGGCAACTTTACACCATGAATAAGTAATAAATATAATTCAATCTCATTGTCCACTATAAAATTCGAGTATATTGCAGCAGACATTTGCTACCTATAACTTTTTTTGGATGAAAAAAATGCTAGAGAATTATGGTTTCTTCTAAGATACTATGATTATTTATTGTGATAATTCTAGTGCAATTAATATCTCTAAAAATCAATATTCAAGAACCAATCATATAGATATAAGATGACATTTCATTAGAGACTTGGTTGAATACAAAATTGTGTCATTAAAACGTGTGAACATCAAACATCAATTGATTGACTTATTCGTGAAACCTCTAGATGGTCTAAGATTTGAATTTCTTAGGAAAGTCATTAATGTATGTGACATGTTGTAATTCTTAAAAGAGATAAAATTTGTAAATAAAAAAAATATATGTGTGTACAAAGTTTTGTTTGTGTTTTTATATATTTTTCATATAGGTGACATGTTGCTAACATTAAAGCATGAAAGAAAACCTTGTAAATATATCTAATTTATACCTTTAAATCTTATAAATTTTATTTTACTAGGATCAAGGCAAATCTTAATTGGTATGATCTTTACTTTTGAAACACTATTCATTTAGAATACCAAATAAAGGTGTTATCTTAAGAACTATGAGGAATCAAGTTCTTTTACTAATTATTAGCAAAAGTAAAATTGTTTTAAATGGAAGTATGCTAACAGTTAAGGGGAGTAATATGCCTTGGATTGACTAAAGCTCATTGAACCTAGTACATAAGTTGTTAGAACACTCCTCTTAATATATCATTGAGAAAAAGTCAAGTGTTCATATCATTGTGAAAATAGACGAACACTTTAGTATGGATTCATTCTACTCTCCAATTCGTTGAAGAAAAAGTTAATTGCTCACTATGGAAATAGACAAGCAATTATATAATGGAAATGATAAAGTTCATCAAATCTTATTTTAAGAGTAAGAGTTTTCTCTATCTAGGCCCTGATATATAGTTTGACTTTCAAGGTATGCTCACTCCTTACTAGCATATCTCAGATCAAAGAGAAAAAGATGAAGAAAAAAATTTTAATGCAAAACTGTTGTCTTTCTCACTCATATATTTACATCTTGATTTGACCAAATAAAAAGATATGCATTCATGAATGAAGATTAAACAATGAGGTAAATATCTCCTTTAGAATTATCAATTATGAGTATTTTTAGGCTACAAAATTAGGTTACTTTATATAGGTTAATATCTCTGCCTAATTATACAATTAGATACTTTTGTTAGAAATACATGTGAAAATAACGTGGCCTAAATGATTTATAAAACAAAAGGAGAAATGGTTAGTCTAAGGAGTCAATCTTTATCATAATAATGATGTATCATCTTAAGAAATGCTATATAGGTTTATATCACGAATCTTGATGTGAGTGGGAATAAGAGAAAAACATTTTTTTAGAGCTAAATTAATGGTTTTGTTTATGATCAAAACATGCAATCATCTTTCTGTCCCTATGTCTCTATCTTTGTTTTTTTTAAAAGCACTCATCTCGCAAGTTTTCAAGAAAATCCTTTCATCTTTACTTAACATCTTGTGATAAATACAAAAGAAATTTCTGAGACAAAACATATGCTCATCCTCTTTATCTTGCATTTAACAATTTTGAAAAAATAGTAAGGATATCCTATCTTAATCTAAAATTTCTTGAGAAAAATTATTAAAAATAATGTTTCTTTACAATCATCTATGTAGTGCTTTTGCAAAACATATTTCTTTTCATTTTATTAATGTTATACAATGTTCCTATTGGCCTAGCCACTCACTTTATTGATGTTATACAGAAAGCTACAACTGAGAAGGAAGTAAGTCTATCTTCTAGTGGGTTGATATCTAGGGTAGCAATCATGGTCAAAGTACCCTTATGTGATAGTGAGCCAACAATCAAGATTTTTGGAAAGATTTTAGCCATAACTATTTTTAAATTTAAAGTTGTGGTTAGTACAAAAAGGTCACATCTTGATGAGTTTACCTTCTCTTAGCCCGAAACTCCTCAAACCCGCCCCTTTCTTCCTTTTATAATTGAACAATTGTAATAACTATTAAACAAGTTTGAAAATTTTACTGGTAAGTGGAAATAAAAGATTGATGTTGTTGATAAATTGTTTACAATTATGTAACAAGATATTGTGCAGATTAATGACAGACTTGTTCAACTCATCTTAGATTTCAAACAAGTACATTAGTATGTTGTTGGTGAAAATGAGGACTAGGATTGATACCAAACCAAGGAGGAGACATAGATGTATGACAGGGATGCAAAGGAAAAGGAGAAAGTAAGCAAATAACTAGTTATATATTATAATTTATTTTTTTTGCTTTTCTAGAATTTTACTGATTTTAACTAGTAATGAATATTGAATATTTTGGTTTGTAATAACTATAATATTATTTTTTGTAGCATATAAATCTCTATGCTGAATACTTAAAGCACTTTGAACTTAATGCATGTAGTGGCATAACATTATCTAATGCATGATAATTTCTGAGTATATTATAAGTTGTTAGGATGCAATATATTGTATAAAGTATTATTTGAATAGTTTATGATTTGTTTGCATGAAACATGTTAAGAATTGTTAGCATGTTATTGCATAAATATTATTAATTGTTTTAATGCTACATAAAACTATTTCAATTATACTTGCAGGTATACTTTAATGAAGTATCTGTTGAACTACTTGCATATTAATTCATCCTTATTATATTTTGTCACAAATCAACCAAATAGGGAGATTGTAAATGTCAAAATGATTGACTTTGATTAGTGAAGAATTATTTGTTTTGATAAAGATGAATTTTTTTAGATTGTTACTTTATCTAAATTAGATAAAGAATTAGTTAAGTTTATCTTATAGGATATAACATGGTTATTTATCTAATTATCTAGTATGTTTGGATAAATTATATAGGAAGTTCACATAAGTGTTTTAAAAAAAGTAAATACAAGTTATCCAAATATAACTGTTACAGAAATGTTTTTGTAAAACACATTAGTAGTCTATTAAGAACATATTAGACTAAGAAGCTTTAAGATAATGTTTATCAAATGTTCTTATTCTTATTAGTATGGTGTGTTTATAAGAAAGAACAATCAAAAGTATTTGGTGGGAGTAGAACTGATAATGGAGAAAGAGTACTCAACCAGCTAAAAAGTTACATAGAGTTTCACAACATATACTTTTGATATATAGGTGGAGTGTAAAAACAATTCTGAAGGAGAATTTTTCACTGAAGAGTTAGAGAACTTGCATACTTCCATGAAAAGTTCATATGTTAATTGTTAGCAACTGGATGTTGCAGTTAGGATGACAACAATTTAAAGATTGTTAGGTGTTTTGGCAAGCTACTACAGTAGAGAACAAAACAAAGTTTTTATCTTGACAAGTTAGGTAGTATAGATACAAAATATTTGTAGTTGAAAACACTCCTTTTGTAATCTTCTAAAATAGTAAAAGTTATTTATCTTGAGTTTGGCTGCCCTAGAGAGTTTTTTTTTTTTAATCTTCTGAACAGTTCTTTAAAATGTTTTCTCTTTATAACCAAATAAATTATTTATTTATATTTATTTGGTTGCTAATCAGTGTTTGCAAAGTGTTAGTAGATTGCTTATATTAAATGGAATAGAAACGGGATTGTCACTTTGTTGCCATAAATGTTTTCACGTACAGTAAGAACTCCTAAACTGATATGGAATTCATTGCCAAAATAATCCTAATTGCTACCACCTATATTGTCCTCGTACAAAAAGAATTCTTTCTAAATACAAAGTCCACAAATCATAAGGAAACAAATAGCAAAACCTATACAATAACTTTTATATTGTATCGTGATGCCTTAGTAATCTCCAATTGACTTGAAATTTTAAACCGATATCAAACAAGACCTTTGAAAACTTTTAGTAAAATTTTAGCTCAATCCAACAATCAAATTAAGAGTTATGCTTGTTAGCGTAAAACCGCATATTAGAAAAAATTAAGCCAAAAACTAAATATGATTGTCCAACCCTTGTATAGATCATATCATTTCCCCAATCTGCAAAAGAATTCATCCTTGAATAACCAATATGAACAATGGTAAGATCTAAAGCAATAATAGCACTTATTTCATAGCCTTTTGTTCAAGTTTTCAAAGCTCCTTTTTGCCAATTTTTTCTCTAATAAAACTGTATGAATATAATTGCTTTTCTCTCTCATTTTGCATTCTTTCACTGTTGATCTAAAGCTTCTCAATCATTAAATAGTTTTTTATTTTATTTTTATTTCTACAAATAACATTGTAATTTTCTTGCTCTCCTTTTCTAAGCTCAGAGAAGTCTTTTCACCATTAGCCTTTAGAGCTTAAGACCGCAGTTTATCTTGCTTCCTAGCATTAAAAACCCTTTGGGAATATCCCTTTTGTAATTTAGCATATTTTTTATTTTTCTGTTCAAGCCACTTATCAAATCTCATACTTATCCTTTCAAGTTGCTATTGCATGGCCCGTAACAAAACTTTTCTTAGTTTATTATTATTGCTTTTTGTTGAAATCATTATTCTAGTGTTAGTTTGGGTTTATTGTAGTCTTATTACATTTGTTTCTGGCTTTTGATCAGTTTGTATCAAAGCAAAGCTTTAAAATCACGTTATATCGATCTATCTTTAGGTTTTCGTGTTATTTTCATTGTTTCTTAAATCTGATATGTGGCAAGTAGTATTAAAAAAATTCTTTGATTTTGTTATTTTCAAGATTAGAACTATATAAAAAGGAAAAAGAGATCAAATTGCAAGTGTTATAAATTCTATCGCATATTGATATCATCAAAAGATTGAAATTGAAAACTAAGAGATATACACCTATAATATGATATTCTTTGGGTTTTTGGTTTCTTAATGTGAAACCTTAATTTTGGATTTATTTGGATATACTTAGGTTTGGGTAATTCTGAAGTCATGAAATAAATCATATCGGGTTAGTTTGCGTCAACACAATGTTTTCTTTGTTTCCTACAATCATATTTGGTCATATTAGTATTATAAAGATAGCTCTAGGTTAATTGAGTCATATTACATTATTTTTCTTTGTTACGTATTTGTTTTCATGTTTTCATGTCTTCGTATAATATTCGTATCTGATTAGTACTCTTTAGCGTTTTCATATTCGTAATTCATTTTCTTTATAGTTTTTTGTTATTTTCTTGCTTATTTAATATAAAATACTAAGAATTTAGTTACTAAGTTGTTTCTATTTGGTTACTTGATATTAGTTCCTTAAAGAAAGTATGAGAGGTAAAAGACGAAAGGGTAAGCGTGTTATCTTGAAAAGCTAAATTTAAGTGAAACAGGAGTGAACTAATATCTTATTGAGTGTGAAAATACGAGGGAGTGTGTGAAAAGATATTTTCTTGCTACTAACATGATTTTCAGATTTCAATTATGTTTACCAAAGGTGATACATCCCCACTGAAAGAGAGGGAAAATCAAGCTTTTATGTTATGAGTCATGCACCAACAACTTGAAAGGATGAATAAGAGATAAATTGATTATTCAGAACTATAAATTTTGTATGAGAATTCACTCTTACTTTTGGTTTCTCATGGAAATTTTTTTCAAGAACTTATCAAAGATCAACTGTCTTTGTGGTATTCATCCTTATACCTAAGGTTCTTGGCTCATTATAATCAATAGATAATGGTTTTATTCTTATACTTCCAGTTCTTAGTTTGTTATAATCAATGGATCAATGGATAGGAGTTTTTAATCCAATAATTATAGTTCTTTTGTTTAAGTAATCACTAGTTTGAGTTCTTTTCAATTTGATTTTACTTTTATTAAGTTGTTTATTTCTTATGTGTGGATTTAAGAGTTCATACCCTCTAGATTCGCATTAAATTTGGTTCTAACCCTGTAGGTGGCATAGGGTTTTTTAAGGCATATGAATGTGAAATGTGCAATATCCCTTTTTGTATATTCATTTTTCAATATATATATATATATATATATATATATATATAGTATTGAGTACTGAGAAGTCTCAAACGCAAAGTGTAAAGTGTTAATAAAGTTTGTTTTCTCTTTGGGTAAGAAATATACCACAAGTTGAATGCAAATACTTGAATTCCTTAAGGAAAGCATTGGTTGCTTAAATAAGCAAGCCCCGTACAACAAACAAATAAACCGAATTACAGGGAAAACTAATAGTAATCAAAATGGATTCAACCTATGTAAAACACAGAATTAACAAAGCGTAAAACAGAACAATCACAACAGAAATAAAATGACGTAAAACTCACAATTTCAGATGCATTAAAATCGCAACGATGGAAGACAATTTCCTGCTGCACTTCTGCACATTAACCGCTACGACCCAGTCCATCCTTTTTTCACGTTGCATGCTTGCATGCTAATGCAATGGTCTTGCATGTCCCTACTCATTCTAAATATTTGAGATTTGGCCTAAAGCCCCTCTCAGATCGATGTGGCATAACAAGTATATTTTCATCACATATTATCTTGGAATAAAATTCAATTGAAGATTAAAGAGAAAAAATTCTTATTGATATACCGTTTAAATATGAATGATTGTCTAAAAACTCAATGAGAAGGTGATTAATTTTAACACGTGAAATACATTAAATTAACAAAACAACAAGGTGGAGAAATAAATATAACTAAATGGAAAAAAAAAATCTAAAATTGTTCTGATTCAACTCAGGATTACAAGACATGAGAGTCCATTTTCTTTAAATCCCATCCTGCCTATTTTAGGGTTTTCAAACGTTAATCCTGGTGAGAAGAAAAAAAAAACCCCTTACAAAGACGTCAAATTCAAGTCTAAAACAAATACTACGTCATGATGAGTTTTTCAACTGTTCGGAGGTTGAAAGGAATACAAAAGGACCCAAGGAAGTGTTGGGGAAAAAAAAAAAAAAAGGGAGTCAATTTTCTTGTCTACAATCAGCACACTAGTTATGCCACAGTTTTAGCGAAAACTTTAATGCAAATTTGTCATATGCATGACCAACGTGGCATTTAAGAGGACTGACGGGTCTAATATTTATATGGATGATTTTTGACTCATTCTCTATGTATATGTGTACGTAGGAAGAGATATGTACGTATATGCTTTTGAATTATTTCATATAACCGTCTGTTCTCTTGGTTTTGCATTTGTTTATTTCTTTTATACATCTGAACACGTAATTATTTCATATAATTTTACTGATTTTTATTATCATAGAATTCTTTTGACACTAAAAGCTTTTTTTTTTTTTAAGAATAATCTTGTGAAATTAATTTGATTTTTAATTAAATACTAATGCTAATTTATTTAACTTTGATATCATCAACTCAAAAGAAAAAAAAAAAACCTCACCTATTTTACGTGGCAGCACCAAAATCAAGAAAATTTCTTATAAGCTTTACAAAAAATAATAAATTGTAAGAGCTTATTAAAAAGCTTGAGATTTAATATATAGTATATGATTATTTGCGTGTTTCCACAGTTTAGTTTAATCATTTTTGTATTTTTTTACTCTCTCTCTCTCATGTGTGTGTATATATCAAGTTATTAGGGGTTGGGAAAATATTGTTTATGCAGACTCATAAATACAATTAACTGAAACAATGTAATAACAAATTTATCATTTTCATAAAAAAAAAAAATATCATTAGACTAGTTGTTAGGGATATGGTATTCATTGCACAAGGCATATTTGGTTACTATCAGGTTGTTCGAGGTAAGTTGGTATTTTGCCATTTTAGAAACACAATAAAATAACTAAAATACTCTTAGATGCAAAAATTTTAAAAATAGAGTCTAGGGGCACTTTTATCTTTTAATATGTGTTTTATTTTTATAATAATTAGGTTAGGTAAGGGGTAATTTGATTTTTAAATAAATATAAAATATATTATAAAAAAAGTGGTTGGCGCGTGTAACGTACTAACTACATTGTGAGAGAGGCCCGTATGCCCTTCAAGTAGTGCGTGCGACGCCTCTCGATAATAAAATAAAGATAAAAAATAGCGATGCCAATAACCTTCTTTTCTTCACTTTCTATTTTTTTTTGCCTCCTCACCTTGGAGACCGTGCTACCATGAAAAATTTTAGAATTATTTTCTAATTTGTGAGGATGTCAATTTCAGTTTTTAGTCCTTTGATTTCTAATTTTTTTTCTTAACTATTATTTTTTAAAATTCTGAACTTTTTTCAATTACATTCTTTAATTCCAATTGTGATATGTTATATTGTCCAATTTGATCTTTATTTTTTTGGTTTTTTCTTTGTCTTTTGTTAAATTGATTGTTCTTTTTAATTTCACTCTTCAATATTATTTTTTTATTTTTCATTTCAATTTTTATCTTCATTATTTTGATTATTTTGTCCTTTTGTTCAATTAATTTTTCTTTTCAATTCACCCTTCAATCAACAATAAAATTTATTTTGTATTTCATTTTTATCTCAATTCTTTCAATTGTCATTTTTTGTCATTTCATTTTTATCCATATCCTTTTGTGTAATTGATATTCTTATTCTAAGTTAATCTTTTAACATTTAATTGCTTGAGAATTGATTTTTGTGGTTTTTTCAATTAAGGTACTTTCAGTCTAATATCCCGGGTCAAGGGTTTGAAAAGTTAACGTAAGTTGATATCATTTTTTACTTGTTTTTTTTCAACTTTGTGATTTTTTAAGTTTTCTTTTCTACTAGGTTATTCCGATTTCATGACCTAGACCGCAGATTTGACGGGTTAACCCAATGTAAAGGTTTATCATGCTAACTCAAGCCCCTTTTTCTAGTTTTTTAACTTAATTTCATCATTTCATATTTAATGGGCTAAAAATAGAGCTCCATCATTTGTTCTTTTTCACAAAAATCTTTTTCTAGGTTATCATTATCATTGTTTTTTTAATTTAGTCAATTTGTTGTAATTACCAATATTTTTTTAATCATCTAATTAAAATAAAACCAACTTATTTGATCTAATTGGGTGTATGACTTGAGTTGCATATTTTTTTTCTTCTGTAAAACGGGTTTGCACTAGCTAAACATCATTTTTAATAAATAAAAAAAAGTTTCGTTGTGTAGTGTGGGTACACGACTAGTACTAAAAAGAAATCATATAAAAATCAAACACCTGATTTTACTTATTATATATATTTTATGATATCTAATTTTTATTATAAAAGATTTATTTTTATATTAAAAGATTTATGTAATAAATATATTGACATAATAGAAAAATAATTTGATTTTTAATGAAATACTTCTATTAATCTTTCTAACATTGACATTATCAGCTGAAAAACCTTACATATTTGATTTTTTAATAAT
>Ga0325403_1006842_pt1 | contig 10885 bp, 7 predicted proteins | sample PopdelMetagenome_19_FD_205665 | JGI IMG/M metagenome (GOLD analysis project Ga0325403, IMG submission 205665) | Populus deltoides microbial communities from Bellville, Georgia, United States - Xylem-PdKOR-R4 | ecosystem: Host-associated > Plants > Phyllosphere > Stem > Wood/Secondary xylem...
CTGGGAAGTTTTAGTTCGTGTTGAGAAGGAATTTTCGACCTCACATTTGATTTTTATTAATTTAGTTTTAATCCACGTTAGGAAAGAAATTAGAATGAATCCATAAATTGGAGTAAAACACATGTTTGACCGCTGAGAGAAACGTACAGCCCAACTTCTCAAGTCCAGCTTGAGAGTATAGCCCAGCAACCTTTCCGATTGTTCTATGAGTGTAGCCCATCTTTAGTTCCTTGATCGAATAAGTTTCTGTTTTTCGGCCTGCTCTTGCCTCGCCCGGAAAGCCAGCTAGAAGAGAGCCAGCCTTGCACGGACCAGTTCTTTTAATCCTAAGATTGATTGATTACCCTTCCTGGGATCAATTTAATAGTCATAAGAACAAAAGTCCGTACACTGTTGAAGAACAGAACAGAACAGAACAGTAGATACATGAAGATTCCTCTCAGCGTTCATTATGCACTGTCAGGGATTAATTAATGCACAAGTTATGATACATGTTTCCATAAATTTAGCTCAGCTTTGATTGCGTTCCGTACATGCACATGCGTGTGTGGAGAGGGAGAGGGAGAGGGAGAGGAGCTGAGTGCATTTAACTCTTAAGAAAGCAGTGGCATCATGACGTGGATCTTTGAGATTTTCGTGTTTCCTGTTTTCTGAGTGATAATGCCAGTTTGTTTTGTGTAAACTGTAAGATATGCATGGCAGTATATGTTCAAGGGTCATCTGCCTCTTCGTGTAGTCATTCAGTCCATAAACAAACATTCCTCTTCCTCTTCCTCGTTAAATAATAATAATAATAATAATAAAAAAAAAAAAGACTATGGGAAGGAAGGAGGAGGAGAACTTTTTTTTGAACTCCTTCACGCGATACTATTCGTTAAAATTATATGTCCTTTTTATTAGGCTCGGCATACAAGGAAAAGCCTAGGTGCACACCTAGCCTTTTTCTTTAAAAAACACATGGAGCAATGTCGCATTGTTTTCTATATTATTTTTATTTTAACGAAGGACACGTCGTTTGTTTTTACATTGTTTGATCACCTTTACTAATTAAAAAAATTCAATATTTCAGTGTTTGAATTTTTTTTAAAAATACATCAAAAATATTATATCAACCTTAACAAACACATCTCAAATCTTGAAACATTATCTAATTAGCTTAAAAACTTATAATCAAACTCAATAAAAAAAAACAAATTAACAAGTCCCAACAACATGTTAAATGATGAAAACATCTCCACGAGTTTCCCTTCTCGTGTTGAACTCATTGACACAAAGTTCAATTATTTTTATGGCTAGAATATTGGCAACCAACCATGTTCTATTTTCTTGTTATTTTTTAGTGGTTTTATATATCATTCCCTAACATATAAAGACTGAAACATAATAAAAACAATGTTTTGAATTGAAACATAAAAATCTAAAACATCAGGTGTCAAGCATTTATAATTTGAAACTTCAAGGATGAAAATCATCTTTCTCATTCTTTTAAAAACAATGCTTTTTTTAAATGTTAAATTTGATCATTGCTTTTTCAATTTTATTTCTAACAACAAATTGAGATTATATTTTGTGAAGTAGAACTTTAATTTAGCATTTAATACTATATAAAATTAATTTAGCATTAAAATACCATACGATGCATCGATGAATAGAAATAGAAATAAATAACAACACATAAGACCATGGGAACATAATGTGAAAGGTTGAAATTAAAAAAAAAAGTAAGTTCAATGACCACTGTGTAAAGAAGCAAAAATTTCATGAACTAAAAAAAATAATTCATCACCACCATCTATTAAAGTAAAAAACTAAGAGTACTCAATAACAAGTACTACTTTGTGTTATTTATTTAAAATATTTTTTTGTATCATGATAGTTTTTATAATCATTGTCTGAAAAAAAAACTAATTTTAAAAAAATTATAAATTATAGCGGTTTTTTAGCCGAAATTTAAGAAAGGATTTTCGGATTTAATCAAACATGACCGAATTTGTGATTCCATTCCATCTAGTGTTGCCTGTTTCCTTGCGGGGAGGGGGATATCACCGTCACCATCATCATCATGGATGAAAACTGTACTTCGTGGCCAGATGCAGGACAACCATGCTCAGTATCCAATAAACAACCCCCACGTAATGTCTATTTGTCCCCAAGCAGCAAACGTCAGCCTTTCCAAGAATCAAGAAGAAGAACTGATCAGGCACTAGGCTCACCCACGCGTGTCCTCATCGTCTACCTGTACAGATAAATAATAATATTCTCCAGGCAAATCAATCCCCGACATCTCTTCCTGTTCATGACTTAAGTTAAACTCAATCCTGTAATTAACTAATTGTTGCTTGCTGTTTCAATCCATCTATACAATTCTTACGTTTTTTAATCCGTTTTATGAGATAGTTCTCTCCAGCTCTCGTTTCCATTCCTTTTCTATTTATTTTGTTTTAAAATCCTTATAAATATAAATAAAAAAAAGTTACAGATTAGGCAGGAAACTTTGACTTGGAAATAACGCTTCTGTGTAAAAAATAAAAATCTATTGAATTAAGGACAGAGAAGGGTAGTTAAGTCATATTTAATAAATCTCTACACCATAAAGACTGGCAATTAGTTTACGGTGAATTATAGGGATTTAATTTAATAATTATCTCTCCTAATGACGTATCCTAAAAGAACCTTCCCAATCCAATTCCCTCAATCACAACCGATTCCTATTTGAACAAAGATTTAATGTGCCTTGCAAAAAACGATCCAAAAAACATTAATGCTTCCTTTGAATTGTAACTTTAATTTAATAAACTTCACCCCCATCCTTAACATATATTTAATTTAATTTAATATTCCCAAAATACAGGCCGTGAAATATCACAGTGATTTGCATTGCACCGATCACCACTCACCTCAAGATTTTCCCATCTCGCCACGTGTCAACCTCCACCAAGTGAAGCCTCCACCGAAGATTTCGCCAACTCTATCTTCCCCCCTCTGACCCTCTCTCTATATATATTAAAGTGATCAGTTTCAGATTTTCTTCATCGCAACGTTCCTCCTCTCTCCTCCTTATCTCTTCGCCTCTCACAAAAAATGGCCACTCCAACACTCACCGGGTTGTTAAAACGGGTCGCCGGAGAATTCCCTAGCCGTCGAGCCGTCTCTGTTTCTGGCAAATTAGATTTAACTCACGCTCGTCTCCATGAAATCATCGAACGTGCCGCTTCTCGCCTTGTTGCCTCTGGAATTAAACCTGGAGATGTTGTTGCACTCACGTTTCCCAACACTGTTGAGGTTTTTAGTTTCGTTTTTTCTCGTAAAATATCAAAGCTTTTTTCAGTAATATTTGGATTTTAAAACAGGTTTTTATTGTTTACGTTAAATTTCGTTTTGCAACCATAATTCCTAGCTGTTTTTATTGTGATGATTACAGTTTGTGATAATGTTTTTGGCCGTGATACGGGCCCGCGCCACGGCAGCGCCGTTAAATGCAGCCTACACTACGGAGGAGTTTGAGTTTTATTTATCAGACTCAGAGTCCAAGCTATTATTAACCCAACAGGAAGGAAACAGTTCTGCTCAAGCCGCAGCTTCCAAGCTTAAAATCCCTCACGCCACCGCCACACTCAGCGGAGCAGATTCTGAACTCAATCTTTCCCCCAGTCCAACCGAGTCAGACGACCCCAATTTGATCAGCCAGCTCAGTAACGACCCATCTGATATGGCTCTGTTTTTGCACACGTCAGGCACCACAAGCCGGCCCAAAGGGGTGCCACTGACCCAGCTCAATTTGGCTTCTTCGGTTAATAACATTAAATCGGTGTACAAACTCACCGAGTCAGACTCGACGGTGATAGTCTTGCCGTTGTTCCATGTTCACGGGTTGTTAGCCGGGTTATTGAGCTCGCTCGCGGCCGGAGCAGCTGTGGCTTTACCATCTGCGGGCCGATTTTCGGCTTCAACATTTTGGAAAGACATGGACAAATACAACGCCACATGGTATACCGCTGTCCCTACTATACACCAAATAATTTTGGATCGGCATTTTAGTAACCCAGAATCGGTTTACCCAAAGCTTCGGTTCATTAGGAGTTGTAGCGCCTCGCTTGCCCCGGCTATATTAGCTAGACTCGAGGAGGCATTCAATACGCCTGTCTTGGAGGCCTACGCGATGACGGAGGCGACCCATTTGATGTGTTCGAATCCATTACCGGAAGATGGGCCTCATAAGGCGGGGTCGGTTGGTAAACCGGTCGGTCAAGAAATGGCTATATTGAACGAGAACGGGGTGATTCAAGATGCTAATGTTAGTGGCGAGGTGTGCCTTAGAGGTCCAAATGTGACAAAGGGCTATAAACACAATCCGGAGGCTAATAAGGTTGCCTTTCAGTTCGGGTGGTTTCATACGGGTGATCTAGGTTATTTCGACTCGGATGGGTATTTGCATCTTGTGGGGAGGATTAAGGAGCTTATTAATCGTGGAGGTAATGTTAATTATTATTTAATTCAAAGTATCATGGTACAAAATTATAGATTGGTGGGAGAGTGAAGTGTTCCATTCTGGGTTTTGCCCTCTTCAAATTACTCTATTGATTTTGACCTCTTTTTGAGTGGCAACAAAAGGTTTGATGAAGACATTTGCGTGGCCACCTAGGAAGCTATGATGATTCTTACATCTTGTGAATTGTTGCTTGGCGTTAGTCACCCTAGCTAGTTCATTACAATAAATACAAATTGCCAGCACTTGTGTATATGAATGCGACATCATCCTAATTGAGGTAGCTGACCTTTGCTCCTCTTTTTTTGTTTTTTTCGTGAATGATCTTGTTTTCAGGGGAGAAAATATCACCAATTGAAGTGGATGCAGTGCTTCTATCTCATCCTGACATTGCTCAAGCAGTTGCTTTCGGAGTTCCCGATGACAAATATGGTGAAGAGGTAACGCAATTTATTTCCTCCATTATCAAGCATCAACCATCCTGTCTAGTTAACACCTCATTAATTCTTGATCCCACTAGGGGCCACATTAATTGTTAACATTATTAAAAAGGGGGGAAAAGAAGAAGAAGCTGCTTTGGGTGCCGACGTAATATAGGCACAGAGTCCAGTCATAGGAAGTAGCATTTACTTTTATTTTTCTATTGTTTTTCTGACAAGCACGGACAAAAGTTATCGGTCATTTGTTACTATAATATGGATGCAAATTAGGTCATGGCATACCTTTTGTAATTATTCCTGCCGATCACGTATGGAGATGCATAGTATGACACGGATGATTATCACCCCTTTAACCAACTGTTGGCTTCTATTTCTTATTTCGGCATGATGTGATTTGACGAGCGATGGCAATGAAATACCAGCTACAATTCTTGATCTCAAACTTTTAATTTCAAGAGAAGTTGGAGGTTTTCTAACACCGAGTTTTGTGTCATCGATAGATAAATTGCGCCATAATTCCTAGAGATGGAACAGACATTGACGAGGAGGAGGTGCTGAGGTTTTGCAAGAAGAACCTAGCAGCGTTCAAGGTCCCAAAGAAGGTCTTCCTTACAGACTCCCTTCCCAAGACAGCCAGTGGGAAAATCCAACGAAGGATTGTATCAGAACACTTCCTCGCTCAAATTTCAACTGCTAGTGTCCCCAAGTTTGGTGCCTAAATACTGTCATTAATTTATTTGCTCGACTCCAAAATAAGTTATGAGGTAGACGGATAGATTGGAGCAATTCATCTTTTGCAAATGAGATTTAGGTAGTGGGGAATAAACACGTACGTTATTTTCGTTTTCGGAAAGTAATAACTCTCCTAATTATTATTTTGTTGGTGACAGTTGATCTGTTGCTTCAACGCGCAAATCTACCTATTATGTGAGCATACAGGATGCACACCTTAATCAACGAGGAGTTTTCTTGATGAATATTACATGTATATTTGGTAACGTAAATTGTCGTGATAGTTTTTGAGATTACAGCATAAAAAAATAAATTTAAAACAAATTGAAGTTTTGAAAGAAAGATCTATATATGCAAAATTGGACAAACCACAGTACTGCACTATATTGTTGCAAAAATAAAGAGCATACATTGAAGTGGAAGCAGTGCTTTCTACCTAATCCTTACATTGCTAAAGCAGTTGCTTTCGGCGTCCCCGGTGACAAATACGGGAAAAAGAGGTAACACGGTTAATTTCCTCAGGCGCCATCCTGTGTAGTTAACAGCTCATCAACTCTTGATCCCACGAGTAGCTACATGTAATTGCGAACATCAAGAAAAAGAAAAGGAAAAACTTTGGATGCCGACGTAATATGGGCACACAGTCCAGTCATTTGGCCGCACTGTGATTGAAACATATACCTGAAAGTAGCGATTTAGCCAAAAAAAATTTTCTTCCTCCTGTTTTTGTTTGTCTTTTCTGACAAGTACTGGCTAAAGTTATTGGCTCGTATGTTACTAAATGGACGCCAATTAGGTCATGGAGGGCCTTTTGTAACTATTTTTGCCGATAACGTATGGAGATGGATCGATATGGAACTATAAAGGGAAGTATTTGGTTACAGTATGGTTGCTCACAGGAAATCTGGGTTTTTGGAACCTTTTAGGTCATGGATGTCATGTGACTGAACTTTGGTGTCTTATAACCAGGTCAGATTGAACCACGTTGGGTGTTGTAATCAAGTGGAAACCATCTCCATTTTTATTACCTTGGCCCAACTTAATTCTGGGCCTTTTTCCCTGACAAAGGGATAAGACTGGGCAAAATTCTGATTCAATCTTGGTGAGCTGAGCTGGGCCTAGCAAATATAATTGCGAAACTGGACTTAGAACTGGACATAAAATAAACAGAAGCCTGTTGCGAATCCCTCCTTCCAGTCTCCAGCAAAAAAAAAATAAAAGAGGAGAGAGAGAATACATTGCCACTGTAAAACCCTACACAAAGACACAGCTTCCTCTTAGTCCAAGCTCCTCTGAAAACAACCTCTGTCGTTCTTCTTTAGCTCTATACTTTGAAGACAAGATGGTGAGCAAAAGGCAGAAACTAGCACGAAAGATATACAAAGAAGACCATCCAGAGTTGTTTCCAAAACCAGAACCAACACCACCTAACGACCCCAACAAGATGAAGAAGAAGAAGAAGAAGAAGAGCTTGTTCAAGAGAAAAAATTCTGACCCAAAAGACCCAAATAAAGCAAATAAAAAAGGGTTTAGAAAACAACCTCTTAGAGTTCCTGGTATGAAGCCTGGTGATAGTTGTTTTATTTGCAAAGCTAAAGACCATATTGCCAAACTTTGCCCTCAAAAAGATGAATGGGAGAAGAATAAGGTTTGTTCCTTTTATTGTTTTTGGTTTATAATTCTCTGAAAATTTGAGTCCTTGTGAATTTTTAGAGAAAAACAATTTTTGTTTTACTTTGTTTGATAGGTGATTCTCATAAATTTTGAGTCTTTGTTTCCTGGTAGGTATTGAATTGGTTAGAGAAAAGTTTTTTTTTTTTTTTAGTTTGATATGAGTTTGTGCTCTTGATAGTGTTGCAGCTATGAAATTTAAAGAAAAGTAGGTATGGAATTGGATATTATGTGTATACTATGTTTATAATTGAAGTTTTCTTGCTCATTGAAACGATTTTATGGCCGGATGTGAGACATTGTTTAGTTAAATGAAGAAATTGATGGTGGTGTTTTTGTGTGTTAATGGTTATGGCTGCAGATATGTTTGCTTTGTCGGCATCGTGGGCATAGCCTGAAGCGTTGTCCTAAGAAGAACGATGAGACTATGGATCAGAAATTGTGTTACAATTGTGGGGAAACAGGGCACTCTCTTTCTCAATGTCCTCAGCCTCGAGAAGATGGTAATTCATCTTTCAATTGAGTTTAGATAGCTCTAGCTAGGGTGACTTTTCATATGATTTTCTTATGCAATTAGTTTCAAAGGAAATAAAACATCTCTTGGTATAAAATATTGTGTGATTAGTCTCTTTATTTCCTTCAGTTGTTTTGATTGATTGTTTATTGGTGAATGCAACTTGAATACTGGTAAATCAGAATCATTATTTTAATGTCTATAGAAAAGTGGCGGTCCATGTATTTTTGTTTTTCTTGATAAACGAAAATGACTGAATTAGAATTTTGGAATCAGCTATGTTATAGATTATTTATGTAAAAACCTTTTCAGTTACCAGTGGTAATACTTGGAAACTGGTCGCCAGGAGTATTCTTGAGGAGAGGTTAAATTGACTACATAAGGACTTCGAGATTTAGGTCCATATGTATGGCATTATACATGGTGTAAAAAAGATGCAAATTGCAATCCTATTAAACATGAAGCATGACTCATTGGAAGGAATTCAACTTTCCTTGTAGAAGTTATTAAGTGGGAGTGAATTCAGTAGTGAGCTCAGTAACCTCTGGTTTTGTTAAGAGAACTGGACCTTTTTGATACTTTGACAATGCTATTGTTATTCTGAAAAGTAATCTCTCTCTTTTATAATGCAGGGGGGACGAAGTTTGCCAATTGCTTTATCTGTAATGAACGTGGACATTTGAGCAAGGACTGCCCTAAAAATACTCGTGGCATATACCCAAAAGTATGTGAAACTTCACTATTTTCTTGGTTGCTATTGTCATAGTGCAAACTATGTTCTTTTCTTTGATGTTGGGGCAACATACTTGGTATCTAGATAGATGCTCAATTGACTTCCATCTCAAGCCATCTAGGCACCCCACCCATCCATTATTTTTGACATCTTAGAAATATATTGCTTTTAACAGGGTGGTTGCTGTAAACTATGTGGTGGTGTAACACATTTGGCTAGAGATTGTCCCAATAAGGGCAAGAGAGGTGACGCTGCCTTTGGCAGAGGAGGTAAGCATAAACATGCAAGCTTTTAACTGCTATTATTTCAATTTTCTGCTTATACATATCTTGAGTTGGTTACTTAAGATTTTATGCAGAGAAGAAAATTGCTTCTTTTTTTTTCTGCATTGAGCCTGTCCCCCTTCTTATGTATATTGCAAATTGTTGATGTTGTTTTAAGTTCTGTAGTATTTGGATGTTGTATGTGTACTTCTACAGTTCAGTTCTTTATGAAATAGTTCAAAGACAAATGTAGTTACAACTCTTGACTATAATTCAAAGGCTCTGGATGTCATTCTCTTTCTAAAACATTATTAGACGACAGAAAGAAAATAGGAAAACAGGAAATTGGTAGTGCTTGATCAAGAAAGTTAGCAATTTTGAATGTATGATCTGATACTGACTACTGGAGCTGGAAAAATCATGATGATCCGTTGAAATGGTCGATAACAGTATTTTGTCTTTAATGCTTTGGCCTGTCAGTTGAAGCATGAATTTTGTAGTCTCACAGTAATAGGATCGAGGCTGATATAACATGATAAGAGCCATATATAATCCTGATATAATGTGCTAACTCACTATTTGGGTCACAAAATGAAATATGGCTGAATGGGAACGTGAATTGATATGGGAACTGTAAAAGATTCGGTGTTTGGGTCGCGAACCAGTACTGTCATTATATGATTTTTGCTAATGATTCCTGTCAGCATTTATATCCTTTAAAGACCATATCTGTTCTTTCTTTCTTCTTCATTTATTTTTTTATATGATGTGTAATATTTAACTTACCCGTTACTTATCTCTGACTTTCAGCCATTGGAAGGGAAGTAAGGCCTACTGGGCGAGTGACTAAGTTTGTAAGTGGAGATGAGCTTGATGATGATTTTATGACCGAAAGCATGTATAGCATTCCAAAAGACAAGTCAACTGATTCAAAAGTTGTTCCTCCCGATTCGAAGGATGGTCATGTAAAATCAAAGAAGAAACAAGGTCCCAAAATAGTGAACTTTGTAGGATAGAAACAGTCTTGTGATGAATATGACAAAGCTTTATCTGTAACATCTTTTCCAGTTTTACCTTTTTCTGATGTTCCTGTGTTACCTACAAAGAGGCAAATCATTTTTGTGTTTAATCAGTGTCATTTTCTGCGGTGCTCAATAGCTTGTACTTAATAAATTGATTAAGTTTTTGTTCTTGCCACTTGAATTGTAGATTTTCCTTTCCTTTTTCTTTGAGGATGATCTGTTTAATTACTCTTTTATCAGAATTATTTTTCATACTTAACTAGTTGAATTTTTGTGATCAATTTGCACATGTTCTTTAATCACAGTTCGATTTTCCACAGCTTTACAGAAGCCTACCTAGCCATTTTCTGTAAAAAATAAAAATAAAAATAAAAATAATAATAAAAGCCCTTGAAGATCATTGACCAATACCTTCATAAGATTATTATGATTACATGCAACCCTTGTAATAGAGCACCCTTTTTCCCAAAATAATACAAGCCAGCAAGGTTGATACTTGATAAAGGGGGTGAGAGGGCAGGCACAACGTGGCAACATTAAACAGTTGGTGTTTACTATTTTTGCTGTCTTTGATACACGAAACCTTCGTTGTGGACATGACGAGCCTTGAAATGTTAGGCAATTCTCAACCCATGTTTTGCCCCTCAAATCTCTCTCCTTCCCTGTATTTGTCCAAGCTCTCATTGTATACCACAAGTTAAGGATCTCTATCCCCTTCCCTTCTATTTTCCCATCTTTCCATTCCATTTTCCTTTCTCTTCTTCCAGCTGGGTTCTCACAAGGCTTTTGCTCTCTTTGGAAGGCAACATGGTAGGCTCCTTTCTCTAACCTTTTTATGGTAGATATTCTGATAGTTATGATACGATGGCTAAGAAAAAGAAAGCATCTGCCATTAATCTTCTACATTGAGTTGCATAATTTATACAGAACCTAGCATGATGTGCTGTTGGATCAAATGCGTGGATATTCAATAAGCATTGCTGTTTCATCAAATTTTTCGTTGGGGCCTTTTCCTTTTTTTTCT
>Ga0325403_1006848_pt1 | contig 10880 bp, 5 predicted proteins | sample PopdelMetagenome_19_FD_205665 | JGI IMG/M metagenome (GOLD analysis project Ga0325403, IMG submission 205665) | Populus deltoides microbial communities from Bellville, Georgia, United States - Xylem-PdKOR-R4 | ecosystem: Host-associated > Plants > Phyllosphere > Stem > Wood/Secondary xylem...
AAATCTCTGGGTTTATTGTCTTTAAAAGAGTGAGAGATAATGATGTTATAGGAGACACTAGCTAGGTAGCCATGTTACACCATATGCTGGACCAAATCTTTTATAATATATAAAAACATGTAGAAGTGATGATAACTATAATAATTTAATATCAAAAGTTAAAATAAAAAAAATCAATTTTTTTTAAAAAAATTGGGAAAAAAACTCTATTGGGTGGTAGCATGTTTAATGCTTTTTTTTTTTAGGATATTTTAGTTTTTTCAACTATTTAAAAAAATAAAAAAAATTAAATCCGAGCAATGTTTTTTTTTTATTATAAGAATAAATTAGTAAATATAAAAAGAACTATTTACCCATTTATTTTGAAAATACCACTTGTACCTCACAAAAGATCAACTTACCCTTAAATTTGCTTTTTTTTTTGGTTGTTACTATATAGGAGAAAAACATCATTATATTATAATAATTTATAGTATAATGAGTTTATCTTCAGAGTGAATCATTCAATACTTTTAGTGTTTTTTAATATTGTTTTTATTTTGAAATAATATAAATTCATTTTAAATTTAATTCAAAATCAAATTTATTTTTGTTCTATATATCTTTCTTTGCTCATTTAACCAAATACTTTTTTCTTTATCAATTATTTTTGTTCATAATACTAACAAATATTGCAAACTAGTGGTTTGGACTATAAATATTTGGAAGTGTGACAGTGATTGATTTTTAAAGTGTTTTTTATTTTAAAATACATCAAAATAATATTTTTTTTAATTTTTTAAAAATTATTTTTGATATCAGCACATCATGATGATATAAAAATATCAAAAAATTATTAATTTGAAATGAATAAAAAATAAAAAAATTAATTTTTTTTAAAAAATACTTCTGAAATATAATACTAAAAATACCCGAAATAAAGTGGGTTAAGGTTAATGGAATGCAAATTTGGTGGAAACGATGGTGAAGAAAAAGAGGGAGAAACCTTTTTGTAATTACAATTGAAAAATGTTTTGTGGTAAAATCACCTCTGCTCTTCTTCAGGAAACTTCTGCTCAACTTACTAACAACGTTTTAGATAGTTTAAAACCAGAATAAGTTAAGAATAACTGAAGACATCGATCCGTAAGAGAGAGAACTTTTACAATTTATCCTCAGTTTGAGGTGATCATCCCACAAATCTCTCAACGAGAACAAAGTTCTGGTGGAGTTATGAAAGAACTATCTCAACTCAATAGTTTAAATTGTTAGATAAGGTTTTACAATATGATTTATATTATTCTCAACACGCCCCCTCAAGTAAAAACCCTTTGGCCTTGTAATTTGCATAGACCCACGTTACCTTGTGCTTAATTTTTATCAAATAAATAGGGATGGTGAGATTCGAACTCGTGACTGCTTGATCATCAAGGCTTTGATACCATGTTAAAGAACTATCTCAACCCAATAGCTTAAGCTGTTAGGTACGATTCTAGAATATGATTTATATTATTTTCCAACAGGAGCTAGCATACCTTAACAAATATAGAGAGAATGTGTTTGAGAGTGTAATTATAATTATTTTTTATTTAAAAATATATTAAAATAATATTTTTTTATTTTTTTAAAAATATTTTTGATATTAATGTATTAAAATAATTTAAAAACATTAAAAAATATTAATTTGAAGAAAAAAAATAAAAATTTTTAAATATTTTTAAAAATATTTTTAAAATACAAAAATAAATATTCACAATTAGTCTTTGTGCTTATAATCATCAAACAGAATTTTTCTACTTCAAACACGATATATATATGTATATATATGATTATTCTTTTTGCAAGAATTTCTCTCTCTCTTTCTTTCTTTATTTCAACTCGCTGCGCCATTGCAGCTTGGTCAAGGGCCCTCACCGGTCACCACCTAAACCTAATAACTATTTTCCCCTTATTAAATACCTCCAGGCCTCTCACGTGCTAGCAGGACTAGCACTGCTTTCCTCACAACACCATACTCTCTCTGGTGATTAGCTGCTAGCTCAAGATTTCTGGATTGACTTCGTCGAGTGGATTTCCCATCTAAATTAATAAAGTACACACACGCTTTACCTAATCTGTCAGTAGACAGAGTAGAGGCAACCAGACTAAAACAAAAAAAATATTCATCAATTCTTTTGACTGTCGAAAGCTTGATTCCTCAAGAATAAGATCTCTCTAGTTCATATAATAGGATATCTCGTAAATAGATTGAGACTCCATTTGTGTGTGGTCTGTGTTTTACTGCAATAACAAATTTAAAAATACTTCATTAATTAAATCACACTATATATTTGCATGAGTTCCACTAAAAAAATTAAATATTGACTAAAAAAGTTATAATTTTTTATTTGTTTTTAAAAAAATCTATATTTTCAAACTATAACAAGAAAAACTATATATCATGATACCAAAAATATACTAAATTCAATTTAACTCATTTAACAATGTAAATTAGATCATATGGAATATGAAGTTTTACTTTTATTTACATGGACAATATATTTATTCCAAAAAAATGCATTTTTTTTGTGGTTCTGTTTGTTTTTGCGTTTGAAAAGCGTTTTTGAAAAAAATTAATTTTTTATTTTATTTTTTTGCTTCAAATTAATATGTTTTAGATTATTTTGATGCGCTGATATCAAAAATAATTTTTAAAAAATAAAAAATATATTATTTTAATATATTTTTAAGTAAAAAATATTTTAAAAAACAATCACCTCCATACTCTAATTAGAATTAATATTGTGAGCTCTTGTAGTTCCGTTTGAATCTTAAAATGTGTTTAAGAATATAATAAAGATGAATATGGTAACTTGTTTCATGTGGAACCTTATTAAAAAGTAAAAGCAAAATTATGTAAGGCTTGTTTTTAATGATAATGTTTTGTGCATTATATGATTTGTATTTAAAAAAATAAATAAAAATATTACCGCATCATAAAATATAAAATATTATTTTAATATATTTTTAAATAAAAAATACTTTAATAAACAATATGATTTCAATTAACTTGCACGATGTGCATCTATTCGGCATTTATCCTAGTCCTTGAAAAGGAAAAAAGAAGGAGAAAAAAGACACTGCTAAGCTACCAGGACCCATGAGCAGCTCCTACTTCTGTAGACTGCAACAACTATATATATATATATATATATATGTATGATGTCCATATAAAACTAACTACTACGTACTATGAACATCTGCAGGACTCTCAGTCTCACACTCGTTCAAGTAGCGAACAGACTTCACTACAAAGTTAATAAAAAGGAGGAAAAGTTCAAATTGTTCTCATTGTTAATATTATTGCTAGCTAGACGTTCACTACTTCAAAGGAGCTCAGCCATAAAGATTAACGGTCACTTTTCTCCTTGATCTTCGTTCGTCAGATCCCAAGAGATTCACAGAAAGTAAGTCATAAGTACTTACCGCTGCTTTCGTGACTTCTGCTTCTTCTTCTTCTTCTTCTTCTTCTTCTACGATTTTTGTTTCATTTGATGTCTCTTTCATTCCCAAGCTTTTCACTGTTTGATTTGTATGTTAGTACTGTTGCTTTCTTGTGGTAATTTAACTGTTACTGTTTGCATTGCTTTGTCCTTGACGTATATATATAACCACGTCGGTAATGACTGGCTACTGAGAAAATGGTGGAGAGAAAATGAAAATTAAAACAAGAGAAGAAAAGAAGTTAAAGCTAGAGTTTTTTTTTTTTTCTTGAATCCAAATCAAAGCTCTGATCCTTATGTTGAGTTTTTTTTTTGAATCCAAATCAAAGCTCTGATATACTTTTTCCTTACGTTTTTCTCCAGCAACATGATGAATTTGAATGGAAGTTTCAGAATTATATGTCGAAGCACAAAAAAGAAATGTGTATATATATAATTCTTTGCCTGCAAACTGAATTGTTTGGTTATTTTAGGGACTGAAAATGGCACTATTATTTTTCCCACTTCTTCACTGTTTTAATGGCATTCTCTTACATTAATTGGCCAGTGCTAACAAAAAAAATCCAGCAATGAGCATTGATGATGGAAGTGAATGCACTGTAAGGTAAGACAGAAACGGCCAAGAACGTTCCCCCCTGTTTCTTTTTTCTCTCTTATATTTTGTGCAATATTTGCTTTATATATATTAATTAAATTGATGCTAGGTTTTGGCCTCATAAAGTATATATGTGTTCTTCGACAAGTTTAAAAACATTGCTGAGATTTGTTCTAGTGATCAGATTGCTTTATAGTTGACGTGCATGGAAATGACTTAAAGAAATTGTGTGATTAATTCTATCCATGTATATATAAAAACAAAAATACTTATAAATCAAAATCTTTAAAAACTAAGAACGAAGAAAAATACACAAAATATTTAGTTTTTATTTGTTAGTCATTACAATTATTCAATTATAAAAATTTAATTTGAATAGAAAAACAATTCCTTTTAATAAAAAACTCTAATAATACTGAATAGAAAAATAAAATACAAATAAATAAATAGAATCCTAGAGTTATTACTATAATTTTCCAATAAATCACTTGCTTAATTAAATAAAACTCATAAATCTTAAGAAAATTATCAACTAAATAAATATTACAATGAAAATTTTTTATTTTAAAATAATGAGATTTATTGTCTTGCTTTTTTTTTAATATAAAAAAAGCAAAACGAATTAAAAAGAATGAAAAGGAAAGATGGAGGTCAAATTAGGTGTTCGATAAGGCTAGGAAGGGTCATACGACAGATGAGCAAAGCCCTCCCCATCCCTCCTAGTAGGTGAACTGTTCTTTTACCCTATATATTCATCAGTGTTCCTCTCTGTCCTCATGGTTTGGAATTTACCAACTTTATCCTTTAGTTAAATAAAAAAAACAACAACCAATTTGACCTTTAACAATAAAAGGCTAACAAAAAAATAACCACATTTTTATATTTTTTTATATTTCACTCACCTTTTGCTCTCAAATCTCCATATATATATATATATATAATAAAATCTAGAAAAACACTTAAAGGAAGAAAAAAAGAAGAAGCTAAAGAGAAAATTGAGAATTTTAGAAATTAAAAAGGTAACTTTGAGAATTGTTAAACTATAAAAGCAAAAATAAAATATTAATAAATCTGCAAGGGCAAAAATTAAGTTTCTTTTACCTTGTATTGTTGTTGAGGTATAAAGTTAACCTACATCGGAGCTATGTACATTTCAAGTAAATTTATATCTAGACATATCATATATTTAAAGCATAGTTATAAGAATCTACTTGAAATCAACCTTGTTTAAGGTCTAGGTTGCGAATCGGGTGAGTTGATTCAAATCAATAAAGTTTTTTTTTAAATCTAAAACAATATTATCTTGAAAAATATCAAGTTTTTCACTTGCCTGAGTCGGCCCTTAAAACAACGCTCACTAGGTTGATTAACTAGAGCACTAATTTAAGTCTTATAAGGAGGATTTAAATTATCAAAAAGATATGATGGAATTTAGGAAAGGAAACAACAACCCTATTGTTTAGTCCATGACATGTTATATATATATATATATATATATATATATATATATATATATATAAAAGATTAAGAACTACAATTTGAATATAAACAAAAATTGTAAATTGATAGGTGCTATGGAAAAAATTAAGATTCAATTAAGAAATTAGAAAGCAAACAAAATAAGTATGATTGTACTATTGTTAGATTCTGGATGTTGTTTTTTTCTTAATAGTTGATGGTAAAGAAAACAGTGTAAAAGTTATGATATAACAACTCAAAATTTTCATGTAACTTTCGCATTTTTAATCATTTTATTTGAGTATAATGTGGTAAATAATTATTTTCTGTGTAATTTATCTAAACAATTCATTCCATTATTGACCCTTTAGGTGACCAAATCTGTAGTAGAGTTTCCTTTATAACTTATACATTTTCTCAATTTTTTTAACCTCTTGGGGAACACAATATCAAATAACTCTATTACATACATGCAATAGCCTTCAGTCACCCACTAGTTCAATTGTTTCTCCATTTGATTCTTTTTCATCACTTCTCATAATTCATCTTATATTCCTTTTGTTTTCCTTTTATGCATTATCTTATGACATCTAAGTTCATATTTGTCACTTTCGATGTTATCTTTACTTTATGACGAATTACATAATACATTCAACTATGAGGTTATTGATTACACGTCACTACATAACAACTCATTTTTTTAATTTCTGATTCCTCGATCAACTAATTAATATTTTATTTTCTTAGTTATCAATTTTCTTGGGTATAATCCTTAAAGTAACTATGCATATTGGTCTCATGTTTTTCAATCACTTAACATAATTCTTTTGTAACATTATCAGATTTTTCATTTTTTAGGTATCACAACTATTTATTACATTATCACCCCCTTTAACATTTGTTTTAACTTAGTAGCACATCAAACGATATTAAGTTTTAAGTTGTCAATCAACCCCTCTATCATATATATTTTAAGCATTGATTCTTCATATTACACAATGGTTTTTATTGTACAATTGAGGATAATTTCAATAGTTTTTGTTATTTGGAATCAACAACACCATGATTTTCGCCCACTTGGAAAAGACAACGCAATAGTTTTCATTTATTGGAATCAACAACACCATGGTTTCAGCCCACTTGGAAAAGACAACGCAATAGTTTCTAATTATTGGAAATAACAACACAATGGTCTCCATTAAAAAATGAAGACAACAACATGAATTCTCTTTTTATTAGAAACAACTAGGAAGTAACCTTCATTGTCCACAATTTAATTTAAAGGACTTATCAACTTAAATAGAAGCGTAGAGAAATGAGAACCTACATCATTATCCTATCATTAACTAAACCATACTTCGCTTCCTTAATTATCATTCTTTTGGAAACTAAACACCAACACTTGCTATATTTTAAAGTACCAATAATTGATCATCAACTATCAATTTATATTTGCGATCATTAAGTATAATTCCTTTCTTATTCTTAATCCTCATATCACGGTCACCACGTATCATTCCATATTTTATCTTAGTCACCAATACTATGACCACTAAGTATAATCCGACCGCTCCCTCACGGATGCCAATCATTCCGGCCATCCCCTTATAAAAGCTAATAAATTTGATCATCCCCTTACAAATACCAATAATTCTAGGTATCCCCTCACGAATGCCAATAAATCCGGCCACTCCTATACGGATGCCAATAAATCTAATATATTAGTACCCTTATACCTTTCTTTCTTTTGAATTTATTTCTTTATATATATATATATATATATATATATATATATATAACAAAATATTGACAATAAAAAATAAACAAAACTAACCCTATTTAAATACGAGGAAGGTGATGATCATCTATCTAATTTAACTATTTCATCAAATTTCTCATGCACAACCTCATTCTATTTTAAACATTTACCATGTCTATGCAATCTATATTCATTGTCTCAACGTTTCCAACTTAAACTCATAATAACATTAACACATAGTTTCTATTATATCTAATTCAATTCATAATCACATTATCACATAATCCCATCATATCCCGTTCCTTTCAAAAAACATTAGTACAAAATCCCATTAAATACAATATCAATTCACTATTATATCATAGTATAAAAATCTTGAATTTCATAAATTAAAATTGTATAAATTCTAAAAAGATAAGATTTGAATCATGCACCTCGATCTTTTATACATATTGTCGCTCCTTGTTGTTGTCTTATTACTTTAGCCTCACTTATACCACCAATGATACATTTATCATCAACAATGTAACCAATATCAATATTTCATTTCAATTCTCATTCAATCATCATTTTCAAACAATTAACAAGGAAAATCCTTAAAATTCCATACACATACACATTTTCCATTTAAAAATTTCAACATCAAGGTTTCCAAACCTTATTCCTATACATTCTAGACAAATATCATCGTATGCCAAGTATCCATTTAATTCAATAAGTCTATTTTTTTAATATAATTTCCAAAGCTTCCACATTACATCATAAGCATTCAATATCTCAAATTCACTCAACTTAAATCAATAATTTCACAAGATCTCATCACATATCTTACATCAAATTCACTTTTTAAATATCAAGAATATACTTTTCAACATTCTTTTAACAATTTGAGTACTTGTCCTGCAAGAATAAACGTACTCTTACATTATCATACATTAAACTTAAGATCTCAAACTAATAACGTTCTAATTTAAGCAATGCTATTATGTAAGCTTCTTTCATGCATACACATATATTATGTTTTTTCTTTTCCTATAATTATTATTCATATTCCTTAAATAACACAAATGAATTAAAGAAAGTCAAGAAAAGACCAAAACATAAAATTGAGCTACAACAAAACAGTAGACAAAATGGTCTCATCATTTTAAAAAATGGTCTGATCATTTCTTAAATTGGTCTAACTGTTTCTCAAAACAGCTAGTTTGTTTTTGGTTTACATTTCTAGCAGCAATTTCAAACACCAATAATTAACAGAAACATGATATTCAAGCCAATCCCAATGGTCAAGTTGTAGTTCATCTTAATACTCATAACATATTCAAATATCAATATCATCCAACGGTTAAATTACCAGAATAAGGTGTTTAACCAAACTGACCTTAAAAATTGCAGATCTATTGTTAAGGAAGAACAATATCTACCTGAAATGTTTGTTTTTGATCTCCACTATTAACACTTTAGAGAACACCTGGATGGACATTGTATCAAAATTACCACCCATTTTAACGGTTGATGAAGGAGCAAACATCCGACGACTACAATTGTGTAGAAGAGTGTTTTCTCTAGAAATTGTCCACTGGCCATATTTCTCAAACGGAACCTGATATAAAAAATCCCTTTGGTTAGAATTTAACAAACATCATGATGAACAACATACCCAAAACAAAGCCCGATCTAACAGTGAAAAATGAAGATATATATATATATATATATATATATATATATATATATATATGTCAAAGTTCCTACTCTCAATGTGTTTTCTCTCAAAGGAAAACTCAATCTCACTTAAAGCTCTCAATCATCTCCCTAACCCCTTTATTTTGTTAAGATTTTAAGAAAAAAATGAAGGAAAAAAGCTTTCTCTCTTTACAAACTCATAATCTCACTCCATATTGTTTTGGCAAAGACATGAAAAAAAGATTCAATGAAGAGGAACAATGAAGGAAAATGTTTTTGGGGTGTGTTGAGCGACCTTAGGAGAAAAGCAAATGAGTTGATTTAATTTATTGTCTCATTGTATTTATACCTCCCCTTTTAATTACCCCAGGCCTTGTTTGGCTAGTTACCATTTTACCATCATTCAACCTTTTTCTCCTATATTTATTATTTTATAATTAATAATTATCCTATTTAACTCATATTTATCCTTTTTGTTTTATTAATTAGGGGTTTACATATGATCTAAATAAGATAAACTATACAACTAAATCTATTTTAGTTTATTCATCTAAAAATGCCATCCACACTACGATAAAGATCATTACTAGTGTAAGAAAAATTCGCCTTAGTGGTCTACAACCATGTAGATAGATGATGTAGGATCAAAACAAAGATCGGGTCCCAATCTAGCACTTTGTTATTGAAGATTAAATCATTCCTAGCAAGCCAAATACCCTAAATCACTATAGCCACACCCATCAAACAATATTCACTAAAATAATGTTTCATGATTTTTTAGTTTTGTTTTTCAATTTCACCTTTCAACAACCCATTTTTTTTTAGTTTTTCTTCTTAATTTTATCTTTTAATATTAGATTATTTTGGGAATTGTGTTTCATAATTGTTTTTTATTTTCTTTCTGTCAGGTTATATATGGGTCTCATTGATTTAGTTTTTTATTTATTTCAACATTCAATATTAGATCTATTGGACATAATTTTTTTTCAGTTTTTTTCTATTAATTTATCTTGATCTGATGACCTAGGTTTCTAATTTAATAGTTTAGTCCGAGTTGATTTGAGTAGTTTCTTTTGTCACCTTTTCTAATTGATTATTTTTATTTCATTTTTAAATACTAGGTTGGTTAGAAATTAGTCTTCATAATTTCTTTTTGATTTTAATTCTATGAGATTATCTCAATTTTATGATCAAAGTCTTAAGTTTGATGGGTTAATCTCAGTTGACTCAGTTAATGTTTTTTTAATTTTTTTAATTGAATATTTTTTTTTTCAATTTTAGCCTCCAACAACTCAATATTCTTTTCTTTTTTTTTTTTTAATTCCATCCTTCATTATTAGGTTGCTTGGAAATTAGCCTTTATGATTTTCTTTAATTTACTTTCTGTGGAGTTTTCTCGATCTCATAGATGTAGTTAGTTTTCTTTTCTTGATTTCAACCTTCAATATTGGATCTATTAGGAAGAAAGATTCATAATTTTTCTATTTGTTTTTTATGAAGTTATCACAATCTCATGATTCAAGTTCCATGTTTAACAAGTTAGTTTGGATTGACTTATATTATTTTTTTTAATCTTTTTTAATTGATTTTTTTCAATATTATCCTTCAATACTAGATTGATTTGAAATTGAACTTCATAATTCTTTTTTTTATTTACTTTCTATAGGGTTATATATATATAACTTCATACCTTTCAAATGAGAAAAAGAGTTAATTTATTAGGATAGCTGCCATCGGAATGCATAATGCAATAATTTTGTTTTAGCATAATAAATTCTTAAGATATGTGTCCTTAATTTCTAGGAAAACAGATTATAATTAAGAGCTTGAATTGTTTCAAATATCTATATATTTAAATATTTCTCAAGAAAAAAGAAGAAGATAGAGAAGGGTCATTATCTGTTTCATGTGATGCTTATTTTAA